>Ga0307928_10000790_pt1 | contig 23895 bp, 30 predicted proteins | sample AceLakmetagen232_FD_201815 | JGI IMG/M metagenome (GOLD analysis project Ga0307928, IMG submission 201815) | Saline water microbial communities from Ace Lake, Antarctica - #232 | ecosystem: Environmental > Aquatic > Non-marine Saline and Alkaline > Saline | place: Antarctica: Ace Lake... | reverse complement strand
TTTCGTGGTGAGCTACGTATAACTAAGATGACACACGTATACGACATTCTTCATCGAAATGCCCTAGACGTTCGCCTCCTTCTGGCTATAATGAAGGTGGAGATTTCCTGCCTCTTATCTTAGAGGGCTGGCCCAATGACTGACCCCTGCCGTATGCTCGATGTTGTACTTACTCGCAGTTGCAACTTTCAATGTGATTACTGCCCCATTCAAACCAACGAGGTCGCCCCCGGCCCCGATATGGGCGCAGTGCTGAAGGGCGTCTCCGCGTTTCTGAACGCCCATATGCCATTCAAACCTGACGAGCCCGTTCCTCACCTATGCATCAACATCCAGGGCGGGGAGCCCCTGCTGCGCTTTGGCGCTGTGAAGATGCTTGTCAATGCAGTCAATGCGGTGCGCGCATCCACGGGGCTCATCATCGACTTCACGCTCAAGACCAACCTGCTCCTCCTTGATGAAGCTACGCTCGACTATCTGAACGCCAACAAGGTAAATATACTTGCTACTCTTGATGGTTGTCGGGAAGCGCACGATGCGTACAGGAGCATGAATGGAGTAGGAACGCACGAGCTAGTTGTTCCTGCTGCGAAAGAGCTTCTGGCAAAGCAGCCGGGTGCTCTTGTTCAGATGGCTGTCACCCCGCAGACAATCGAGACATATGCCGAGTCGGTGAAGTTCCTCCACGACATCGGATTCCGCCACATCCATCCTATCTTCCCGTCCCTTGAGCCGATTCCCAGCGAGACGTTCGCCCGGCTCGACATTCAGGTGCGCAAGATATGCGACTGGTGGATAGGCATTGTCCAATCCGGCGGTGAGGTGAAGATTAGTTGGATCGAGCGAATGTACAGGGCGTTGAAGGCTGGCGGGCCTGTTGGGACTTGCAAGCCATGCACTGAGCGAATGGCTATCGGCCCCGCTGGCAAAGTCTACCCCTGCTTCGGATTCGCTTGCGCTCCCATAAGCGCATGGGACTTGAACAACCCCAAGAGAACTGACAGGATCGAAGCATTGTTCAAGGGTGCGGAAGCAGCTTACGTAGCTAATCGCCCGCCCCAATGCAAGGACTGCGAGGTCAGGGATTATTGCATTCCGTCCTGCTACTGGCGCGCAGCGATGACGAAACACGTATCTACCTGCTGCGGCAAGGGGCTGCGCATCAATCCATCTGATGACTTCTGTCAGATACAGAGAATCTACTTTGCGGAGGCAGTTCGCGCCTTTCGTATTTTGAAAGGGGAACCAGTTGAGTAAGTTCACAGACCGACTGACCGATGTTGACCTTCCGATTCTTCCGGGGATGGACAAGCAGACATCATCCACCCCCGCGCCTACCACGAAATCCACCCCCCTCGTTCCTGCCTCCGAGCGCGTCAAGGAGCGCAAGAAGCACCCGTTTGGTGTTCCTCCTGGCGAGCCGCCCCCGCCGTTCACCGACGAAGTGTTCACGACGCTGCCTCCCAACTTCCTTGTCTCTGTCGTCTATGCGGCAAGACAGGAAGGCGATGAGGTCATGAAGACCGTAGAGAGCGCCTTGGCCGCTGCTACTGGCCCCATCGAGGCCATCGTCGTAGATGACGCCTCCACAGATGGTTCCTGTGACCACGTTGAGGAACAGAACGCGCCGGGCAAGGCAGTTAAGCTCATCCGTTTAAGCAGCCCTGTAGGCGCCGGTATGGCACGAAACATTGGCTTCGCTGCTGCACGCGGCAGGGTCGTTGTGTCCAGTGACGCGCATATGAGATACCCTGCTGGCCTCTGGCATGAGGTAGGTGGATTCTGCATCGAGAAGCAGGCTATTGCGTGTCCCGGATGTGCCGCCATGTTCGGTGGGCCGCAGGGTTGGGGTGCGCAACTGAACTACCATCGAGACGGCAAGATTGGCTGTAGCTACTACAGGACGAAGGGTGTCAAGCCTGAGCCTACTACGGGTGTTCTTGGAGCCTGCTACTTCCTTCCCCGCGAGATATTTGACGAACTGGCCCGATGGCCCTCGACTATGGGCCTATGGGGCTACGAGGAATCAACGCTGAATACCTGGGCTATCATGCATGGCTACCCCATCTTCTGCTTCCCGAAGTACACAGTTCGGCATCTTTACAGGAGCGAGGCAGCCAAGGGCTCGAAGGTTCCGCCTTGGGGCGCACCGCCCCTCAGCGACTTGCATCTGAACCATGCCTGCAACCATGCTGCTCTGTTCGACCCTATTACTTACAAAAGCGTGTGGAAGCCGAACTACATCCCATTCATCCCCGGCCAGCAACGAGCTACGTTGGAGGCACTAGAGAATGGGCAGTTGTACGAAACAGGTCACTGGCGCAAGAATCTGGTGATGACTGACAACGATTTCTTCAGGGACATCCTCAAGGTTCCGACGTTGCATACTGATACGGGTGCTGTGACGGCAGTTAGGCCGATAAGTGTGATTTTGACGGCAAGAAACGAGGGGGCCGAGGTTGCAAGGACCGTAAGGTCGATAATCAACTCCGGGCAGACTCGATTTTCTGTTACTATCGTCGATGACGCTTCTACTGACGGCAGCGTCCCCCTCGACTTGGCTGACCAGATACGCGCAAAAGTGTCGCCTTGGTGGAGAGATGATCTGAGCGAGAGAATAAAGATCATCCGGCACGAAAAACAGATGGGTGTCTCGTATAGTCGAGCAGAGGCTATTGAACAATGCACTGGTGATATGGTATTTATCCTAGATTCGCATCAAAGAATCGTGGACAAATACGCAATCGAACAGGCTTGTGCATATGCTCAAGACGAAGAAGGCATTGTTGTAACCAGCGTATGCAATCTTGGAAACACGAAAAGCAAAGACCCGAAGGTCCGTGATGCAAGAACGTACGGCGCTCGCTTCACATTGAAGGAAAAATGGGGTCTGTTGAATTCTCATATTTCTACACGTCCTAAAGAAAAGCTCGTAAGGAGAGATGCAATAATCGGAGCAGGCTACGCATTAAGCAAGGAAGTCCTGAACAAGATAGGTGGATGTCCTGTTTTGCCTGGCCCCTGGGCCGAGTTCGAGCAAAATGTGGGGATAAGGGCGTGGATTTTAGGTGTGCCACTTTTCTGCGCCTCCCGCCTAACTTGCGAACATCACTACAAAAAAGGTTCTTTGCCTGACATTCCTCACGAGCTTACCATGCAGAATATAGCTCTTACTCACTACATTTACTTCGGGGACGAGGCTTGGAAATGCTTCAAGAAGGCCATAGTTTTGCATGGTTGGTATCCGTCTATCGACAAGTTGCTGGCATCAGATAATGTCCAAGCTGCTCGTGCAATGTGGACTCAGTTGAAGATTCAGAATGGCAAGACTGACGAGGAGTTTTTCACTGAAAAGTTGAAGCTTGATTGGCCTCCAACGTGGGAGCCAAAGAAGTGAGAAAAGGAAGTAAGTCATCTAAAGAGACAAAAGAAAAAATATCTCGCGCAAACACTGGGCGCAAGAGAACACCTGAGCAAAGAAAGAAAATGTCAGAACGGTGCAAACGCACGTGGGCGCAACCTGGGTTTCGTGAAAAAATGTCAGAGGCAAGAAAGGGAAAGAAAAGATCACCTCAAGCACGTGCAAATATAGCAGCGGCCAATCGTACACCAGAAAAGCGCGAAGCTAGTCGTAAGAATATGCTTGCAAACCCCCCAATGGCCAGCCCGGAAGTTCGTGCAAAGGCGGCTGTGAAATGAACATAACTGATCACGGCAAGTATGCAATAATCTATGCTGACCCTCCGTGGGACTACAAGGGACAGCTTCAACATTCGAGTGAACGAAAGCCCGATACCGGTGGTGCCACAGTTCACTATTCAACAGTTCCGCTGGCCACAATGAAGGAGTGGGATATACAATCCCTCTGTGAGGACAATTGCTTACTGTTCATGTGGGCAACATCCCCACACTTAGATCAGGCTATTGAACTTGGAAAGGCTTGGGGATTCGAGTGGGCAACAGTTGCATTCGTCTGGGACAAGTGCGTTCCAAATCCAGGCTACTACACGATGAGCCAATGCGAACTGTGTTTGGTGTTCAAGCATGGAAAGATTCCTACGCCTAGAGGGAAAAGAAACATCAGGCAGCTTGTGAGCATAAAGAGGACAGAGCACAGTCGTAAGCCTGACGAGGTACGTAATAGAATCAGTGCCATGTTCCCATCACAGAAGAAGCTTGAGCTATTTGCACGTAGCAAATCAAAGAATACACCTGAACTTTTTGCTCCCGAACCTCCATCTTCTGATTGGGATTTTTCGTATGAACAGTTTCCTGTTTGACATTCGATCCATTTGGGAACCCCCGAAATGAACATAACTGACCACGGTGACTACGTAGTAATAGGCGAGTCCAACAATCAAGAATCTTTGGACAAGTTAATCACTCCCGCAAAGAACGCTCGCGGTGTCTGCACAGGCGCAACCGCAATGCCTGATGGCACTGTCGTCTATGGCTCTGACTGGATGTCGGATTCCGAGTTTGGTCTTGGCATTCGCCCCAACACTGATGTTCCCGAAAAGAGGCTGATTCGTGTGCAAGTTCCCCACACGCTGCCCATCGTAATGAACAAGCCTACGTGGGACTATCTAGGTGGCCTGCCGGAACTGCCCTGCGGCGATGCCTGCCTGCTGGAGCTTATCGGAATCAAGTGCTACTACAGCGGCGTTCCTATTCGGTGTGTTACGTCTGCGCAGTTTGGGCCTCAGCGCCCACGGCGCGATATGCTCAATGCGCATTTCATACACTCTGCCTACTTCAGCGATGTTGTTTACTACAACGTGTGGGCACCCATGCTGCTCGTAAAGGGCTACACGCCTGAGATCGAGGCCATCGTCAAGTCGAAGCAAGTTGAGTCGGAATGGAACTGGCTGGAAGCAAATCGTAAGGTCAGTGAGGAGATATTCTTTCGCAAGGCGCTGCTGAAACATATCAAGGAGTCCTTTGACATCAACGAGGATGCGGGTACAGCCGTGCCCCGGTCTCTGGCTGAGTATGTAGGATACGAGGCACGACGTTCACCTGGACGCGAGTGGAAGTGGGATAAGTCGAGACTGGGAAGGCATCTTGACGACTTGTTCGTGTTTATGGCCAAGGTGAACCTAAAACCTGAATCTGCAAAGCTGCTCGATATTGGAAGCCGGGATGGCTGGGCACTGAGCCAGATGTTCCAGCATGGGATGTCGAATGATAACATCAACGGCATGGAGATATCCCCCTGGTCTGCTGCACATGCTCGTTCCCAAGGGCGCCCAGTCCATCAAGGGGATGCCCACGACTTGAGCAGGTGGGGGGATAACCAGTTCGACGCGATAACATTCTGGCACTGCCTTGAACACTGTCACACCCCGACACAGGTACTTGCTGGTATCCATCGTATCTTGAAGCCATCTGGATTCCTCATGCTGGTTGTCCCGATTGAGGATAAGGGGTTGAGCATCAAGGGCGATCACTGCTTCGCAATGAGGAGCAAGGAGTTTGTCCTCAAGCTCCTTCTGGATTCTGGGTTCAAGGTGGCTGCTTATGGGACGCCGGGTGGCAGGGAGTTCGTTGGATTCTTTCGACCCCAATCCAAATAATGCATGTAAGCACAGTTGAAATATTCAAGGATGGGCCGTGGCGATCACTTACCTGCATCTGTCCTACTTATGGTAGGTTCGGGCGAGTGCGTGATGCCATTGCCTGTTTCATTCTTCAGGACTATCCTGGCGAGAAGAAACTATGCATCCTGAATGATGCTGAAGTTCCTCTTGCGTTGATGGAGCCTGGTGATTCAGGAGTAACCTACAAGCTAGATGACAAGACATCAATCGAAGTTGTTAACAAGCCGCACTTTGAGACAGTAGGCAAGAAGAAGCAGTGGCTTGCCGACAACGTGGGGACAGAACTTACCAGTCATTGGGAAGACGACGACCTGTACCTTCCTTCCCACCTGACGACGACTGTCTGTGCTCTTCGTGGGCGCCCCGGTTCTGAATGTGCAAGGTCGTTTCAAGCATGGAGGATGAAGGGTGTCATAGAGAAGTTGGGTAAGTGCGAACGTCGTACTGGCCGATATGACGGTGGAATGGTATTCTATACTCGCACATCTGTCCCCTACTTGGATACGACGCGAAGCATCGAAGCATCGTTGATTAAGGATTACTGGCAAAGGTCTGTTATGCATAGCTGGCATCCTCCTGTTGCGCAAATGACCTATGTGTACAGGATTTATGATGGGGCTCGCCATCTATGCAGGTCAGGAAAAGAGCAGGAAAGAACTCGTAGATCATGGGAAAGTTTCAATAGAGACTTTGGTGGAGGTTGCTCACTATTACCCTCACAGGATAAACTAGGTAAGCTCAGTATAGTTGATTGGGCACGTAATCAAGTTGGCCCTTACTTCTGCCATCTTACTGCATGTGCCGAACTCAACTACGGCGAAGACGTAGCTAACAAAATAACTCAACAGATGCCTTGGATTTTAGAGGAGCCGCAAGTGAACGAAACAGAGCAGGAGTTTTGGAAGCACGGAGACAAGAGGTGGTATAACAAGATGCGAGACCGCCATAAGGGACTGTGGAGATGGGTAATCAAATGCATTGGTTCCAACAAGGTAACGAAGGTAATCGAGGTAGGTGGCAGCTTCAGTGAGATTCCTTATGTGCTGCCCGCCGATGGGGAGTACCTGAATATTGATATCAAGGACTCTCGTCCTAAAAAAGCAAAGGTTGAGTGCAATCTTATTGTAGATGACTTCCGCAACATTGACCCGACAACTTTGCCCGAGTGTGACCTACTTCTAGCGGCAGCCGTTGTTGAACATTGCAAGAACTTCGATGAGTTCCTTGAATGGGCTTTGAAGGTTCCGGCCAAGCGCATTCTTGCCTCTTTCTTTAACCGACTCAACGATGAACCAGAAAGCAAGATTCACAACAAAGGCCCTATCCAGTACTACAATCAGTATAGCAGGAAGCAGTTGGAGGATTGGCTGAAGGAACGAGATATTCCCTATGCCATTCACGACCTGAGATCAGATCACTTGTTGGAGATAATCCCTATGAACAGCACCAGCTTGTACAACGCGCGGCTTGCCCTTGCAAAGAAGATGAAGGTTCAGATAAGGCACGATCCGCTTCAGTTGGAAAAGTTGTTTCATCGAATCGAAGAAACTCTTCCTCACCGCATGATCGAGGTGGGCAGCTTCCGTGGTGGCACAGCCCTGGTGTTTGCTGCTGCCCTGAAGGAGCCAAGGGAGATGCTGCTCATCGACCTCTGCGACAGGCCGAAGGCTCGCCCCCTGCTGGATAAGTCCATTGCCAGGCTGCGGAAGGAAGGCGCCAAGGTCGAGTTCTTCGATGGTGATTCGGCTGGCCTGGAAGTTCTGGAAGTAGCCGAGAAGTTCGGAATGGTTGATGCTTTGTACATTGATGGCAGTCACAAGACACCAATGGTTATCCACGACTACATGAGGCTCAGGCACTTTGTTAAAGATGGGGGCATCATTGGCTTCCACGATGTTGCCCATCCGAAGCTCGTCAAGCGTGCCTGGGAGTACATGACGGCAGCGTGGGGCAAACAGGGGTTGAAGCACTACATCCTTGGTGGTGACGAGTACGACCGCAAGACGCGGCCCTGGGCTACGGGCATCGGGGTTCTAGAGTGGAAGCGTTCCGCGCTGGAAGACAAGGAAAGCGAAGCACGCTTGCAGGAGATTGTTGGCATGGTTGATAAAGGCAAGAAGGCGTAAAATAATGGAGCAACAGCCATTATCTGTAACGGCAGTGTGTCCAACCTATGGCCGCTTTGCGCGGCTTCAGGATGCCATTGCCTGCTTCATCCTTCAGGACTACGCAGGCAACAAGCAGCTATCAATCCTGAACGATGCTCATATCCCGCTTCAACTATTGCCAAATGGAGACAATGAGCTTGCAGTCAATAGTTCAGCCAAGATAGTTCTGACGAACGTTGAGGAAAGGATTCCCACTTTGGGGCAGAAAAGGCAGATGCTTGCTGAATCGGTAAGCACCGACCTTATTGCTCATTGGGAAGACGATGACCTGTACTTGCCGTGGCATTTTTCCACACTCATCCCAATGCTTCAAGCACGCCCAGAGATTGATTGCATAAAACCCAACAGGGCTTTTTGGGCGACTGGTCCTAGAAACAAGCTGAGAGCAGGGCATCTTTACGGGAATGTTTACGATGGGCAAATGATCTACAGGCGCGGAACTGGAATCAATTACTCAAATAGAGTTCGTAGTGTTCCACGAGAGTTGCTGGATGACTTCTATCTAAGAGGCAAGTTGGAACTATGCACAGAAATGGAGTATTGGGACTTTAGCTATGTGTATCGCATACAAGATGGGCTGCGTCATCTAAGCAAGGTTGGAAAAGAAAACTACCCTAGTGCTAGGACACAGAGAATATTTGCCAAAAAGAATAGGGACTACGGAGAAGGGGAACCTTTGTTGCCTGACAACGATTTTACGGCGTGGGCAATGGAACAATTACGCGACCAGTTCACACGATTTGCTGAGGGACTGAAACATGTAATAAACGAAAAGACTGCGGGCATTATGGAACAGCGGATACTGAATTCCATACAAAACCAGTAAAGGAAAACCATGAAGCCAATCAAGACAGCAGTTGTTGGGCTGGGCAATGTTGGGTCGAAGCACTTGGTAAACTTGTTGCTGCAACCTGAAACTTTCGAGGTAATAGCTGTTGCTGATCCAGTTGCCGGGTCGGGAATTGATAAAGCCGAGATTCATTGCTACCGCGACTACCACGACATGATGGATGCAGAGAAGGAACTGGAGGCTGTGTTCGTCTGCACGCCTCACCACCTTCATGAGGCTGTTTGCGTGGAAGCATTGGCCTACCCATTCGATGTGTTCTGCGAGAAGCCTGTGGCCCCTACTCTGGCTGCCTGCACTCGAATCCTCGAAGCAGAACGGGAATCAGATGGCAGGGTTGCAGTTGGCTACCACCATATGGGCCACGCCAATGCTCAGTACCTTAAGTCTATGATTGCCTCCAACTGGATAGGCAGCATCCTCGAAGTGGTCGTTACTGTTCCCTGGTCACGACCGAACAGCTACTACGAGCGTGTTGACTGGGCAGGCAAGATGAAGGTAGGCAGCCAGCGGTGCCTCGACGGTGTGTTGATGAACCAAATGAGCCACTTCGTAAATCAAGCTATGTGGTTTGCGTGGTCGTGGTCAATGAACGGCCTTGCCGATCTCGTTGATGGGTCGATGGAGTGCAGCCTCTACAAAGTACATTCAACTTCGTCTCTAGGTGCCGATGATCTTGCTGTGATGCGATGCAACGTGGGCGTCGAAACTCGGTTGTTCTGCATAGGAACTACTGCGTTGGGCGTTAGCGAAAAGCCGACTATCGAGGTTATTGGGTCGCATGGAAGGGCTCTCTACGATGGCACAGTATATGTCTGGCCGAAGAAAAGAAGCTACATGAAATGGGACAACCCTGACGAAGAATACTACATGTACAAAGACTTCGCCAGCATGGTTCGGAAAGATACGATGCCGTTCTCATCCTTGAGTGATGCCACAAAAGCGACTGCTGTTCTGAATGCTGCTTACAAGACTGCCGACTTCGAGGTGAAGGACATAAGTGGCGTCGACCTTAGGGACTTGATGGGCTTGATGCACAAAGCTGCACAGTATCGTTGTCTGTTCAACGAGTTGCCCGATTCTCCTTTTTGGAGTTGATGTGATGAATATTCCTCTGCTAAATATGAAGCGTGAATGGATGAGCATTCGTAAGGATGTTGTTCGTGCGTGGGAACCAATTCTCGACTCGATGCGGCTGTTGAATGGGCCGAACGTCAAGGAGTTTGAAAGCGAGATGGCGTCCTACCTTAATGTGGATCACGTAGTCAGTGTTGCCAGTGGAACAGACGCACTTACATTGGGGCTGATTGCTGTTGGTGTTGAGGAGGGCAAGAACGTTGTTGTTGCGGCAAATACGTTTGCTGCTGCTATGGAGGCAATCAGACTGGCAGGGGCGGAACCTCGCGTAGTTGATACCAACAAGTTGGATTATGGATTCAATCTTGTTGATCTTGCTTGTGCAATAGATGGCAACACAGCTGCTGTTATCGTCACCCACATGTACGGATATCCTGCGAGCATAAGTTCCTTGAATGCAGTGTTGCAGGGAACTAACGCCGTGATGGTTGAAGACGCATCACATGCGCACGGAGCTACATATCGTGGACAAAGGGTGGGAATATTCGGCGAAGTAGGATGCTTCAGTTGTGGGCCGGTCAAGAACCTGGGCTGCTATGGAGATGGTGGGTTCGTGGCAACTGGCAACCCGGAAGTTGCAGAGCGTTTACGTGCATTGGGGGTGCACGGTCAGCAGCCAAAGAATAACCACAACCTGTACGGGTTCAACAGTAGGCTGGACGAACTGCAAGCTGCTGTGCTGAGGGTAAAGCTAAAGAACCTCGATATCCGTAATGCAAAGCGTGTCGAGATTGCTGGACAATACGATGAAGCGTTTAAGCCTCTTCGTTTGAAGCCTATTCCCACACACGACGAACGAACTTGTGCTTACCACCAGTACGTCATTCGTACAGACAGGCGGGATGAACTGGCTAGTTTTCTCAAGAAAACCAAAGTAGGCACGGGCATTCACTATCCTGTTCCGCTCAATAAGCAGCCATCCTTCCTCAATGAATACAGCGGCCCATCTTGTCCTATCGCCGAGAGCTACGCAAAGCAAATCCTGTCCATCCCCGTATTCCCGGACATGACGGAAAGCGAAGTTAGTTACGTGATTGATGTAATCAAATCTTTCTTCGAGTGAGAGCCATGCTATCAATAATCATTCCTACCTACAACGAAGGCGTAAATCTCAGCAACACGTTGAAGGCTGTCACGAAAGTCCTTCCCAAAATTGCACATGAGGTCATCGTCGTTGACGATTGTTCGACAGATGGCGGCACCCTTCTGGTCGAGCAGCAATATCCAGATGTGCGGTTCATTCATCACAATGAGCGCAGGGGCACCAGTGGTGGGCGTGTATCGGGCGCACGAGATGCTGTAGGCGACGTGCTGTGCTTCCTTGATGCTCATGTATGGCCCAGCGAGGGGTTCTTCGACAAGCTGCTGGAGGGCGTCTCAGAAAACCCTGGGTGTATCATGGCTCCTGCATTGACGCAGCACAGGATTACCCGACCCCCGAAGCCACTCCCTGAGAAGCCAAGGGGAACGAACTACGGAGGTGGGTTTACGATTGCGTGTAGAAAAATGTGGTTCTACATGAGCGTGAATCGTCATCCCAAGAGGTGGGAACGCCGACATGGCGCCTACGCCTGCGGGATGACAATGACCAGAGAAACGTACGAAAAGCTGGGTGGGTGGATGACGCTCCCCGGCTACTGGTCAAGTAGTGATGTCGCCATGTGCATCAAGGCATGGCTTCTCGACATCCCGATCCTCATCGAGTCAGAGGCCCATCACTACCACGGCATCAAGGGGTTCGGCCCCCACGAAACGCCCAAGTGGCATGAGGTCATCAACAGGCTGTATGCTGCGAAGATTCTGTTCTCCGACGAGTACTACAACGACTTCTGGCTGCCCCACCTGATGAAGCGGTTCGGGCGCCACTGGAAGCCTGAGTGGATTAACATCCTAGGCTCGAACGAGGTGGATGCCCAGCACAAGCATGTGAGAGCAAATGCAGTAAAAACGGACGACGAGTTCATGCAGAGGTTCATATATCCCCGCATGGACAAGGCTAACATCCCCCACGAGCCCTAGAAGGGGCCTAGAATCGCGCAGGAGGCGATTATCTACGTGGGTGAGGGGTAATGCTTGTGCTAGGCGCCTATGAGCGCAGAAGGGGCATTTACAGCCGTCGTCCCTTGAGTTCCGTTGCCAGTGTGCTTAAGAAATCACGAGCTACCTGTTGCTTCTCCTCGTTGTTTAGCCTCCGATCAAAGGTGTTTTGTTGCACGCAGGGTTTACGCAACTGATTCCCTTTAGTTCCGTGTTTCCTAACCAAGACATCGCTTCTTCCTCCGGGTTATCTTTCTAACAGTAGCCTTAAGCTCAACCAGTGCGATGCCACGTTGTTCTCTTGCGTCTGTTTTTCCTACCCAGTTACCAAAGATTCCGAACGGGCCTCTTCTGTATCTTCCTTCAGCAGTCAAGAACGTTCGCACCGACTTGAGAAGCATATCCCGTTCTTCTTTATCCTTTCCAGTTTTCATCACCTGCCTCCTAACAAATAAGTGCCGACCTGAGTTGCTGCTCAATCAACTCCACTTTCTTCTTCGGCCACCCCATCCAGGTGCGGATTGCCTCGCTTACCCGTTTCCCCCTGCTGCGTTGAATCATATCCACGAGTTCCTTCGAGGGATGAAGCGCCATAGCGAGGAACTTTTCTGCGTCAGGGGATATGGCAGAATGCGGGAAGCTCATCTCGACTTCCCCGGTTTTGGGGTTGATTGTCGAGAGCGTCTGCTCAACTACTGGGTCCATAGTAAGCCCAACTACAGGCATCCGCCTTCTTGCCTTGGCAACTATCTTGCGGTAATGGTTGATGCAGCACCGAGTAAAGTAGGTGTTGAACGCTGCACCACCATCGGGCTTCCACCCCTTTTCTGCCTTGGCGTGGCAGATATAGCCTTCGTTGACAAGGTCGTCGAGCGACCACATCCTTGACCCCCTGAGAGATCGCAGGCACCTTCTTGCGTGGTACTGGATTATCCGTTCAGTTTGATTCATTACTTGCCTCCGTCGTCATAGTACCATCCAACTATCTTTACGTCACGCACTGCACATCCTTTATCAACAAGTACTATCTGTCTTATTCGACCCTCAATCTCTGGAATATCCTTCTCTGTAAAAACTCCTGTAAATGGACCAGTTCCGCTAAACTTTTGCCCATTAACCAAAGTGCCCTCAAAGCGAAGTCTTCCACTCCACCCTAGCTTCTTTTGCAGCCAGGACAAGACGCTCATCGCTTTTTGCCTCCTCGTTTCTTTTGCCTACGCGGTGCTCGCTTTTTACATTCCGGGCACCGAACCTTCTTTGATGTGATCCACACCCATCCAGCGTTTTCCGCCTTTCCCGTAACATCAGGGCGTTCACCTTGCCCCTCCTGGTTGAACCTTTCTTTCTTCCCACACTTCTCGCATTTTAACAGTAACGACAGGTACGGCATTTTTCGCCTCTTTCTTTCCCATCCTTTCGTGGGGCAGCTTCAAATCTTCGGGCAAGTCCGATACGTCAATATGGATGCAGTTCTCCATATCTTTATGCTTGATGCCCAGGTTATGTTGAAGCTCGTGGATTACGACTTGGGCGAGGTATGTTCCATTCGTCGTCCCGTATGGAGATAGTCTCAGCCATACAACGTTTGCTACGTTCATGTTCCCCCGTCTGTTGATGTGCCCGAGAACCGCGAGCCCGCTGAGACGGAACTGCTTTGCATAATCTGTGATTGCCTTCTTGCTTTTCTTCGCGTAACTGACATGCCAAATGCGCTTCGTCGAGTCCTTAATGCCCATCTTCTTCATGGCGTAGAAGAAGATGCGACGGAGGGTTCTCGTGTCGTAAAGCGTGTGATTCAGTACGCGCATCCTGCGGCTCCTTTCAGTAACAAGATCGTCGGGACTCACTTTCCAAGAGTTCCCTTCCCCAAGACCCCTGCCAATCACATCGTCTGCCAAAACGTCGATGAAGCTTGTGCATTCCCTCAAGATTGTCGGTGCATAAATCGTTCCAAACGTCGTGCCAAACTACTGAATAGTGAGCACCTTTGGGAGGCTTCCAGGTAAAGGCATCCCCTTCAATGATGCACAATCTCTCCCCAAACATCTCTTTGTAGTGTGGGCCTACGAGTCGGATTACCTTGGGAGATAACTCGACTACTGTCAGCAAATTTACTTCGGGATTATTCAGAATAGCCTGCGCCACCATCCCAATCCCTAGACCATGAATCAGGCAATGGCCCCCCAGTTCCTTTGACTTTCGTATTGGCCCAAAGTGATCCCCGATTTCTGCCGGGGTGTCGCTCATAACCAAGCATCCACCACACTTCAGTTTTGTATACTGCCCTGGATAGATTTCACGACGGCCGCCATGCATTGCAGCCCGCATGTTGTGAAAACTAGCCCCCTTTTCATCGACATCAAACCGTTCAACATGCCACTCCCCATCTCCACCTTCTGGGACAGATACTTTATACTTTTCCCACCATTCATTCATCACTTTGCCTCCATGTACTGTTTAGCTAGTTGTATCGGACTTCTTGCTTCTGGCTGCGCGTACTATTCCTCGGCGGAAGTTCTTCAGAATCCGAACGTTGTTTTTGTGCTGACGTAGAATCACATTTTCATACCCTCGATCCATGTATAGATCATCAAGAGCCTCACACACCCTCTCCAATCCTGGGACTACGTCGAAGCACGGAACACAAAATTCTTCATAGTTTTTACCTAGAATGCCAAGCGGACAAATATCACAATTCATGTCATACTTTTCACAAAATGGGCACTCTATTTCTCGGCTTTGTTCTGCCCCCTTCACCGAGAAACGCTCCAGCAGTTGCGCGTAATCGCGCTTGTTGATCTGAACTGACGCCTTCTTACCTTGTATTGTCGTAAACCTAAGCCACATTTTACTGCCTCCTATTTAGACGATTTCAATGTGCGTTCCATGACAATTGACGGTCAATTTGCCGTCGTGCTCACGGTCCTCGTCATCGCTAGGAACTTCAATCCACATCTCGGCAGGAAAGGTGTCTGAGTAGACAGGGCCGATGTGTACCTGCCCATCTTCCGGCAAATCCACAACCTCGAAGACGACACCACGACACTTGAACGTCGCCAACTGCTTCTGTCCATCTGCAACATTTACCATTACTAGCTCCTTACTCGTAAAACTCAACGGAAATCCAGCGTCCCACACAGGCTTTCAATGCCTCGTAGTCGCCTGCCATTGCCTCCTTCTGAAAGGCGCTTACCTCGTCACTATAACCAGCTTTCCGGAGAAGACTGGCAACTCTGCCGATAATGGCGAATGCGTTCCCATCAGGCCCGCTCAGAGAAAACTGCGCTTCGATTTCAGGATACTTCGGGTTCATTTTTTTCACCTTTTTGTAGAAGACAGGAGATTTGCCAAGGCTAAATAGACAAACCCAACAACAATCATTCCTTTCGTGCCAGCAGCGAAATAACCCGCTCCCCATGCCATTATCAACCCAACCCCCAATTGAACTGAACGTATCATCTTTTCCTCCTTCGAGATTAGTAGCCAGCCAGTTTGCGCATACGCCGCATCACAACCTTATCACTTCCTTCATCCAAGTACTCGATTTGGCACTCATTGCAATAGCGTTTCCTTCCCTCTTCCATATGAGAAAGGCGCCTGCTTGAACACTTAGTACAGACTGCTTGACCACAACAGAAACAGACAGCATATGCTCGTGCGCCGATAACATTGGCAGGAGCATCACAGAACTGGTCTGCAACGCAGCATGTTTCTTGTTCCATTAAGCCCCCCGCCCTCTGCTGTGCCTCCTCATGCGCTTTATCCTCAGCAGCTATCTCTGCCTTCGTAGGTGGAATGAGCTTGGCTGCTTCATCATAATCGCCCGCAAGCATCTGCCGCAGACCAGGATAGTTCTCGTCACACCAGCGGAGGATTTCTGCGAGGCCATACTGCTCTAACTCCGCCTTCACGAGGTCCGCTACGGTGCCGAGCTTTGCGTCCTTGTTTGTCATGGCTTGCCTACCTGCGCTCGTTCTGCCTTCATTGCGGCGATGAGTCGTTCGCGGTTGGCGCCAAGCTTTTCCGCAACTTCTCGCATGGTGTAGAATCCCTGACGGCGCAGTTCCCAAGCTTTCGCCAACAGTTCCGCGCTGTACGCAGTATGTGGACCACCGTCCTTTATCTTACTCATCTTCGCCTCCTAGCCTGCGCGAAAGTCACGAACTATGACGCCGGGGGTTCCACTCTCGCGCAGAATGCTGAGTGATACATCCTTAGCATCCATTCATGTAGCTTCCCCCTCGTCGCCGCAGTTGTCCGCTGCAATCTGGCGGGCCTCCTTGGCGTCCTTTGCGCGGATAACAAATGCTGCTGCCTCATCCCAGCCGGTTCCTTCGTTCCTCCATACCCGGTACAGTCTCATCGTCCGCCTCCCGTTAAAGCACACGTCGTCACGACTGACACCTTAACAATGCCCCACGGGTTCATATACGTCAAGGATAAAAAGCCAATCAGCCACGAGAAGCCTTCTCCGTGCCACATAAGCCAAAAGAATCTTCTCTCTACAACGCCCTTGTCTCGTCGATGAGGCGGTCTATTTCCTCTCTGCCCAGGTCGTCGGGGTCTTTCCCATTAGGCAGCCGCAGCACCTTGACTACGTCGAAGTACGTGATCAGGTCGCGTCCTAGCTGGAGGCCCTTGACGTAAGCGTCCGTGTCCCATGCCACGATGATCTCGCTGGGCCGCATCATGAGCAGCATCGAGAGTTGTGCCTTCGTGAACGAACAGCCCATTGTTGCCAGACTCTCAGGGCCAATCCGCCATTGATCCAGCGGCCCCTCGACTAGGACCATCCGGCCCCCAGGCCAATCGTCCATCCCGTACAAGGCCCCGATGCTCTTGCAGTTCGGGCCATGTGGGTTGATGTAACGCGGCCTGTCGTCGTGAGGCCATAGCGTCCTGCCCTGGTAGCTGACCAGCGTGCCGTGCATCCTGATAGGCAGTATGAGGCGGCAGGACCACCCTGATACGTTCATGGGCGAGTAGCGTGCCTCATGCTTGATGCAGTCCTCTAGCGCGAACCTGCGGCGTCTGAGGAACTGTTTGACGATGGCAGGGACTTGCCCTTCCTCGATGGGTCTGGATGGAGGCAACTCGACAGTAGCGGGGGGCACGCCTCCGAACTCAGTTTCTTCGTCGTCTTTAAGGATGTCGCGTATCCTGTCGAGGACAGAACGTTCTTCGAGGTCGTGCTGCTGCATCCCGATGGCGTTGTCGAGGCCGTCTCTGCCTATGCCAAATAGCTTCTGCGTTAGGCGCCAGAGAGAGCCGCTTCTGCCACAGCGCCAGCATGTCCAGTTGCAGCCATCCCGGAATACGCCACAGTGGAATGAGCCATCATTGCAAAATGGACAGCATATTCCTACGGCGCGCTCTGTTACATTCGGGTGATGATCTTCCCAATGAATCCCGCGAGATGTAAATAATCGCAGGACATCTTCAATCTTGTAGTTGTTTGAACTAGGGGTCCTCATCTTCGCTTGCCAATAAAGAGAGCGTCATGGATTCCCCACCATTGAGGAAGTTCTATTTCCGTAAGCTCCCAATCGTAATGTAGCTGATCGAAGAAGGCATCAGTAGCACAGCACCCCTCACCTGGTTCCCCGACGTAGGCTATCAATTCTCCTTTGTAAGCACTCAGGCATTGTTCCGCCATGTCGGTGTCATACGGTGGCCAGCACAGGAACAATGTTCGATCTGGATGCTGAGATATTTGCTCAACCCCACCTTTCTGTACAAGGAAGTACTTTCCAAATTGAAGTGAGTTTACACCATCCCACGACCAGTCATCGAATGCACGAATGTCTCCCCCATTTATTGCAATCAGCTTGGCCCAATATCCTGTACCTGCTCCTATTTCTATCAGTGGGGACAAACCAACAAGCGCATTTATGGCGTCCTCAGTAGGGATTGCAAATCCGAACTTGCGTATGCATTCTTCCCGGCACCTCGTATGTTCGATTGTGTGCATTTGCAGATCGTCTTTCCACCACCACTCATTCCCAAGTTGCCCCCCTGACTCCAGAAACTCGTCAAGGTATGGATTATTCATCACAGCCTCCTTCATTAAATGTGCTTCCAGATAAGAATCTCGTTCTTCTCCGACCAGATTCCAGGGTCTCTGTAGCACATATCAGGGGGCGTCTTCAGGTCTACGGGAACACAGCACGGCATTGCCACAAGCGCGCGGTCAGGAGACTTAATGCGCCTTAGTGAGGACCGCAAAGATGCATGAGAATGAACAGCCACGATTACCACAGGACTTTGGAAGTGAAAACTATCCTCCTCTATCTTTACAGGATAGGTGTGCAATCTTGCCACTTTCCAGTCTTTGGGACGAAGCAGTGGGTCAACACTATATGCTTCCCACGCTGTTCGGAATGCAAACAATGCTGCCGTTCGTGGTGTGCAGCCATCTCCAACAGACACAACAACGTTGTTTTGATCTGACAACTTGAATCGAGGAAGATGCCAGCGCACAGCATTGTAGGTTGCGCTGCTCTCTGTAATCTCCTTGGCGTTAGGGAACAACTTACGCTCCAACAAGTCTGGGAAACAAGCACATCCCATGATGTCATTAATGTGCCGGAACAGCCGCCTATCGTAGTGCGTGAACAGCCTGGATTCAGCATCGTCCAAGTCTTTTAATGTGGCTCCAAGCGTTGAATCCCATGCCCCTCTCTCTTTCAATAAAAGGTCACGTTCTCTTATTGCTGCTGATAGTTTTCGTTGGGCCTCATAAAGTTTATCAGCAGAAACCCAGTATTCTTTGCGAACTGTAACCCTGCTTTTGCTGTAAAGATCATCCACTCCGGTTGGTTCCCAATTATCGTCGTAACTCATCTTACCTTACCCACAATCTAAGTGTAGTCGAGTAACGTCTTTACTGCTTCTCGATAGGAGTTGCCATCTTCATACTGCTTGGTGCGAATATTCACTAACGCATTACGCAGTTCATCGCTTCCAAATGTATCAAGCAACAAGTCACGTTCAATCTCAGCCTTCTCTGCTCGAACACTTTGCTTTGACCACGAAATACGAATAGCATCGTCGTATGCCATAGCTGGCGTCCTGCTCATATCCTCGCCAGTCCACGCCAATGCTTCACGGATCATGTCGAGGCAGCCATCTACCATCTCAAGTGATTGTTCGGCCTTTAACAATTGACTGACGGGGACCATACCTGGTGATGTAATTGCATGGTCGAGTTTGATATTTCTCATCCCACCTTCCCCCTAATATAATCGAGTACCGCAGTCGCCGCGTCGTCCTTCGTCTTCAGCGAGCGAAGGATACGAAAGTCGATTCCGTCCCCAGTCCCGTCGTCTGCAACAATGTCAATATACAGGCACCTATTCTTCTGGCCCAGCCTGTATATCCTGCCCTCGGCCTGAACCCGGAGCGCATAATGGTAGCCGTTCGAGTAGAAGATCATTGTGCTTGCACATTGCAGGTTGATTCCTTCACCACCACACGAGGGATGAGCAACAAGCACCTGCACATTCTTGTCCTTCTGGAACTTCATTATCTGCGCATCCTTGTCTGTAATCTCCCCACGAGCAGAGCAGAACTTTATCTTGAGCTTGCGCAGCAGTTCCTCAATCATCCTCCCTTCTTCTGCGTAGTGGTGGTAGATAATCACCTTGCCAGTTATCTCATCGAACAGGCTCGCCAGTTCATCCAGTTTCGGGTTCGACTTTAATCGCTTTGCCTTGTGGTCAATACCATATATGAAGCCGCCACTTATCTGTGCCAGCTTGTTGCCACATTGCAGTGCGGCTGTAGTTGTCCAGACATCATCGTCACCTGATTCCTGCGCCATCACACTGGTCATCAGGCTAGTCTGCTCTTTCGTCATGTAAGTACGACGCTTCTCGTATGTTCGCTCAGGCAAGTCAAAACATTCGGACCTCTCATACCTGATTGTGTGCGGCTTCAGCTTCTCCAGTATCTTCTCCAGAGAGTCGCGCTTGAGCTTCCAATCGAACCCTGCTGGACGGAAGTATGTACGAACGAAGTTCCAGTAGTTGTTGCCCAGGCTGCGGCCCATATCCATTACCGCCATCTCGGACCACAAATCCTTCTGGTCTTTCGTCAATGGGGTGCCTGTCATTATGATGCAGTGCTTTGCGCGCCTACTTAACTCCATTGCGACACGCGAAACTAACGCCCTTCCTGACTTCGTACGGTGGCAGTTTGAAACGAGAACCCCATCTGCAAAGTAGTTGTGATTGTCTTCTACTTCGAGATTGTAGACAAATACTCCCCTATCTGTGCAAGCACCGTTGTTAAGTCCTTCATTATTTGTTCGTTCTTGAATCTCAATACTGACCACCCTAGAAGCGATAAGGCCTTCTCTTTTTTTCTGTCTATTGCTTTTTGTTTTCTCAGCCTGTGGGAAATTCCATCTACCTCTATTGCTACTCGAAGATTCACGTTCCCAATATCTAGTTTGTAGCATTTTGGTAGATACTTCATCTTGTCTCGTATGGGCTTCATCACTATCGCAGTTTCGTATTCCCACCCATTGCCCAAGGCCTCCTTCAAGAGTGTTTGTGGCTCTGTTCTTCTTGGATTCCCGCCGCGCCCCAACCAAGTATTTCCACGCCGTTTTGAATAAACCTTTCGTTCTACTATTGCCCTTACTTCTGGTTTGTGTATTGGGTTGTTCTCGCGCATCCTTTTTGATACTTGTTCTGCAAACTCTGGACTCTTCCATTGTTCTTTGAAGTACTTTGATGCTTTCTTCCTTGCCTCTTTTGTCCACCGCTCTTTTTGCTTCTTTTGGAAGCCTGGTTGTTCCACTCTCCATCTTGCTGCGCATGTTGTGTCGCAAAACTTTCGACTCTTCGCTTCGCACCGTGTAGATTTGTGCTCCTGGCCGCAGTGTTTGCAAACCCACACTCCTTGTATTCTGCGCTCGCGTTTCTGTTCTTCCCGAATAGCCTTCATTTCTTTGCTTTGTGAAAACCAATGACCAAAGCATGTTTGTGAGCAGAATTTGCGTTTGCTTGAGAGGGCTACTTCTACCTCTTTTCTGCACCATTTGCAGACTACAACCTTCCGACCCGGTCGAGTTGCTTTCATTCTCTAACTCCCTTGGTTGTTGAACCTCCCCACAAGGCTGTTTGTTATTATAGTCGTTTTGTTCCATCGAATCAAGTATGAAAACATGATCGTTCTCGTTTATGTTTCGCGCTGCTGCCCAGCCTTTTCCATCAACGTATATCTTATGAAACTCTGTACATGTTAGTTTCCCATGCTCATGAACTATTTTTACTGTTCTAGTAGAGGCTTGAAGCCTAATGTGCCTGACTACTTGTTTCCACTCTAAACAACCACACTCAGAGCGCGACAACACACACAAATCTTGTTTGTTTTCAACAATGTCACCAATGCACAGTGTTCCTTTATTGGTGACTACTTTTGTGTCAAATGGAAAGCACTCATCCACGATCACCGCGCCGAAGCGCGACCTGTCAATAGCCGCCATGTCGGGACGATACTTCTTGCCTACCTTCTTCCCCCAGAGGACGCGCAGGCCCTCATAGTTGATGATGGATATGTTGCCCCTTGCTGCCAGTTTGCGCCTGCGCTCATCCGCTGTGCCGCGCAATACCGTATGCGTGAAGTCAGTATGCTCCTTAATCTGGTCTATCCATGTCTGGATTACCGAGTTCGGGCAGATGACTAGCACGTCGTTGCAATCCCACAAGTAGGCTGTGTAAAGGGCAAGCAGCGTCTTCCCAGTTCCCACATCCAGCCAGTAGGCAATGCGGCTGCGCTCAAGTGCCCATAGGAGGCATCGAGCCTGGTGCGACATGGGGGTTGTCATGAACGTGACAGGGGATAGCGTATCCCGGATGTCCTCGATGGGCAGGGACTTCGCTTGTTGTGATGTTAATAGTTGCATGTCAGAACAAAGGCTTGAGTTTACTTTCCTTCTTCCTTCCACCAGGGGATGTCTTCCACGGCGTTGCCATTCGCTCCTTCGCCATGTCGCAATACTCAGAGCCAAGGTCGATGAGTATTGAATCTCTGCCTAGCATCTCAGCAGCTTGGGCAGTAGTGCCGGTGCCGCCGAAGGGGTCGAGGACCACCGCGCGGCCCGGCTTGCGGCAGGGGTGCCCGCAGGTCGTACGCCAGCCGGCGACCTCGTCTTTGCGCATCCCCGCCAAGATACGCGCCTTTGTCTCGCTCGGGTTTTGCGCTCTGGCCTCTTGTGCCCCCGGCCGGCTCTTCCCTGAATAGCCACCCGAGGCGTCGGCGCCGCACGCCGCACGGTGCGCAGTGTCAGGCTCGCCCTTCCGCACCACCCGCTCCCACGGGCAGCCGCACTCCCCGCACACCATCGGCAGCGTCCCCGCCGTGATGCACTTCGCCGGCAGGTCGATGGGATACGCGGCGTAGTGGCTGAACTTCGTGCCGCGCGTCGGGATAGCCCAGACGTTCCGCCAGTTGCGCGTGCCGTTGCCGCTGTATCCGTCCGGTCGGTCGGCTCGGTGCTGCCTCCTGGCCTGCCCGGGCACATCAGCCTCCTTGCTGTCGCGTGCGAATGACCCGGCTGCGCCCGTCCACACCTTCCCGGCCTCCCGCGCCCCGAACCAGTCATACGCATACTTCCGGCTCTTACTGAACAGAAGCACCGTCTCCCACGCCTTCGTCGGGCGATCACGCACGCTCTCCGGCATCACGCTCCCTGACCAGCCCGCGCAGAAGCTCGCGCCCTTCGCCCATACAATCGTGTCCCGCCAATACCACCCGTCCGCACGAAGTGCGAACGCCAGCATCCACGGGATACCAATGCAGTCCTTCGGCTTCAGGCCCGTGGGCACTGTCATGCCCGCCTCGTTGCCCACGTCTGTCCACTTGCTGTCCTTGACCTGATAGCCGCGATTCGCCGCCTGACTATCACCTATGTTGCACCACAGCGTCCCATCGTCCCGCAGCACCCGCTTCACCGCCCGGAAGCACTGCACGAGGTGCGCGATATAGAGTTCCGGCGTCGGCTCCAGCCCCAGCGCGTGCCGCGTCCCGTCCGACCACTCCACGTCCTGGGCTCCTGCGTACTTCCGCAATCCCCAGCTAATAGGGTGGACTGGTGACAGACATATGAATGCTTTTGGCATTCATGTCACCAAGAACCACCCGTGAATCTCCTTGTATTATTTTGCTTGCCATTTGTGCCGTTTCACCAAAAATATTCCTGTTATGTTCTTCTTAGAATGCACAAAATGATGACATACTTCACAAAGAACTACTAAATTGTCCAGGTTAGCTCTTAATTCTTCCTTTTGAAATGATGTAATATGGTGAATATGAAATGGCATATCAAGAGTTTCCCGTTTGAGTCCACAGCGTTTACATTCAGCATTGTCTCGTTTATAAACCTGCTTGCATATTCTTTTCCATTTGTGGCTACTATAAAATGCCCGTCTTTCTGGTGTTATTCCACCAAGCCAATTAGGATGTAATTCTCCTCTTTTATTCCACATTGGATTATCTGATCCTGGTGAACCCCAATACTTGGTTGCTCGTGCCCCCGATGTGGTGCGTCGAGGGATGTCATGCTTATGAAGCCAGAAGCATATTGCACCACTCGTGATACCAAACTGGACAACAAGTCGCCCTACATGGCCCGAACGGCGGCCATCTTCGCCGCCTCCTTGTCCGCGATGGCCTGCGCCAGGGCGCGGCAGAGGCGCAACTCGTTCTCGGCCGGGCCCGGCATGAACCTGTCTTGGTCATGCTCCCATGCCACCAGAATATCGAAACGCTCGCGCTGCGCATCCGGCAGCTTCTCCCGCACCTGCTCATCGCTCAGTTCACTCATCCTCACGCCTCCTCTGTAGTGCCCCCAGAATCCCCGCTGAATAGTCGCGGCTGCCGGTCCTCTCCCGCGAATCGCTCCGCAAGGTCGGCCAGCGTCTTTTCATGCCACACGCTGCCGGGATAGCCCCGCTCCCCTGACCACTCGCGCTCCATCCGCAGGGCACGCTCCCACAACTCCGGCCGGTGCGTGCGCAGCAGCCGCCAGTCGCGTAGCCCCTGGAGGGGGCAGCAGTAGCAGGACAGCCGCGTGAACATCCCGGGTCCGTACAGCCCC
>Ga0307928_10000789_pt1 | contig 23897 bp, 32 predicted proteins | sample AceLakmetagen232_FD_201815 | JGI IMG/M metagenome (GOLD analysis project Ga0307928, IMG submission 201815) | Saline water microbial communities from Ace Lake, Antarctica - #232 | ecosystem: Environmental > Aquatic > Non-marine Saline and Alkaline > Saline | place: Antarctica: Ace Lake... | reverse complement strand
GTACTGGCTTGTAACAATCCCGAAGTGGATCCACTCCAACATGCAGGAGGTCAGAACTTGAGAGTCTCTGATAATATGCATGTATTTGTTCTTAACAAAAGAAAAGAAGTCCTGATGCCGACTAGTTGTAGAAAAGCCAGGCTACTGTTAAAATCCGGGAAGGCAGTAGTCATAAAGAGATTCCCGTTTATTATACAATTAACTTATGCTACAGGAGAGAATAAACAGAAAATTACTTGTGGAGTTGATCCTGGTTATTCTGATATAGGATTTTCCTGTATAACAAAAACTAGGGAACTAATTGGAGGAACAGTTAAACTAGATAATTTTACTAGTAAACATTTATCTGAAAAACGTATGTATAGAAGAAATAGGAGAAATAGGCTCAGATACCGTTCTCCTAGATTCTTAAACAGAAGAAGATCAAATAAGTGGATTCCTCCATCTATAGAAAGAAGATACCAAACTCATATTAATTTGATTAATAAACTAAAACAATTTCTTCCTATTTCTAATATCACTATTGAAATAGGAAATTTTGATATTCAGAAACTTAACAATCCTGATATTAATGGTAAAGGATATCAACAAGGTAATTTATATAATTACTCTAATCTTAAATCTTTTGTTTTATCAAGAGAAAAACATATTTGTCAATTATGTAATAAAAATGATTTAAAAAATGATAAGTGGAAATTACATCATATTATTCTTAAGTCTAAAGGTGGTACTGATAAATCCAACAATATGGCTTTGTTACATGAATCCTGTCACAAAAAGTTACATAAACAAAATTTATATAATAAACTAAAGAAGAACAAACAATATAAAGAATCTATTTTTATGAATATCATAAAAAGTAGATTTAAAAATAGTTTAAATTGTAAATTAGTTTTTGGTTATGAAACTTATTGTAGAAGAAATGAACTAAAACTAGAAAAATCTCATTCTAATGATAGCTTTGTAGTAGCAGGAGGAACAAATCAAAAAAGAAGCATGGAATATAACATTAAACAAAGAAGAAGAAATAACAGAACTTTGCAATTAAACAGGAAGGGATTTAGTCCTTCTATAAGAAGAAAAAGATATAAATTACAACCTTATGATTTAGTTAAAATAGATAATAATATTTATGATGTAGTTGGAACTCATTGTCTAGGAAAAAGAGTAAAAGTAAAAAGTGAAAAAAACAAAAAAAAGGAAATTTCAATTAAAAAAATTGATTGGTATTTTAATAATAACTCATTAATTTGGAAGAAAGGAGTAAGTGGCAATTCATCACACTACTGAAGGGACGTGTCTTCTTGCCACATTTTCTATGAATAAACTTAGAAATATGAGAGGTACTTTATCAGGTGCGATAGATAGAGTTTCTGATGACGGAAAAGAGTGGAGAAGAAAAATAAAAAAACTTTGTAAAAAGAAAAATTTAGGAATTAAATTTCTAGATCCTTGCGATAAACCTAAGCATCTTGGACAAGAGATTGGACCTGAAAAAAAAAGAATGGAGATGCTAAAAAAAAGAGGAGTTAAATTTTGGAAAGAAGCTCAACAAGAAGTAAAAAAGTTTAAAAAAATTGATTATAGAATGATAGATATATGTGATTTTTATCTTCTATATATAGATATAAATGTTCATATGTGCGGTTCTTATTTCGAATGTAAAGTTGCCGAGGAAGAACGTAAACCTATTTTTGTTATTTTATCTCCGGGATTAGAGAAGGAAGATCTTCCCACATGGTTGGTTGACCTAGTAAATTATAATGAAATATTTCAAAGTATAGAAGAATGTGTGGATTATTTAAAAGAAATAAATGACGGTAAAATTCCATTAGATAATAGATGGATAAAGGTAGATTAAAAAAAAAATATTTTTTGTAGACAAGTGATTAAATTTTTGATTTAATATAAATAAATTAAAAAATATATATAATTAGTTAAAGAAAGGAAGTAATAATGGCAAAAGAAAAAAGAGAATATGAAGTAGTTGGTGAGTTCAGGAAAATGGCAACTCAAATTGTAGATAAATATTCTGAACAGTTTTATGGAATAGATATTGATAAAATTCAATGTGTAAAAGTAATAAATAAAGCACGAGCTGAAAAAAAACATCAACTGTGGGAAAATATAGGCGTAAAAATGCCTGTTCGAATGGATTGTCCTTATGCGTGGTATATAACGATTTTTAGTGATGACTGGGATATCTTAGATGAAAAACATAAACTTCTTTTAGTTTCAGAAATTTTATGTAGTATTCCTACAGAAGGAGATGGAGAAGGAAAAATCAATTCCTTTGATTCAAAAGGTTTTAAAATGATGCAAAGGACTTTTAGGGGAATTGATTATTTAAAAGATCCAGATATTCCTCACATTTTAGATGATGAAATAAAATGGGTTCAATAACAAAATTAAAAAACAATATTTTTTTTATTTTCGGAAAAAATTAAATTAAGGGAGAAAAAATGGGTAAATATCAGTTATGTACTAGAGATGAATATGGACAGATGAGTATTTTTGACACATCTGATAGACCTCAAGAATTATTAAAACAAGCAAAAAAAGAAGTTACAGATTTAAATGTCAATAATGCATTAACAGTGGATGATAAGAAAAGAAATTGGGACTCATATGTAGTTGAAATTTTGCCAATTAAAAAAGAAGAAAATACTATAGAACTTATTTATGCAGGAAAAGGACTTCAACAGCGAGATGAAGTTATTAATATTGATGAAAAAGTTTATGATATCTTATCTGACAATGTAAAAATGGAAGATTATGATATAAGAATTTATCTTGGAGAACTAGATCAAAAATCTTGGTATGCTCAGGATAATAGAGGAAAGGAAATAAATTCTCTTCAACATCCTGATTTATTGGGAAAAACATTTTATTTCATTAGAAAAATTTAAAAGTTTAAATAAAATTTGTGGGGATAAAAACGAAAAAAAAGAAGAAAAAAATTAGTAAAGACCCGTATTATAATAGAAAAATACAGGATTCAGGAAGAAGACAGAAATTTGAAACAGGTGCCCAGAGAGATGTACAAGAAGGAAAAGGTAGATATGACCTGTTTCCACCTTCAGCTATTTTTTCTATAGCGAGAGTTTTCGAAGAAGGAGCCACTAAATATAAAGAAAGAAATTTCGAACAGGGCATGCCATTAAGTAGATTTATTGATAGTGCCTTAAGACATATTTTTAAACATTTAGAAGGACAAAGAGACGAACCTCATATGGCTCAAGCGGGATGGAATATAATGGTTTATATATATACCGCCACAATGATAGAAAGAGGATTGTTACCTGAAGAACTTAATGATTTGCCTAATCACATGAGTAAAGAAAAAGCATCAGTTCTTTAGAAAATAAAGAAATAATTCTATTAAAGAATATTATATTAACAAGAAAAATAGATAAAAAATATGATACATCTGCCATTAGAACTGAAATATAGACCTAAAAAACTATCAGAAGTAATAGGTCAACCTGTTATTGTTCAAGCATTCACAAATGCTTTTAAAGCAAAAAATTTGCATCATGCTTACATTTTAGCAGGACCCTATGGAACTGGTAAAACTACAGTAAGTCGTATTCTTGCGGCAATGGAAAATTGTGACAAAAAACCTACTTTAAATCCTTGTGGTAAGTGTGCTAATTGCACTGCTATCTTTGAAGGTAAATCTTTTGATGTAAAGGAACTTAATGCTGCAAGTAACAGGGGAGTAGATGATATTCGTTCAATTCAGAAAACACTTTATCAAAGACCTATTCAATGTAGAATGAAATGTATATTTATTGATGAGGCACATTCACTTACAGAAATTGCTGCTGAAGCTGCTTTAAAGATGATAGAAGAACCTCCGAGTTTTGTAAGGTTTATATTAGCTACAACTGCTCCACATCGACTAATAAGTACTATTCATAGTAGATGTATTATGTGGAAATTTAATAAAGTCGGTTGGACAGAAATGTATGAACATCTTAAAAATATTTGCAAAAAAGAAAAAATAGAATACGAAGATAAATCTTTGCAAATAGCAGCAAAAGCAGCAAAAGGAAGTGTTCGAGATTCATTACAGAATTTGCAAACTATTATGAATTATCTAGGAAAAGAAAAATTAACAGCAATAGCAGCAAAAGAAGTTCTTGGAGTAGTAGAACAAAAATTTTATTTTGAATTAATTAATGCTATATTAGATAATAATGTTTCAAAATGTTATCAAACAGTTAATGAGATAGTAAGAGAAGGTAAAGAATCTGGTGTAATAGTAGAAGATCTTTATCGACATTTTAATGGGCTAATGACTGCTAAACTTTCTCAAGATAACTTGTCATTATCTGGATTTGGAGAAGAAGAAATAAAAAGATATATTCATCAAGCAGGAAGACTTAAAGGAAATTTGATTTTAAAAATGATGGATTTAATGAGTTATGTAAGTAGAGATTTAAAACTTAATTTAGATCCACAATATTTGCTTAACAAATTTTTTATTCAATGTCTTGTGGCACTAAAAGAAGAGGAGGAAAAAAAATTAAGACGATCTTCTAATTAAACACTTCTATAATTGTCGATATGTAATATAAATTATATATTGATAATTACAGGGGTATTTAGTGGCCAAATTTAAAAAAAAACTGGTCAAAAAAGATGAGCCTGTTAAGAAATTAGATTATGTGAATTTGGTTAATATAGTAAGAAGAAAAAAAAGAAATATAATTTCAAAAGATGAAGCTTACAATGAAATAGAATATCGAATAAAACCTAAAATAATATATATTGTTAATCAATTCTATATTCCTGGTTGTAATTTTGAAGATATCTATCAAGAAGCTTTGTATGCCTTGAGATATAAAGCTATTCCGGATTATAATAGAAGCAGAGGTAAGCATGGTCCTTCTTTATTTGATAATTTTGCGGTTTTGTGTATTAGAAGACATCTTTCAACTCTTTTAAAATCAAGTTTTCAAAATAAAAGAAGAGTACTAAATACAAGTATATCTTTAAATCAGGATCGAGGAACTTCTTCTGATGAGATGTTGTTTTTATCTGATATTTTGCCAAAAACAAATGGAAATTTACTAGAACTTCTTCAAAATAAGGAGTATTATAAACAACTTTTTAATACGCTTTTTGAGAAATTATCTAAATTCGAGAAAAAAGTTTTTTTGTTATATATACAGAAATATTCTTATGAAGAAATGACAGAGAGAATTAATAGAAGTTATAAGAAAAAGATATTAAGAAAAAGAATTAATATTAAGTCAGTTGATAATGCCTTAAGTAGAGTGAAACAAAAGGCTAAAGAAATTTTTGTAAAATATCAAGAAAAAGAATTAGAAAGTGAAAAAGATTGAAAAGAAAAATTTAAAACATCTTAATGTCCTGCGAAGTTTACATATTGAGAAGAAAATGGGAAAAATTGAGGAATTAGAAGAAGTTGAGTTCCAGGCCGAATTTTGTACAAAGTGCAATTTATATGAAAAAAGAAATAAACTTGTATTCGGTGAAGGAGATATTGATTGTTGTTTGATGATGATTTCAGAATCTCCGGGAAGAGTAGAAGACGACACTGGTCGGCCTCTTATAGGAAAAGCAGGAACTCTTTTACGAAATTATTGGTTAAAATATCTCAAAATCAAAGATAAAGATGTATATCTTTGTAACATCCTAAAATGTAGACCTCCTAATAATCGAGATCCTGAACCAGAAGAAGTAAAAGCTTGCATTCCTTATTTACATAAACAAATTGACATTATCAAACCTGAAGTTATTGTAATATTAGGCGCGGTGGCTTTGAAATCTTTATTTAATAATAAATATCTTAGTATCACAAAAGAAAGAGGGAAATGGAGATATTATCGTGAAATTCCCGTAATGGCAACTTTTCATCCTGCTTATCTTCTTTATCGTATGACAGAAGAAAATAAACAAAAAGTGAAAAATGATTTAAATTTAATTTCCAAAAAAATTAAAAAAATAGCAAAGTGAAATAGAAAGAATATAATTTAGTAGAATAATATATTTTTAAATTGAAGGAGAGTCGTTATGAAATTTAAGATAAATGTTGAAAAGTTTATGAAAAGTTTAATTCCTCTTTATGATATTGCAATAAGAAATTACGAGAAAGAATGGGAATCAGCACAGAAAATTACTTTTAATACATCAGAAGATAAATTAGTTGCAACTTCTCATGGAGGTTATGCAAGTATAATTGTTCCTATTTCAAATAGTAAAATGGGTGGACTTCAATATGAATGTAAAGAAGAGGGAGAGGCAACTCTAAATGCTGAATCTTTATTTAAGTCACTAGACTCTTTCCCTAAATCTGAGATTATTGAAATAGATACTAGTACTCATAAGTTTATTATGACTTATCACAACCAAGCAGGGAAACAAGCTCAAAAACTTGTTTTGGAAAGTGAAAAAGTAAAACCTCCTGTTTTAGCAACAGAATTTGAGAAGTCAGTAGAAGTAAATCGCGAAGTTTTTATAGAAGGTATGGAAAAAGTTTTTTTTGCTATAGGTTTTGCAGAAACACAACCTCATTATATGTGTCAACTTTTCCAAGTAGAAAAAAATAAAGTTCGTTTTGCTGCTGGGACAGGAGCAAGGTTTGCTATTAGTGACGTAGATGGAAAGAATATAGTCAAAACAGATAAAAAGGAAAATTTCATTATCCCAAAACAAAATATTTCAAATATTATTACTGTATTAAAAAACTCGTCTGTTGAAAATATAACTATTAAACAAGCTCAGTCGCATACAGGGAAAACAGATAATCCTGCTCAAATTGTAATTGAACTTGAAGATGTAAAATTGATAATATTGGGAATTGATACTTCTATTGTCTATCCCCCACTTAATAAGATTATACAATATGATTATTCTTATAAAATTTCTACTAAACTTGTCGATTGGCAACCTATAATTAAGGGAATTGATGCTACTTATGATTCTGACATAAAAGCCGAACACGATATTCATAATACTGATATTTCAGCTAATTTTGATAAAAAACATTTTTTGATAGAAACTTTTTCAAGGCAACAAGCAGAAAGAAGAATAAATTTCGAAATAATTAATATAAAAGGAGAAAAAAAACAACCGGAGTTTCGTTGTAATTCAACATACTTGATAGAAATGATATCGAGAACAAAACAAAATGGGAATCTTGTTATATCTTTTGATGATAAACCTGAAGACACCGAAGAAAGAAGTAAACCTATTACCGTGGCTTTTCCAGAAAATATTAATGAAGTAAAAAAAACAAAAGAACATTTTCATATTTTCTTTGCCACGTCAAATAGATAAAACTATATGACTGAGAAAATGAAGAATATATTTTATTTAGAAGGGAATTGGTTTCAGCGCCAAAGATCTATTAAGAAAATAAAGAATTTTTTAAAGACATTTGAATTATTTGTTTTTAATGAAACAGATAGTTATAATTTTGTTGAACAAAAAATTATGGAAGAACTTTGTTTTGAAGGAAAAAAACTTATTATTTTAACTAATTGGCCAGGTATAAATTTTAGAAAAAAACATTCTACTCAATTACAAATTTCAAAACGTAAAAAGAAAATTAAAGAAATATCAGATAAATTTAAAAAAATATTATCTAATATTCCAAATAATTGTTTTTTAATATTAAATAATTTGGAAAATGTAAGTATTTCTTTTGTTTCTTTTATAAGAAAAATAGGGATTGTTTTTGAATTTCCTCAAAAAATAAGAAAAACTCAAGCACTTGAATATATCATAAAATATTCAAAAATAAAGCAAAAAGTTATAAAAGAAGAAGATGCTCTTTATATTATTCATTTTCTTAATGTTTTTGGAAATACATTAGATTTAGATGAATTATTTTTATTATTTGAAAGAATAATTCATTATATTGGAGATAGGAAAAAAATTACAAGAGAAGATATTGTAAAGACAGTTTTTCATAGTTCTAATTTTGTTATTTGGGATTTGTTCAATCTTCTTGATAAAAAAAATATTAAGGAATCATTTTTTCTTTTGAATTTGATTCTTTCTTCAGTTGAAAATGTGAAAAAAGAAATTTATAATTTGCTTTGTCAATTAGAATGGAGATATAAATTTTTATATTTTATAAGAACGTCTTTTATTAAAGAAAAACAGCGAGAAAAAATATGGATTGAACTTTCAAATCTTTTTAAATTATCTCGAAAAGGAAGCGATACTAAAATCAAGATGAATAAACAATTTCTTAAAGGAGGTAAAGAGAGACCTGAGTATACTCATAAGATGTTAAATTTCGCATTTCAAAATAATTATAGTAAAAAAGAACCTCTTATTTTTTCTTATAATACTAAACAATTACTTTTAATAAATTATACTATTGAACAATCTTTTCCTGCAGTTAGAAATAGTAGTTATGACATAGAAGCAATAAACATACTAGAAATAATCTTTCTTGTTATTTGCGGTAAAATAAGAAGTATATCGGACTTAAATTTTTTGAAGATAAAAGATTTTTTAATTTGAAAGAAAAGAATAAAATGAACTGGGAATTTAAAAAAGATGCCGAGCCACAGGGTAGTTCGGATGGTTTTTGGTATGACATTAACTGGGGCGGTTATATTAGAGTGGAAGAATTATTGGAAAGTCCTGAACAAATTAAGGCAGTAAAAGATGCCGTTAAATTGTTGAGGAGTTTTGAACAAGCAATGGAAGAAGCGGAATTGTTAATCGAATTTTAAGAAAAGGAAAAAATAGATGAAATGTTATTATCACAATGATGCAGATGGAAGATGTGCAGGTGCAATTGTTAACAAGCGGAATCAACTATATAATGAAAGTTATGATTTTATAGAAGTTGATTACAAAGATATAATTCAAGTTGATCAGATAAAAGAAGATGAAGATATCATAATCGTTGATTTTTCTTTTAAACCCAAGATAATGAAAGAAGTGTTCAAAAAAACAACAAATATTATTTGGATTGATCATCACGAGACAGCTTTTGAATATGATTATAGAAGAGAATTAAAAGGATTAAGAGATGTTGCATATTCTGGCTGCGAACTTGCTTGGCAATATTTTTTTCACGGAGAAATGCCTCGATCTGTAATTTTAATAGGAGATAGAGATAAACATGCTTTGAAATATGGTAAAGAGACAGATTGGTTTAATATAGGACTTCTGTCAGTTAAGCACCAACCAAAAGATCTTATTTGGAATAATTTATTAAATGATAATATCAAAATTTTACAAGATATAATTGATGCTGGGAAAATATGTGAGAAGTTTCGAGATAATTTTTGTAAAGATTATGCTGATAAATATGGTTTTGAAACTGAATTTGAAGGACACAAAGCATTTGCTTTAGGAATATATAGGTTTAGTTCAGAAGCATTTGGTAAGAGATATAAAGAATATCCATTATGTCTATCTTTCGTTTACTCTGGAGAAAAATGGTCAGTTAGTCTTTATTCTGAGGATATTGATGTTTCTAAAATTGCTAAAAAGTATGGAGGTGGCGGGCATAAAGGTGCTGCTGGTTTTGTTTGTAATCAACTTCCATTTTGTAAATTAGAAATTGAAAAATAGTATAATCCAAATTATAAAAGTAAGAAAAAAAATTTATGTATTTTAAAAAAAAGCAAACAGGATTAAAGGAATATTTAGGTCAGGTAACCTGTGGTGATTGTTTAAGGGTTATGAAAAAGATACCTTCAAATAGCATTGATACTGTAATCACTGATCCTCCTGCGGCAATCGGTTTTATGAATAAACATTGGGACAAAGATAGGGGGGGTAGAGAAAAGTGGATTGACTGGCTTAGCGAAATCATGACAGAGTGTCTAAGATTAACCAAACCAGGTGGTTCTCTTCTATGTTGGTCAATACCACGTACAAGTCATTGGACAGGAATGGCAATTGAAAATGCTGGTTGGCGGATAGTGAATAAAATTTCACATTTTTTTAGTTCTGGATTTCCAAAAAGTTTAGATATAAGCAAGGCGATTGATAAAGCAAAGGGAGCAAAAAGGAAAGTAATTAACCAAAAGATTAGAGGAAATGTAGAAAAAGCAAAGCAGTCAGGAAATACTTATGCAAGAGCAGATGCGAACAAAGGCAATAAAGATATTTTTGGTTATGGAGTTGAGGATATTACCGTTCCTGCTACTGATCTTGCAAAACTTTGGGATGGTTGGGGTACATCTCTCAAGCCCGCCAGAGAAGATTGGTGGTTGGCTTATAAGCCTCTTGATGGTACTTATGCACAGAATGCAGAGAAGTGGGATGTGGCAGGACTTTGGATAGATGGAGGAAGGATAAGGACAGCAGAAAATTGTAGTAGGAGTCCATCGAGTATGGATGGGCAACATTGTTATGGTAAATATAGTTATCCCATTGGTGGACAAGGCAGCCCTCAAGGTCGCTGGCCTGCGAATTTACTGATGTCTTGCTCTTGCGATTACCAATTAAAAAGTGGTATAATGAAAGAAAGTAAGAAAAAACTAATAGATTGGTTATATGAGAATGCCTAATACACAATGTTGCATATGTAAAAAGCCATTGTATCGCAGACCCTCTGAACTTAGTAAGGTACGATATGTTGCTTGTATGGAACATAGAGACGAAGCACAACGGCAAGCTGGACAAACTGAAAAGCAAAAACAATCTTTAATATTGGGCAGAGAAAAAGGAACAAACCATTTAGGGGGAATACCAAAAAGTGAGACAATGAAAAAGAAAGTATCAGAGAAAAATAAATTATATTGGAAGAAGCGTCCAGAAGAATTAGCACAGCGAGGATTAAAGATGAGGGGAGAGAATCATTATAACTGGAAAGGTGGTGTATCCTCCCTACAGATCTCTATTAGAACCTCTGCTTATAATTTAAGGTGGATTAAAAAGATACATAAAAGAGATAATTATGAATGCCAAATTTGTAAAAGTATTAAAAAAACAGAAGTTCATCATAAAATTGGAATAGCAAAACTAATAAAGAACTATAAAATTAAAACATTAGATGATGCCAGAAATTGTGAGGCATTTTGGGATATAAATAATGATATCGTTGTTTGTAAAAAATGTCATTACAAAATTCACGGGAAAAAATACTATGAAGATTGATAGTGAACTTTACAGAAAAATGCCGAAGGAATTACAAGATTTATTTGAATTAAGCCATAAGCCTGATTGTCCTGTGCGAATGCTGGATGAACAAAGCGGGAAATTGACAAGCGGAGCAATGAAAAAATCTTATAAATATACCAATACGGGGTACAGTTTGGGTAAACCAACAGGGTCAACAAAACAGATACACGAAGCGAATAGCGGGGGCGCTTCCCGTTTCTTCTATTGTGCCAAAGCATCAAAGGCTGAGCGTGAGCAAGGTTTGAAAGATTATCTTCCTTGCATAAAATGTGGTAGATTAAATACAACTTTTCATCTTGACGACAAAGGGAATAAAATAAAATGTAGTCGTAATGATCATCCTACTCTTAAATCTCTTAAATTAATGGAGTATCTTTGTAAATTAACTAAAACTCCAACCGGAGGGATAGTTCTTGACTGTTTTGCGGGAAGTGGCACAACAGGAGTTGCTTGTGTAAATACGGGACGAGAATTTATCTTAATTGAAGAAGATATTAAATATTGTAAAATTGCTCGCAGAAGAATACAATATGTTCAAGAGCAACATATTTTTTGAATGAAAAGAGAACAAAACGGGTATAACAGATTTAAAACTAGGTAGTTTTTTTTACAAAAAGTAAAGGAGAACAAGATATCGATAAATGATAAACAATGGTTTGGAATACAAGTTCCGAAAGATAAAATTAAAGAAAGTTATATTTGGTGGGTAACAAACTCTGAACACGATTCTTGGATGTCGTTTTTTAGTTATGGAACATCTAAAGGCAATGCTCCATATCACGCCTTACCTATATTCGAATCTATAAAGGCATACGAGGCGATAGGATATAAATGTATAGAACTTAGAGTTGATATAAAACTAGAAGATAAACAAGATAATCAATTAGTTAAGCAGTTTCAAAAGGAAAGAGATAAATTTAGAAATGAAAATTTAAATTTAGCGGAAGATCTAAATTATTATAAAGCAATTTTTGATGGTTCATGGCCAACTTCAGTTGAAATTTTAGAAGAAACATTGAGAAAATCGCGAATAATAAAAAATCACAAAAATGAGAAAAAAAATAAAAAGATTAAATAAATTTTTAGTGAAATAAAAATTTATTTAAATTTTTTAAAAAAAAAATATAAAAAGTGAAACAAATATTGTTATAATCAAAAGTAATATAAGGAAAATACTAATTATTTATTTAAGAAAGAAAGGTAGAAAACAATGGCAAAAAGAGAAATAGAGTTTACTATTAATGATGATGAAGATGCAACAATAAATGTAGAAGCCTTTGGTTATAAAGGAAAACACTGTCATGAAGATATTGAAGAACTTATAGATGGTTTAGGAAAGAGGGTAGAAACAAAGAAAAAGAAAGAATATTGGGATAAACAAAAGGTAAGAACTCATCAACATTTAAGTTAAGGAATATAAAATGTTAAAAAAAGCTACGAATTCAGAAGGAATGATATTAGTAAGTGATTTAAAAGCAACAGAAAAGTTTCCGCCAGGTTTTAGTTATATAATAAAAGATGTAATTTATACTGTTCAGGAGATTGTTACAAAAGATCCTAATGCAGAAATGAGAAGACTTACTACAAGTTCAGGAGCAACCGAAGATTTAACAACAGCAAGTATTGTAAAAGATCTTAAAGTTCCTGGATGTAAAATTTTATCTGAAGGAGTTATTCTTTCACAGAAGCAAGAAAAAAAAGCAGAAAAGTCTCAAATTACAGAAGAACAATTAAAAGAAAAACAAGATGAACTTAAGGTAAAAGAAGAAAATTTAAAGATAAAAGAAGCTGAATTAAAAGTAAAAGAACTTATACTTCAGAAAAAAGAAGAAAAATGGAAATTGACATCGAGTTAGATATATTACCTACGGGAGAAATAAGATTTAGTAGAGAAAAAGGAGAAGGTAAACAATCTCTTTTATCTGATGTCTTACTTTTTGTAACCGAAGAACCTGAAAAAGTTGAAAAGATAAAACGAAATTTTCTGAAAAAAGCAAATCAAAGAGAGATAATTTTTGGTAAAGAAGTATTATGTGGTTAGTCTTGATTTCCTCTAAGATGTGATGCCAGATTTTCGCTATGGGGTTTATTTATTTGGAAATGCCGTCTTTTTAAAGACGGCATTTTTTCATGTCGATTATTCTAATGAGATATTTAAATGAGGAAATTTTCTATGTCTATCAAACCAGAAATTATTATAAGTTGTGATCCTGGAATAGTAGGAGGAATATGTATTATAGAAAAGAATAATCTTCCAAAAGTTTATAAAATTCCTATTAAGATAATAATTGTGAATAAAAAAAAGAAAAAAGTATATGATTTAGAAAAATTAGTGGATATATTTGAACCATATAAGAACAAACAAGTGCTATTTGCACAAGAAAAAGTTACTGCTATGAGAAAACAAGGAGTAACTTCTACCTTTAATTTTGGTAAATCTGCTGGGTCTAGTTGAAATTAGATCACAATCCTGGAAAAAACACTTTCTTGAGCTTGAAACAAAAGAAATTACGAAAATGAGAAAAGAACAAAAAAAATTAATAATATTAATAAAAAAGAAAACTCAAATAGATGGAGAATTAAAGGATAAGAAGTCAAAAAATAGAAGTTATAAGAAAATAGTAGATAATTTGAAAAAAAACTTAGAAAAACTAAAACGATTAATAAAAAAAGAAGCTAAAATTCAATCAAGACAATTAGCAAAGAAATTTTATCCAGAACTAGAAGAAGAATTTGATAAAGTTTCTGATGATGGAAAAAGTGATGCTCTTTTAATCGGATTTTTTGCAAAGGATTACTATGACTTGGTATAAGATAGCTAAAGATTTTACAGATAGAAACTTACTTAATCACAAAATTGATTATTTAAAAGAAGTTAAAGATAATCTGGGAAAAATGTCTGATATGATTTTCCAGAGTGGAAAAATAACCAAACAAGATAGTTATGGTATGATAATTAATAAAAAAATGAGTTCCTATCCTCAAATAAGAGAAATACTAATAGAAGCAGAAAGTATTGCTCTTGACAATCCATGGAAGTTTTCTGTTCTTTGTCATAAAGCTATGGATAGTATAAGTAAAAAGATAATTAAATTAGAAAAAGAACGCCAAGAGTTTGGAGACACAAAGACAAAAAAATCAAGGAAAGGATGGGTATATGATTAAAAAAAGAGATATTGTTCCAAAAGTGATAACGCAAATGGTAAGAGCTACACAGGATGAGGAAAGTGATGAAGAATCAAGAATAATACCATATCAGGAAACAGATTCTAGAGTAAAAGTTGCAAGTTGTAGGTTATGTAATTCTAAGTTTAGAGATGAAATTGAAAAACAATTTAGGAAACAAAGAATACCGAATTATAATGTTATTTTTCAATCTTTACAAGATAAAGGAGAAGATATAGCTTATCATACAATTCGTACTCATTTGATATATCATTTTTCTTATCCAGGTAAAAAAAAATTATTATTTGAATATTCTAAAGATATTCAAAAATGGCTTCGTATTCAACCTAAAAAAGTTGCATCATTAAGAATTAAGAAAGCCATATTAGAAAGAGAAATGGTTCTTTTAGCGGCAGAGGGACAGGATGCATCTTTGGATGAAAGAAGAAAGAATGCGGATACAATAAAAAAATTAGCAGATAGTATATTAAATTATGAAACAAAATTAGAGACTCATCAGCGGTCACTTGAACCTATTTCTATTGTTTTTAATGAACTTAAAATTATTATAACAGATGAACTAAAAGATGTTCGTACCAATGAAACAAAAAGAGTTCTTGTAAATGTTTTAGAAAAATTACAAGAAAAAGTAGGAGATTTAGAAGTTAATCAATTAAAATTAATAACTACTGAATCTAAATCTTTATAAATTTATTTTTTAATTAAGAGTTTTAAATTTTATGGAAAAAGAAAAAACAATACAAGATTTATTATTTAAGAAAACAGGATTAAATAGAAATTCTATTATTGGAAATTCCAAGAGAAGCATTACGATAAGTAATTCTTATGGAAAAAGAAATAAAAGAAGAAATCAAAGAAAAATATATACAATGGGCAACTGTGCGGGTTGTTCTAGAAGAAGGAGAAGCTAATTGTCTGTTTCTGATGAAAATAATATTATTTCTATTTTATCTTCTTTTAGATATCTATTTCAAGATATTTCTCAATATCCTGAGAAAATTTTAAAAGATATAAAAAAAACGCAAATAACAGAAAAAGTTATTTATCCTTGTGATATTATAGAATTAAGAGGAATACTTGAACAAGGAATAATAATTTCTAGTTTTTTTATTCCTTTGTTTTCTTTTTCGTTTGCAAATAAATATCTGAAAAAATATCCTATTTTTATTTTTTTGAATAAAAATAATTTAGATGTGGATAAAAAAGAATATGGAGGGATAGAGGTCTATCAAACAGATTCTCTTTATATAAAAGATGCTATTCTTCAAATTATTATTAACCAACCGATTTCTGAAATTTCTCTTCAATATATTTTTAAAATACTAAAGGAAACTGGTTTTGAAAATAATTATAGTTTTTCTAATAGTATTCCAGGCTTGAGTTCTCAACATCCTAAATTATCTGCTAAAAAAAAAATAGAACTTCAATTCTTACATAATTATCAAGCACAAAGGAACATAATGTTAAAAAATTGGTATAATAAAAATAAAATAGGACAAGTTTTGCCTTTTTTTCGATCTCTCCCTTATACTATGGATGAGGTTGAAGACAAAGAAATAAAAAAAGGAACAATTCCTGCAAAATTTCCTTTTGAAGAAGGAATGAAAATTAGAGATAGAAGAAGAGGAATTGCTGTTCCTCAAAAATATGGAATAGTGGAAAAAATAGATAAAAAAAATAATAAAATGGAAGTCAAATGGTTTGATTCAAAAGGAAAAAAATTAAAGAAAGAAGTGTATGATATAGATGACACGGCTTCGTTGTTTCTTGTTCTAAGTGAGGTTTAATATGCTTCAGGTAGCATTCGGTGGTTATCTAAATATTGTATCTAGTAATCTTGTATATAATGATTCTCCTATTTACTATGAACCTGGGTATAATATATTATTCCCTCTTCAACTTCAGATTCCTCGCACAGGAAATGATAGTGCTGATCAAATATTTATTCTATTAAGAAAAAGAAGTAATAACGGACAAGGTTTTGAAAAAATAAATACTGGTCAATTATCTATAGTAGCAAAGGATAATATAACTGAAGAAATTCTATCTACAACAATTTATCACAATGATTCTACTTTTCCTTATTCTCATCAAGAATGGGATCTTGATCCAACTTCTTATTCTCCTTTGGTAATAGCTATTGAGAATATGGAGATAATGGAAAGACATACTTTTTTAGATTGTTATATAGAAGATCAAGAAGATAAAGTTTTTACATATTTTCGCCTTATTGTTGAGGATATAGATAATGATTTTTATTATATAAATATCAATGTTAGCGATATGGCAAAAAGAAATACTGCTTCTTATTTTGCTAGTAGTGAAGGAATTGTAAATGTAAATAATATAAAAAATACTTATGTTCTGATTTCTCCTCATAGTTCTATTATGGAAGTAAAAGAAAAAAAACAGTCAAGCTTTTCTTATCCGTTAAGCGCTTTTTTTTATAAAAGAAGTACTCCAGTTAATGATGAAGATTTTGATTTTACCGTTAGTAGTTATAGTAGTTTGTTTATTTCAGATAATGTTAGTTTGGTTAATATTCCTGGATATAAAAAAACTGTTGTTTTATTAATAGATAAACATCTCTATCAAGATATTATTATAAATCAAGTTGTAACTTATATTATAATAAAAGCAACAGGAGTATTAACAGAAAATATTAGTGAATTTAAATTATATTTTAGAATTTAAAAAATGAATTGGTATAAAACAGCAAGTTATAAAGCAATTGTTGAAAAAATTAAAGATATTCTGAAGAATCATTTTTTCATTCAGGAATTAATGAAATATTATAATATTCCCCTTAAGGATATTGATGACAATCTAGAAATAGAAATAAGAGATTTAAATAATGAATTTGCAGAAGGAAACGGTAAAAAAATATTTCTTGATAAAAAGTTATTTAAAGAAGATTTCTTCAAAAATAATTTTCATTTTGTTATCCATGAATTCTTTCATTGGTTAAAAAGAAGAATGGAAAGTAGATTTTATTTTAATGATTCAGAAGAAGTTCAAAGTTTTGTTCTTGCTATAACATGGGAATTAATTAATAAGAAAACAATAGATGAAATAGAAAAAAGAATTTATCCAATTATTGAAAAACATTTCAAAAATAAAATAGAATCAAAAGAACTATTTAAAAAAATGTTAAATGATGCAGAAAAAATAACAAATCTTTATCAAAAAAGTAGGGTATGAGAAGGTTAAGAGTCAAGCGTTTTCTGCAAGAGCCTGGTTATTGTGCTATAGCATCTGTTGCTAGTATAGGTAATTTTTATAATAAAAATATCAATTATGATATAACTAAAAAAATTTCCAGATTGAAAATATGTAATAATTTGAAGTTAGGACTTGATTCTGGAGAGATAGGAACACTTTTAAATCTTATAGGCTTTCAGTCGGTAACTTTAGTATCAACAAATTTATATATTTTTGACTATACATGGATAAAACTAGGGAAAAAAAAATTTATTCAAAAATTAGAAGAAGCAAAAGATAAAATTTGTGAAGATTATAGAGAGTCTGCAAATTCTATTTATAAATGGTTAAAAACTGGATATAATAATAAAGTTATATTAGATTATAATTTCAGTAAATATATTAAGAAATTTTTAAATAAGGGTAAACCTGTTCTTGTTTCTTTTAATTGGACAATGTTCTTTAAATATTCTAAAAAAAGAGGAAATATAGAAGATTCTATAAAAGGAGAATACGAAGAACATGTTGCTGTAATTTATGGTTATAACAAAACGGGAGTTTATGTTTGTGATTCTCATCACGAATATTATAAATATAAATTGAAAAAATATAGAAAAGGTTTTTATCATATTTCTTGGGAGAATTTAATGTCGATAGTAGGATTAGGAGATATTTTTCTTCCAATGAAATATAGAAAAATTAATTTGGAAAAATTTTAAAGAGTTTTTATGGCTAACATCGAAGAACACTCTGAAATAACTGACAATTTTGGATTTGATCCTTGTGTATCTCCTATATGTATTTCTTCTTTGGAAATAGTTGATATTAGTACTGCTTGTGAAGAAATAATATCTCCTTCAGGAAAAAAATATACTAGATTTACTTTTTATTGGGAAGTTTGTGCTGAAGAAAGAACAGGAACAATAGAAGGAGGAGGAATTGAGGATTTTGAAATAGGAAAAACCGGAATAAGAATTATATTGGCTGGTTGGGAAGATTATTGGGATGTTGGTCTTAGAATTTGGAAAGTTGGTCTTGATTTCCCAACTGGTTTTCATCTAACAAAATTAACAGATTTTGAATTGTTGCAGTCTTATACTTCGGGTATGGAATATCTCCCTATGATAGTTTTAGAAGGTTCTAAAGATAAAATAACAAAAGAAAAAAGATGTTGGAGATATAAAGCTACTTTTGATTGGGAACATACTCAATTAACCTTAGATATTGCGGCATGGCAACAAGAACATGGAACTCCCGGTAGTATATGGTACAACCAACCTAAACCATTAGGACCTAATATTCCTTTTAATTTTAACTTTTTTGTTTATGCAAAAGGATATTTACTTTCTCCTGTTACTCATCAAACAACTAGATCTTTTGAGGTTGAAGAAATGGGTAGTAGAGGAGATTGTGGAACTTATGAGTATTCTCCTACAGGCATAACATGGGAGCCTTGTATTCCTGATACAAATTATACTGCTGGTAAAGAATGTCCATATTGTTATACCGATAGTACAAATATTTTGGATTATAATCCTTCTACATGGGGCGGTTATTTGTTCGGACATTGTAGACCGACTCCTAAATATGTTGAGATGATTCTTTGTGGAGTTTCTTTAAGCGAAGAAGGAGAATGTTGTAAAGCTATTTTAGAAGAAGCAGAAGCGATTCATTATAATGCTTTGATTCTTAAACAAAACAAGACATATCCTTGTCTTTGGGAAATTTGTTATAATCAAGATTGTATTAAATATACTTATGATTGTTATTTTTCATGGCATGCTTATGGTGGTATTTATATTGCTTATAATATAGATACGAGTTCTACAACTTATAAAAGTGATTGGAAATATTGTATTTTATATGAATCAGCAGAACATTGTAGAAGAAAATTTATTATTAAAAGCAAAAAAAATTGTTTATCTGGAGGAACAATAGAAATTCATTGGGGAAAAGGAATTGATGAAACTGCCTACACTTCTTGTGTTCCAAATCATAAATTAGTAAATTGTGGGCCATTAAATCTTGGACCTTAAATGCCTAAAGAAAAATGTCAAATTCCATATAAATATGATAAATCTTTATATATTTGTAAAGAGGTTTTTGATAGAACAGGTTTTTATCATGGAGTACAAAAAGAAATTTGTAAAAAATGTAATTCTAAATTAATTGATAATTTTTGTAATCTTGTGAAAAAATATCATCAAGATATAAGAAAAAACGCAAAAGGAAAATTTACTTTTAGAAAGATAAAAGAGAATCAAAAAGAACTAGATAATATAGTAATAATAAAATACGGAGATAATAATTTATCTTCTTTTTTAAAAAATTATTCTTATAATTTTTTAAAATTTTTAGATAAACCAGTAGAAATCATAGATGTTACCTTATCGGGTAAAGAATTTTTTTCTTCTTTAATATTTTATAAACAAATATTGAAAGGAGCAAAAAGAACAAAAGCAGAATATGTTTTTCTTTTAGAAGAAGGAACTTTATGTCATATAAGTAGATTTTATTTTAAACCTGGAGTTGCAAGTAGATTTTATTTTCAAAATAATGTCTTTTGGTTAGATGAAACAAGTTATTATTTTCCCTTTCCCACTGTTTCTTTATCAATGGCAGTTGTTAATCGAGAATTTTTAATTTATCATCTTAAGGAATATATACAAGCCATAAAAAAAAATATATTAAATTCTAATTCTCTTTTGGGATTTAGGGATATAAAAGGAGAACAAATTCCTTGTATCTTTTATAATGCTTCGATCCCATCTATATACCTAAAAAATACAAGTATAGAATCTAAATTTAGAATAGAACCAGAAAATATTTATAGAACGAATTCTATTCCGTTTTGGGGAGATTATAAAGAATTAAAGAAAAAAATTAAATTAATATAGTACTAATTGTGAAAAAGAAAAGTAAAAAAACAGTTTGTCGTATGGGTAGAACAACACAGAAAATTCCTGGAACTATTTCTTTAATTTCTGAACAAGATGAAGAAAAATATGATAGTTATGGAATTGGTTATTGTTGGTGTATTATGTCATATAGTGTATGTTTTTGCAAAAAATATTTTTATTTTTTTGAAAATAAAAATATTGATATTATTGATTATCCTGATGTTTTTTTATCTTTAAATGATGATAATTTTGGAAAATTTGTTATCTATAAGAAAATAGAAAAAGAGTTTTATGACATTTAACGATCATTCTAATATTACTGATATATTCTCATTTGATCCTTGTGAGAAACCTGAATGTCCTCCTCTTGCTAATAATTTTAATATAATTATGAGCAAATGCGATTGTCATGCCCTGGACGTAGGAACTGAATCAGAAAAACTTTTTTATATTTTTACTTGGAAAGTTTGTTCAAATAATCTTAAGCCTAGAGAAGATTGGGATGTCGTTAAAACTTGGATTCAAATTGATTTTCATGAAGAATGGATAGATTTCCCTCCCTGGTTATATGAAAGATTCGATGTTACTCCTCCAGTGTTACAATCTATATTGAAAGGTGTTTTTCCTGTAAAACATTATTGTAAAAGTTCTGCATCTCATAGCGATTTTTGTAGTTATTTTCGCACAGGAATAACTTTTGATCTTGATGATTTGGGATTAGCTTGGATGTTATGTAGAGAAGCAAGAAGAGACACAACCATGTCTCCTCCTTTGACGGCATGGTGGGAGGGTCGGGCTATTCCTTATTTTTGTAATATAGGTTTATATGCTTCTGCTAATGCAATAGTTAAAATTCAAAAAGAAGAGGATCTTATTTCTGTTCCTGGAGTTGTATTTACTCCTAAATATAATGAAAAATTACCTGATAATTGTTGTCCACTTATTGATTGTGGTACATATATAAATAGTGATGTTTATTTTCCATCATCAAGTTCAAGTACCTCAAGTAGTTCAAGTACTTCGAGCAGTTCAAGTACTTCGAGCAGTTCTAGCAACTCTAGCAGTTCGAGTACTTCAAGTAGTTCAAGTACCTCAAGTAGTTCAAGTACTTCGAGCAGTTCAAGTACTTCGAGCAGTTCGAGTACTTCAAGCAGTTCAAGTACTTCAAGCAGTTCGAGTAATTCAAGCAGTTCAAGTACTTCAAGCAGTTTGAGTACCTCAAGCAGTTCAAGCACTTCAAGCAGTTCTAGTACTTCAAGCAGTTCAAGTACTTCAAGCAGTTCGAGTACCTCAAGCAGTTCGAGTACTTCAAGTACTTCAAGCAGTTCTAGTAATTCAAGTAGTTCAAGTACTTCGAGCAGTTCGAGTACTTCAAGCAGTTCGAGTACTTCAAGCAGTTCGAGTACCTCAAGCAGTTCGAGTACTTCAAGCAGTTCGAGTACCTCAAGCAGTTCGAGTACTTCAAGTACTTCAAGTACCGTACACGGGGCAAAAGGAATTCTTAAAATAACAGAAACAGGAGAATTAATAAAAGTTAAAGAAAAAATTATTCACTATAAGCTAGTAGATAATAAAAAATGAGAATGACAATGAATAAAACAAATTTCTGAAATATTATGAATATAGTTACAATAGGAGATAGTAATTACTTTCATTGTTTTCAATGTTTATCTAAAAACGTAAAGAAATTTTATAAGAAATCTCTTATTGTATATGATATTGGTCTGAAAAGAAAAGAAAAGAAATTAATTGATGCACAAATAATTCCAATAAAAATAAAACCAGAAGTAGATTTTAGTTCGTTTTATAAAGTAGATGGTTATAATTCTTATATCTCGAAAAGCACTCATAGACCTTTTTGTGTGCGACATTATTTTAATAATTTTTCTGAACCAATGATATTAATAGATGTAGATTGTCTATTTAGAGAAAGAGTAGAAAAATCTGGTTTTGACATAGGAATTACGGTAAGACAATTTAAAAAAACCTGGATGGGAGGATTAAATACGGGCGTTCTTTTTTTTAATAGAAAAGTAGAATTATTAATCAGAGAATGGATAGAAGACTTTAAAATGAAAAACATAGGCGATCAGCAAGCATTATTTAATATTTTAGCAAAAAGAATAGATTTTGACGATTGTGATTATAATAAAATTTATAATTGGAAAAAAATTAGAATTAAAATATTTAGAGCTGAAGAATATAATGATAAAACTCTTAAACAAGGAAAAATTATTCATTTTGCCGGGATAAGACATAGTAAAGAAATATATGAGAAACTAATTTATGCAATCGAAAATAATATAGATATAAATAAAATTGTTAAGCAGTTTTGTCCCCATATGAATATATAATTTTCTAGAGATTATTAAAATATGAAAGTCGCTATTATTACTGGAGCTGGGGGTTTTATTGGTAGCCATTTAGTAAAAAGACTTAAAAAGGAGGGATATTGGGTTCGAGGAATAGATCTAAAATATCCTGAATTTTCTGAGACAAAAGCTGATGATTTTGTTATTTGCGACTTAAGAAAACAAATTGAGATAGAAGAAAAAAAAGTTTTTGAAATGCCTTTTAAACCAGATATTTTTGAAGTATATGCTTTGGCGGGATGTATGGGAGGAACCGGATTTATCTTTACTGGAGGAAATGATGCTGATATTATATATACTAATGCATTAATAAATTTAAATACAGTAAATGAATCTATTAAATATGGTATTAAGAAAATATTTTTTTCTAGTTCAGTATGTGTGTATTCCGGATATAAACAAATGAGTTTAAATGATTCTATATCTTCTGAAAATTCTATATATCTGGCAATTCCAGATAATGAATATGGGTGGGAAAAATTATTTTCAGAACATTTATATCTTGCATACAATAAAAATTATGGAGTAGATGTCAAAATAGCAAGATTTCATAATATTTTTGGAACTGAAGATACTTGGCAAGGAGGGAGAGAAAAAGCTCCTGCTGTTTTTTGCAGAAAGATAATAGAAGCAAATCCTAAAGAAATTATTGAGATTTTGGGGGACGGCAATCAAACTCGTTCATTTTTATATATAGATGAATGTATAAAAGGGATCAGAAAACTTATGGATTCTGATTTTGTTGGACATCTTGATATCGGTTCAAAAGAAACAGTTACAATAAATCATTTAGTTAAATATATAATGGATATTTCTGGTAAAGAACTTAAAATAAAACATGTAAAAAATTTAATTAAAAATAAAAATAGAAGTTCAGATAATAAGTTGATAAAAGAAAAGTTAGGGTGGGAACCTTCTTTTTCTCTTAAAAAAGGATTAAGAATAACTTATAATTGGATTGAAAATCAAATTAAGAAAAAAAATAAATTTTAGTTATTATAAAAATGGATATTAAAACTGTTGAAAATTATCTTTCATTATATGACACAAAAAAAACAATAGAAGATTATTCGAATTATCTTAATAATAAAAAAGTTGTAATAGTAGG
>Ga0307928_10000788_pt1 | contig 23900 bp, 32 predicted proteins | sample AceLakmetagen232_FD_201815 | JGI IMG/M metagenome (GOLD analysis project Ga0307928, IMG submission 201815) | Saline water microbial communities from Ace Lake, Antarctica - #232 | ecosystem: Environmental > Aquatic > Non-marine Saline and Alkaline > Saline | place: Antarctica: Ace Lake... | reverse complement strand
ATATGGCGTACTGCCCTTTGGTGGGGCTGTGGTGTTAGGTAAATTAACCGTTTCCCCATCAGGTGTAACCCAGGTTTTCAAAGGCTTGTCAATTTTCGTTGACTTTATAGGTTCGCCCAGGCTCCAAGTCTTATCAATGGCGCCATCGGCCTTCCATCGTTTAAGCTGCTCAACAGAGTTAACCTTGACCTTGACTTTCGATCCATCTGTATTGGTCTTGTGCATCCAGAACGGCTCACCCTGCTTGGATTTTATAAGCTGCTCAACAGATAAAAGCGTGTTTCCTTTCCATTCCTCAAACTTATCATCATCCTCAAAGCTCTGCGGGAATAGCTCAGGGTTCATGCCAACCTTACCCACCATGAAATTTCTATACCCCTGATAATCGTCCTTGCCTGTGACCTGCTTCAATGCGCTTCGGCCTATCTCGATACGCTTCATTTCACTGGTTAGTTTCTGGCCCTCAATGCCTGCCTGAGCGCCTAAGACGTTCGTAGCTCTTTCTTGGCTCTGTACAGGATCATAACCCTTTAGCGCTCCGGCTTGCTGCATGTAGTTTAAAACGTTCCCTGGTTGCTGTGGCATATTTACTCCTAATTATTAAATGAAAGCCCCGCCAGTGTTAGCGCCTAACTGGTTAGATATATTCATTCCACTGAGCGCGTTGGTCCCACCACCGACTTTCTGTAAAATCTTATAATCCATATAGCTTTGTAATGCGTTCTGCCCTGCCCCGGCCATACCTGCAATCCCCTGCGCGTTCGCGTTTCCCTGCCCGATAATTCCGGCCTGGTTGTAAGCGCCACCGGCCATGATATTCTGACCTATCTGATTTCCTGCGTTCTGAGCAAGGTTAGCAGATCCCGCCGCAGATGCCTGACCCATACCGGCAACATTCATAAATTTACTCAGATAATTATCGTATTTTGTTGATCCGTAATCAGAAGCATACCCGGTTAAATCTTTCAATGTTTGACCACTCAGCCGCTTTCCACCCGCCGCGGCTGCTTGCTCGTATGGCTTCTGAATGAAGTTCTCAAACCCGAATTTATAACCGGGTTGCTTTGTTGGATCAAACCCACTCGGATCTTGAATTAAGCCTGGTTGATACGTGGCTGAATCTTCATAGGCTTTTACGTCAGCCTCCCATTTGTCCGTGGCTGCTTTAAAATTCACCGTTCCACCTGGCTTGCCAGCAAACTCGCTTTGCTCTGGTGCATCGCCTGGATCATCAAGACCATACGTTTTTTTACCGTATAGCTGCTCAAGCGCGTTCGCCCCGGCCTCACGCCATGGGGCTAAATCGTCCCTGCCCTGGTAATACATTTCGAGTTGTACGTCTGTGGCCTGACCTGCCGCCGCTGTTCCGGCCTGTCGTGCCTTTCTTGTTGATGCGCCTTGCGCGTCAGATGATTGCTTTGACGCGCCCGCTCCGATTAAAGCGCTAACCCCTAGTGCTATCGCTGTGCCTGTTCCAATAGCCATATCAAACCCCCTTTATATAATGGGTTTCCATCTTTTCGTAGCCCTTTCTTTCGTATATTTTTTTAACGACTTCAGGCATACAATCAGATATGTGAACCATTACTACTTTTTTACAATCATTGTCTTTCGCCCATCCCTCAAATGCTTTTAATAGGCCCAAACCTATTCCTCTGTGATTAGGGTGAACAATCCAGAACAATTCGGACGCCATCAAAACCCCGCTGTTTGGGTCATTAAACTTTAACCCGCCAATACAGCCGGTAATTTCGTTATCTTTTTCAGATACAAATATAACGCCAAGCTCATTTTCTATAAACCCCGCCCAACTCTTGCAAAATATCTCCATATCAACTGATACAAACTTGGATATTTTTGAGAAAATACCGGCTATCTCTGCTAATTTCGATAAATCTTTTATTTCGGCTTTTCGTATCATGTCTATGACGCCGCTCCTAATTTATCCGATAAATATTCCAAGTGATAGCTACCGATAAGCACATCGCCAGTATAATCGTCGTCATGGTCACTAACGGCCGAATAAACATCATCAACATCCCTGAAAAACCTGAATATTATTATATCATCAACCGCCCACCCTGTGGTATCAACTGTCCCCGTTTGGCTATTATGCCACACATAATCACCCTCCCCGTTAGCAATGGTTATATTAAGAGCACCACCACCATCTGGTGTGGATATATCAAACGTATCGCCAGGGCTTATTTTCGTCCACTGGAAACCCATAGCTACATACTCAAGACCTGCCTCATTTGATACCATCCCGCCAAAATAACCCTTTACGCTTGCAGCACCGACAGCGAAGTCATGGGCTACACTCCACATAAAAAATACTTGCTCCTCTGTGCCATCATCAAAGGCATCAAATGGTACATTCTGATAGTCAATCGTATCCGGTGGGTCAGTAGTTGGGTGGCCTGTAGTCCCTGGCGTTAGGTCCAGACTTTTCCAAACTCTTGCAGTACCGACAAGCGTTAGTTCTCCATCAGGCGCAAAGTTTGCGTAATTCGTCGGCGCTCCTGCAGAACTATCACCGATCCTAACAGCACCGTCAGCAAAGAAGTCGAGAAAACTGTCAGCTTGAGAATATATACCTATGCCAGAATCACGAAGTTGCACCTTTCCGTTTGTTGTGACATAAATTTTTTCTGCTTCAAAAGCCACTTTAAATCTCCAAACTAAGAGGGCAAAAACGCCCCTTTCTTAACCCACAAGCCAGCCTCGCGCTTTTCTACGTTTAAATTATCTCCGCTTTGTATATGCCTCCATGACCCATCAGTCGAAGGATCGCCAATATAAGAAGCTCCGACATTATCCACCCCAAAATGATACCGGCTTATTATCGGGTTAGCTACATATGTTAAGGCACCGGCTAACCCCAATGCGCCGGAAAGCCTCTGTAAGTCAAACGCGTTTCCGGTCAGTCCTAAAGCACCAGAAGCAGTATATGAAACCTGTATAACGCTTCTTACCCCTGTAACAATTCCAGAAAGAGTCAAGGAGCCTTCACCTGTAAATCTATTACCAGTCAGGTAAGAAATAGCACCAGAAAGAGTCAGGGTTCCGGATTTCGTTCTGAGCGCGTTTATCTTTCTATAAATTGCACCTGTAAGAGACAAGACGCCCGAAGCGGTATATAATTGTTGAAACAATGAAACCGTATAGGTCAGCGCTCCGGTAAGTGCCAGCGCTCCTGCTTTGGTCACGCTTGAATGGGCTGTCTTTATATAAGAATACGCCCCCGAAAATGACAGCGTTCCGGCCTTTGATGCAACCGTTTTGAAAATACCTGCAACGCTACCAGCAAGTGATATAGTGCCAGCCACGGTCCTGTGTGCTAATATTTTCCGAAGTAATGAACCAGTTAACACGGTTTAGCTTCTCCTAATATAAAAGCGCTGTATCCTGACATTGATCTCACCCGGTCAGCTTCGGGAACCTTCATTTTAAAATCCATCCATTGAGTGTAAGCCGCGCCTATCCAATTCGGCCCCGTTTCGCTCTCTGGTTCGTACCAGTGGGGCTTTCTGTCTAATGGCATACCCGCTATGATTATCCGGCTGTAACCCATAGCTATGGCTGTCAGGATTCCAAAATAACCGGAATTACCCGCCCAAATACGGCTTGAATAGTCGTTTAAATCTTCCGCATCTATTTCCCACGCCACGTTGTAAACATGCTGACATACGCCTATGGTATGCCTGTAAATCATGTGACCGTTCGGCCTGACGTCTGAATTAAGGTACTTGGCAAACCACATACTTTCCTCAGCGTCAACCGCCGCCCAATGATTTATAGGCCGTTGGAAATAAAGCATACTTCGATTAATGCAATACACGTCATGAGGCATATCCCAGGATTCAAACTTCTTAACATCGTCCGGCAAGCTTGCGCCATCACCAGTAATCAGGACAGTATCGCGCCTTCGCATCAAGCTCGGATCTGCCGAATTAATACACCTGAGTTTATGCACTTCCGCAATGCTCCGGTTTTTCCTGGCCGTCTCTGGAAGCATGTATTTTTTAGACCATGAACATTTGAGAGATTTCATTTAACCACCTGCATTTACTGTCAATTCATAGGTCCAAGCGACTTCATCATCAGTATTCAAGTCAATGGCAGTAACCAGGGATCTATCAAGCAATGTGCCACCTGTCAGGGTGTTGAATATACCATGCTCGCGCACACCGAAAGAGGATGTGGCAGTCATGGTTTTAACGCTCCGGTAAATCTCAGACGTGGCCCCATGCGTTTGTGAACCGGCCTGTTTAACAGCCTTCTCAGTCACAAGGGCTGTTTCCGTGTCCGTTTCGGCGGTTGATCCTGAACCCATAGCGTGGAAGTTAAAATGATCCAGGTCAGCGGATACCGCGCTGTCCATCATGCCATCCACAAGCAATTTAGAAAAAACCGCTGTGATTTCCTGAACGCTCTGTAATCCAAGGTCCTGTTTTAAATTCCCCTGTGGGTCAAAAACCTTAGCAGACAGGAACCCGAACATTTCAGTGGCGTTACCCCTTGTGATCTTCAGCGCTTCGAAAATCTCATCTGTGGGTATGCCCTGTGGTGTAATTCCGGATCTCACAAGCCTTGCGATCCTGCGCTGTTTCATTGTCGATTTCGTCCAGGCATTGATAGCGGCCAGAATGAGATTTAACCAAGCCTTAAAGTACGCTTTAACTTTACCTTGTAACATCTTTTTTCTCCTTTTTTATGTGGTTTGCTAAATAATTTTTTAATCCATTTAATCATAATTCACCTGATAGTGTTCTGAGCATGTTTAGTTTTCTGTCGAGCGCTCCGGTGGGGGTTACTGATCCGTTTGCTGTGTAGGCGTTGCCACCCGCCGCCGCGACAATATGACTCGCGCCAATCCAAAACGGCGTTCCGTTGTCCCTTGCTGTACCCTCAACATCTTTTGTTACGCCAGATCCATAGAGGTTTTCGCCGTCATCAACTATTGCTAAGTTTGTTGCATCCCCACCAGAATCAAGCCGGTAATCATCACTCCCGTAGTTTTTAAAAACTGAATTTGTGTGAAGATCTTTTGATCTGTAGGCCGCATCGGGGCTTGTTGCGTCTTCGCTTACGTTACGGCCTGTTATTCCGAACCCTGCGCCAGCATCACCGAAATCCGCGCCTCCACTGTTCTGAACGAGATTATTTTTAGTTGTTAAAACCCCTGGATTGTAGAAATTGTCCTGTTGATATAATCCGTTATAACAACCGATTACTGTATTGTTTAAAATATCTTGGGTTAGACTATGTGTGAATGTAACTATTCCACCTTCGTCACCGCTATCCCCTACATCATAAACAATGTTGTTTGTAATGCTTGTGTTTACAAGAGCTTGTCGTATACCATAACTTGACGAACTGCTTCCCTTCAATACACATCGATTTGCTGTATAAACCCCTGATGATGACCCTGTATTAAAATATATGCCATACGTACTCGCAGCCTGGATATCTAACACCAGGTTTGAAACTTCTACATCATCCATAGAGCCTGTTTCTTGAAAATTTATTCTATTAAAAGCCCCGTAGGTAATTCTTGCCCCATCACCGGCCTCCCACGTATCTGCGCCAAAAGTGCCGTTATGCTCTGCCCCACTTGCTGCGGTAAGTTTTAAAAGATATGTTGCTGTATTTGTATCAAAAGTGACAACTCCCGCTATTACGGTTTCTTCGTCCTTGTGTTCACCCGTTAAATTCCCTGTCATCGTTGCGCCGATAGCGGCTTCAAATTCCGTAACAGTCTCATAGGTTTCACCAGCACCTATTGGGTGTGTGCCAGATGTTATTGACCCATGTTGTAAATAGTAATCAGAAGGTAGTCTGCTATAACTTTCTTCATGTAGAAGACACGAATCTAAATCCTTATCTATATAGATATCATTATTGCGTTTTGAAAAATCATAGATACCGTCAAATGTTGCTGCGCTTATAGTCTTGTCGTCAAGCAGTCTTTTAAAATCAACAAATCTATCTCGCTTTCTTCGTGGTGCTGTCTTTTCATCATAACCAAATTCCCACTGATATTTCCCTGTGTTGTCTGGAACACAAAGTAGCTTTTTAAAATCAAGCACAGATTTCTGCGTACTTTTCCAGTCTGTTGAACCTCTCATTTTCCAATAGTCATGAGGGGTTCTGATAACACAGAAACAGTTAGGCCATTTCGTCCTACCATTATCAGGGCGTATATCTACTAACTGACCGTCACGCCATCCTCGTGTCGGGTCATCTGGATATTTTGTACCTACTTTAAAAATTAATAGCATTATTCTCCTGTGTATTCAAACGCTCCTATATCTGGTACATCTCCTGGATATTTGCCTGTCCTCGGCACCCCGTCGAAATCAGTTTCAAACGGGGTTACTGAGGGTTTAGCGGTATAATCAAAGGCTCTACTACTGGTGCGACCTCCGCATAAATATCCGTTCCGTCCGGTACTGTAATAGTATAAAGTATAATATCACCGTCTGGTGTAACCCGCTTAATCGTATAGGTTACATCAGCAAATGAAAGCGCCGTAATCATCATAAATACTAAAACTAAAATTAATCTTTTCATAATTCACCTCGTAGCCCATACTCCAAAGTTTTCAAACCCAAACCACCACTTTGCAGCTTCTAAAAGTCTCAAACCTATCCTGTGCAATGAATGCACCGTATCAAAGCTCTCAACGCTTCCACCGGCCTTACTGTCCATGATTTGATCAGAATCGGCCGCGAATATTCTCAGCCTGTAAGCTCCGGTCCTGGCAAACTCTACCCACTCGCCTAAATTACTGGCCGCAACGCTCGGTAATGTAACCGCTCTTTCCCCAACAGAACAATCAAATATGTGTACTTTTCTTAGGTCAGATACCGTCAATGTTACATCTGCAGTATGGTTAACAATTGTTACCTTGTGACCATAAACGTTGACCATTTCAAGTGCCGCATTAAGGCCCAATGGCATATCGGCAAGCAGACCGAAAAGTATAGGATCAACCAAAGTCGGGGAAGTAAACACACCATTTGTGACAACAGGGGCCGTTATGATCTTATTTGAAAGAGTCTGAAAGTCAGTGGTACCAACCACCGCGCCATCAGGGATCGCCTTTCCGCTGTCCTCAAGCCCACCAGCGCCGTCAAACACAGGAATGTTATCCTTGACACCATCATCAAGAATCAACGTGTTCATGTTGGTTTGGACTTCCCTGAACCATTCAAACCACGGATCGTTGAACGTAAGTGTTTTTTTAATCGGTTCTAAGAATGGTGGATCTTTTTGACTCATTAGTGATACCCGACCTCTCCGTCAAGATAAGCGTTTATAATTACTCGTTTAACCGGATCGCTGATCGTAATCCGTGGCACAAACCCGTTATAGCCGGATCCTAGCTGATCAAACCTGACTTTATCCGCGTATGCTCCTATTTTACCGATACCCTCCCAAATCTCGTTTGACCACGTTTGACCACCGTTCCAGGAATATTCCAGCATGGCTTTAGGGTCCGAACCCTGACCGGAAGAAAGGCCCACGCCTGATTCAAAATCAAGCTCGAAATAATTTACAAATATGTTACCCTTGTCTTTCTGTGCTGCCTGGGCTGATCTTATGGACCGAAACGGGATTCCATTGTCTGCGTATGTGTCAAGATCATATTCATACAGGTTTCCGTCTCCATTCCCGCCCACAATGTTCTTTTCGTTAAACAGCGCGTGACAGTTACCATTGTGTCTCAAGTCTCTTATAGTGCTGGCTCTGGTGTGCCAAAATCCGGTTTTAATATCGTAGCAGAATGTCTTATTATCATCGGGGAAAGTAAGCACGTAAAAATTATGGCCCTCCTGGGAATAACAATAGCTGACTGAATTTTCCTTATTGGTTAATTTGCTTAGCTGGTAATCAATTTGATATGTGGAAACAGGCGCGTAGGATAGGGCAGCAGTTTGACACACACGGCCTTTGTTATCCAGCCATAGATTAACGCCCTCGATCTCTGATATTGAACCAACAGAGCCACAACCTATCTCCATAAAGCCGCCTGGGTTTCTATCAAAACCGGATGCAGACTTGTACCAAATTTCAGTACTTTCAAATCCGTACATCCTGATAATTCTATTACTCGATATTAACCCGCGCATCTTATCGCCTGAACCCTCAGCGACAAAGAAGTCGGTCGCGTCCCATGCCGTTGGATCATCAGCAGACGTGTTATAATATATCTCGTCTGTGTCTTTTTTAAGGACCAGCCAGAAACCGTCCTGATAGTCCATCCCTGCCGGAGTCGGAAAGCTCGCGTCAGTGATTTGTGTCAATGTCGTGCCTGATATGTACCATCCATCCTCACCGTCAACGATAACGACATACGTGCCGTTGTTACCCATCCAAACTTGACCCGTTGATGTGTTGATGTCGCCTAAATTTGTCACAACCTTTGTCTTGCTTATCCGGTAAATAGTTTTGTCAATAACAGAATAAAGATACTCACCCATCACATGCAAGCCACCGGCTCTCAGTTCTCCACCATTAGCCACGTTTTTCCACAATTTCATGCCAGGTGTACCGATCAGGGAGACAATATTTTTACCGCCTTCCTTGTCGATCTCAACGTAAAAATTTTGACATTCCTGGGCGCTCAGGTTCTTTGATCTTGCGGTATATGCGCCACCCACAAATGGCAGCTCAATTTTCATGCCGTCACCTTGACAATTTCTATTTTGTGTATTATAATATTTAAAAACTTATAAGGAGTCATAATATGCCAAATCATTTTAAAAGAAAGCCTTGTAAATATTGCAAGGTGTTGTTTAGCCCAAAAAACGCAACCGACAATCATTGCTCCACGCACTGTTCTTTTTGGGCGAAAGTTGATAAAGACAACATTAATGGTTGTTGGCTTTGGACAGCCTCTAAGTCCAAAACTGGTGGGTATGGAGTCTTTAATAAAAATGGCGTAAGATATAAAGCCCACCGTTTTAGCTATGGAATACATCATGGCCATATTCCAAAAATGAAAGAAAACTATCATGGTGTTTGTGTTCTCCATAAATGCGATAATCCATCATGTGTAAATCCAGAACATTTGTTTCTTGGCACACAATTAGATAATATTAAAGACATGAAGTTGAAAAACAGATCATATAATCGTAATGGTTCAAAAAATCCATCCGCGAAGCTAACAGAAGCAGACGTGATAGAAATACGAGAGGCTCTTAATAACGGAACAACATACCGTTTTTTAGCGGAAAAGCACAACGTAGGACAGTCAGAAATAGGCCGCATAAAAAAAAGAACAAATTGGGTGCATATATAAGTTTTGAGCGTCATTTCTATTTTAGCCATTATTCTTACCGTTTATGGTTTTCTCTAATGATCGAATTGACTTAAAAACCTCATTACTCAATGTTGTAAAATGCTGCTCAAAGGATTGTTCAAGCCTAAGAGTTGCGTTATCACACAATAATTTATGTTCCTTGCCTGTCAGATACTTTTCGTCAAGATCATCCATTTTTTTCTCAATCTTCTCAGTCTTGCCATTTTGCCACCTGAACAACAACCCGATAAATCCCAAGCTTGTGAAAACAGATATGACGGCCGCCTCGATTGTGTCTTTCATTATCACTGCCCCCTATACCCGCCCCTTGATCGTCTGTTAAACATTCCTGCAAGGTCTGACAGCATGGTTTCCTCGGCCCTCAGAGAGGCGTGATAGGACCTTAATTGATCCAATCCATCCTTTGCTAGTTTGATCGTGGTTGCTGAGGGCGTCCGGCCAAATTCGGGTGAAATATGAATTGCAAGATTGAACTTAATAGCCATGTCATATTCAGGTGGAAACAGCACGTTGCTCGTAAGTCCTGTAGGTTCGGCCAATGGTTTCAGGTTGTGTAGGTACAGCGTGCCGCTTGCAGGAGGGTACACATAGACCGTTCCGAACTTGGTTGACCCATAAGCCGGATTATACCAAAGATACGCCATGTCACCGGCTGCGGTATCCTTGTACCCAAGACTTCTATACCTGGCCTCACCTATGACTTTAAACGGGACGTCAATGCCGGAGCCTCTCGTATACCCGCCTAAAATCTTTGTCGGCCTGGTAGTGTCGAAAGTCGCACCGGAGCCGATGGTGTAGCTTGTTGATCCATCCAGTGTGAACGAATCAACATCCACCTTGAACATATCACCAACAGCCAAAGACCTGAGCATAATGAGTAATGCCTCAAGGCAGTTAGTCATAATGAAGTCGCTCGGCGTTTGTCCCTGTCCGGACTTTACGTCAATCCGGAGAGCCGCTTTTATCAATTCCTGGGCTGTCATTTTCTTTTGCCTCCATCATTGCTTCTTGGGCTTTTATGGCCGCGTGGTGTAAGTGTTCTGCTATCCCAATAGCGATTGTTGGTTCCCATGTAAGAATTATCGGTCTTGTCTCGCCGTTTCCGACAGCCTCGGCCGCCATATAGAAAACCTTACCATCATTTGTAAAACCTATCTTACCGTCCATTGGATCAGGCATAAAAAACCTCGCTTTCTGTTTCTTCAAAATTTGATGCTAATTTGCGAATTTCAAGGACCGTTTCGTCATAGTTCATCTTGACAGACTGAGCTAAGAGAACAATCCGATCTTTATTGTCAGGGTGGTTTAATGTGAGTTTCCATACTGCTTGGATAAGCTTTTCAATCCCGGCCTCTGGTGGTAAGTCAAGGTCAAACTCGTCTTGAATATAAACGCTTAATTGTCGCTCTGTGAAGTCCTCAAGATCGATCATGTAGTTAAATAGAAACGATCCTCTTTCTACTGTTACGTCAAGGTGTTTGTAGCCCTTCAGGACAGCCGCCTCGTCTTCGTTGGTATTCTTGACTATGATCGGCTCAAGGTATTTATGATACTTCCATACAGGATACGCCTTGTGCCTTGCTGACCCATACGCTTTAAAAAATATACCATCTTTTTTAATGATCCCGCTGTATGTCTCGATATTAAGCTCTGACATTTGCATCCTAAATGGTGGGGCCGGTTAGACCCCACCATGTGGTTAAAAGGTTAAATCAGACCTGCGCGCCAAGTAAACGGCAAGCAAGTTCAGGATAAAGAGTTTTAACGCCATACAGCACGTCAAGGCGAATACTCTCTACATCGTTATCGCCATCGTACCATTTAAGGATCCGAATACTCAGGCCAGTGTCCTTATCTGTTGCCCTTGCTGCAAAGCTCGCACCATCAGGAATTTCAAGAGGAATAACAACCAGCGCGAACGCATTTTTGTGAAACGCAAGGTTCTCTGGAGTTTGCTTGATTATCTGACCAACGATATCAACAGCCGCGCCACCAACAGGCATGGTATCAATTGTCTTGTACGGGCCTGTGTCGATCATTGGCGGATCAATATGGACAGTAATAGCGGACTCGGTAGTCGTCCCGGTAGATCCAGCAGATGCAGCCGTGGTTACAACAAACTGTCGAAGCTGCCCGGTACTATTACCTGACATGTTATTAACAGCATAAACACCAGCGACCGTGAAAACATCGCCCACATTAAGCACGTTAGTAGTTGTTATGTCAAAATCGCAAAGTGCAATCGCGGTTGTGCCAGTCTCGCCAGCACTCGCAACGCCTGTTGCTACTTCAACGCCTGTACCATCGGTACCAGATCCAGTACCCCAATTACCGGCAGTATGACTCTGGACATTCTGGTCCATAAATATTTCCATGCCAGCGATTGTAGCAAGATACCCTTTGCGTAATGCAGGTTTGGCAATGTCCTGAACATATACAGTTCTAAGGGCGTTAGCCATGGACCAATGAGCCGAAGGATTCAATACCAGACAACGATTATCGGCGGGTACGGATTCCTCATCCAATTTTTGAGCTGCTTTACCAAGCACGATGAAGGAATGCGGATCAACGTATCCAGTAGACTCCCACACAGTGTTGTAAACGTCCTTATAAAGCGCGGCAAGGTCAGCATCAATCGTATTCGCAATTGCAGCAACCGCGTTGTTTAAGTATCGCTCGTTATAGTTTTCGATTGTTAAGGTCAGGTCAACAGTGGTGAAATCCCAAGACACATGGGCCTGGGTTGCAACCGTGAGCGGAATGCTCTTTTCAGTGACTCTTGAAGTTACGCGGGTACGTCCCTTTGTAACCTTGAATTTAACAGGCTTACGGATCGTGATTGACCCACCAACCTTGACAAATTCCTCCTTGTACTTCCGATGAACTTTACCCCCAAACACAAGCTGATTTTTCAGAAGCATTAAAGCTTCCTTGGCTATGATCGATGGGGTAAGTAATGAGTTTGTACCAGCCATTATAATTACCTCCGGTTATAAAATACCAGCGGCCTTTTTCTCTGCCGTGCGCGTCAGTTCATACTCTCGCTGTGTCATTTTGTTCTTGTCTTTAATAACAGTCTCGCGAGAGCCTATCGGCACAATTGGCGCAGGGGCCGATGATATTGATTTTTGTTTACTTGCTATCTTTTCAAGCTCTTCGGATGGCAGTTTTTCAACCGGCTCCGCTGTGAACTTTTTGTCAATTTTTATGATTGCCATTGCTGCTCTTGCTGGTGTCATTTGACTTATTGCGGCGCAGTCCTTTCTATTCTTAGCAAGGTAATAAGAAACGTCAGCAGGGTTGTCAGTCTCCCGTATCAGGTTCACAATGCCATGATTAAAAGGGACCGTTACGTCAGTGATTGACTCTGCAAAGTCAGGGTATTTTTCCTCGCCCTCTGCAAGCCTCTTGTGGAAATCCTGAACAAGTCCCTTTTCCACAACATCATTTTCCTTCGCTGTCTTTTCCGCTTCTTGCTGCGCCAGCTTCGCGTCAACCTTCCAGTCTAAAAGAGCATCGTTGTATTCGTCGAAATTCTCAAAGTCATCCTGAGACGGCTTTGGGTCCTTAAAGTCTGGCACCACTGGTGTCGGGTCTGGCTCAGGCGTGACCATAGGTACTTCTTTGTCAATAATCTTGGTCCCGCCTTTTTCAATCTGTCTCTGCATATATCCGTGGCGATTATTCAGCTTAATGATTTCCTTCTGAAGTGACTCCACGGTTACAGGTTCGGTATCTATTTCTTGACCAGGGACCGTAGCCACTGGCTCTGTTGCCTCCGGCTCTGTACCTGCCGGGATGTTTTCTATTGGTTCTGTGGTTGTTGGTTCTGCCTCCGGTTCTGTGGCCTGTATTTCTTCCACAGGTTCAACAGGAGGGGTTTCTTCCAATTTCTCAGGCTCGACGGCGGGTGTGTCTTCCTCAACCGGCGTGTCTGGTGTCTGAAGTAGGGAATCGTTTGAAACAACTTCGATCCCGTCCTTCGGGGTTTGTTCATCTGCCATTTGCTTTGGTCCTTTCTATTCTATGCTATCAATAAATGCCTGTGCCGAATCAGCTACGCACTCGATCAAATTGGCGTCATTGCTTTTTGCGGCGTTAATGAGCGCTTTTAAATGTTTAAGCAGCAGCGTGTTGACCACTATCTGCGTTGCTTTTTTAATCGACTCAATAGAAATTGGTTTTATATCCCCTGGCTTCAACGCTAACTCGTCTTGTGTGTATGTCTTAGATTTCTTAGCCATGCTATTTTCCTTTCATTTCATTTCGAGCCAATCTTTCGTAGGCTCACCGAATAAATCTAAAGTGTTACCAGACATAGACCGGATAAATCTACCAAGCGGCCGACCGGCTATCTCTGTCCATTTCCATAAATGGTGTCTATGATCCTTATCCTTTTTTACATCATCATCAGGAAGCGCCGGAGCGTACCAATTACCTGAGTTATCCATGGGAATACCGGCAAGGACTATCCGAAGATAATCAAGAGCGATTCCTACCTTTAACCCAAGCATTGCGGTTGTGCCGGTCCAGCCTCCCCCGAATCGCCTAATCCATCGCACATCGAACCCAAAGCTATTAGGATTCCAGCAATGTTTAACCACCCTGTCATCAAGCTTTTTGGCCTGTTTCTGCATGTCTCGCATGTGAGAATCACCGGCTACAAAATGCTGAATGCTCCATGGTATAATCTTAGCGCTGTAGTTGAGTGCCATGGTGTCAAACTCAACCCCGATATCAATAAACTGTCTCAGATCGCCAATCACGTCGGTCGCATCACCAACAATCAGGAGAACATCCCTTTTTGGTTCCGGTCTAAGGTCAGCGCGTTCCAATTCCTCAGGTGTGTATCTTTGATCCGGCTTTGTAATTACAACTTTTGTCGGGTAAATAGTGTTTTTATTCAAGTAACCACTCCCTTGTAGGTTCGCCCAACATCTGAGCCGTATAACCGCTAAATGAACGTACTTTGCTTGATGGTTCCGTCCTAATGTACTCAAACCAGGATTGATACGTCTCTGCGTTCCAGATAGGCCCAGGAACGTCAAGGTCTGACCAGTACCAATGCCCTTTCGAATCAAGAGGACAACCACCAAGTACAATTTTCTTATATCCCATTTCGTGACATGCCATGACAGCGAACAGAGCCGACGAGCCATGCCACATAATTTCGTCTAATTTCCACAACTTACCTATGATATCCCAATCAGCGTCAAAATTCCGACACTCGCCCAGGGTGTGTTTGATAGGCATACCACCCTCTGGTCTTATTTCCGGTAACGTACCAGCCCAATGAATGGCACAGTCGGCGTCCACGTTAAACCAGTGTGAGCAACGATCTAAAAGCTTTATGGACCTACCCAGGCTTGAATAATCAACCTGCAGGTGGAAGTCTCGCATTTTCTCAAGATCGTTCTGGGCGCTCCAACCGTCACCAAGGATGAATGCAATCTCATTTGATATCTTCACGTCTCTGTCGCATTTATTTAGTTTGATCATTATCTAATCCGTAAACCGTTTCTCTTGACTCTATGCCGACTTTCTCAGTCTCAGCCTGTATTTTTGCAATCTCGGCCTCTGTCTTTTTGTTCTCAAGTATCTGGCCTTCAACTTCAGCCTCAGCCTTTGCAATTGCTAACTGTTCCACCGGGTTAGGTGGAGGCGGTTCTTTGGGAGGCTCGTTATCATCTACCGGATCTACATCATCGGAAGCCTCAAGCGCGTCAGGGGGCACGATTGTTTTCAGGCGCTTGGCTACTCTCTCCGCTTCGGCAAAGTCCAAATTACCGGCCAGGATATCACCCACCAGCGGAGCGCTTGCCGGATACTTGTCTATGAACTCAAGCATAATATTTGCTGATTCCTCACGCTGTGTCTGGTAAGCTGGCCCAACGTCCACAACCACATCATATTTGCCGACTTTCAGATCGTGCTTTACCGTTTTGTTCTTATCGTCCACAAACTCCTCATTGACCTGCACAAACTCTGTCCCGCCATCATCAAGCCCTAATCGTGCGGTTCGTGCTGTGTCCCAATAATGCGGGACCAAATCAACCACCACCTTGCCGCCGTAAGCTATGCCCCTGGCAAGATTATCAACATAAGCAAATTGACCCCTGTCACCCTGTTTTTTACGCTCTGATATGGCAATGCCTGACTTCTCGTTGGATCTCTGACCTAATGACGATTGCTGTAAGCCTGTCGTGTCGTGTAGCTCCTGGTCTGCTATCATGACCTCGTTTTGTATGCCAGTTTCGACCGGCTTGCCGTATTGTCTCTGTGGCGCTCCTTGTGCTTCAGGGTCAGGATTATACAAGAGAACTGCATGATTCTTTTTATTCGCCCCTTGCCATATTTGCTCATAGCCTTCAACCTGTTTCGCTGTGGCAATAAATGGAGCCTTTGGAGACAGCGCGACCGCTTCAGCACCTTGTGATCTGTAATAATTGTATAAGCGCTGGCTGTCCTTTGCGTGTCTGACAATGCCTCTATAAATGGTCCTGCCTTGAATATTAAGCTCTTTACCCCAAATCAGGACTATCGGGAACCATTTACCCGGGTAATCTTTAGTTTCAAGGATTTCCTTACCTGACAGCTTGTAATGCTTGATATCATGAGATACCACGTCGCGTTCTTTAATGATCTCATATCCTTCGGCAAGCCCTTTCAGGTCCCTAAGTGTAAGCAATTCGCCATCGACCGTCCTGACCGCGTAAAGCTTAGATTTCTTCATCACCTTTTTGTAGCACTCAGCGATTCGGACAGTTTCTTGCTGATACCATATCAGGTCATCATCCCCGCTATCCTCAAAGTTACAAGGGTCAGCGTTCGGCCATGTGGCTTTAAACTCTGACCGTCTGATTTCCTCAGTGATAAACATATACCCGCCATCATCATATGACCAATTATTGGCCATTGGGTCAGGAAAGACAGTGAGCGAATTTTTTATTCTGCGTATGAAAATATCCTGATCAAACGTATCATCGTCTGTGTATTCTGTTACAACCCGCCATGCACCCTTGCCGCACACCGCGACTTGATCCATTGCGGTGATATAAGCAGACTGAGCGTTCGAAACGGTTTCTATGTTCTTAACCATGCCCTGTAGGACTGTGGCTGTCTTCGGGTCTGCTTGGCTGTCAACTGCTCTGATTTTAATCTGCATTCGGTTTTGTCTAACATCGCCTTGAAGCTGGTCGGCATATGCGGGAAGCTTGTTGATCACCAGGCATGGTCTATCATCACCCTCACGATCATCCTTGACGGGCTTAGGCCAATGGTTGTTACCGGCTATAAACTCCTGATCATCCACCATTTCTGTGTGCATTTCCGAGAACGCGCCGTATGATTCCTTGAAGTCGTCTTTCAGGTCTTCGTGTATGTCTTGATCTTTGGCTTTATCGCTCATTATCCCATCCAGCCGCCGGAATTGTCACCGGCGTATAGTCTTGATTTGGTGATTGATAGTTTCTTTAGGATCTCTTTACGGTCGACATCTTCATTGGTCATATGGTCTATATTTATAGCCACGTACCGGAGCATGTCAGCACCATGTGAAAAATCGTCATGCACTGGACTTCCGGCGGCGTTGGTCTTTCTGTTTATATGCCGTCTGTATCTTCTTAGGGCCTCGATTAGACCAGCGCATTTATCCTTGTCGAAATACATTTGACGGAACAACATCCTGGTTTGCTTAATGCCATCCTCGACTGCCGCTGACGCAATCTCTGTCTTGTTGACCACATCCCACCCAAGGGCCTTGAATATATCATCACACCCCTTGCCGGTCTTAACGTCCTTTGAGAACCCATCTGAAAATGGTAGGTAGACCTTACCCCAATTGTAATCTCTTTCTTTCAGCAACGTGGAGTATTCATCAAGCGTCTTCTGGTTTTCCTCTATGTAATCTATGAGCCTTAAGCCTGATACATGCTTCTGGATCATACCGATTGACATAGCATCATTGAACCCAAGATCGACCACCACATGTACTTTCAACATTGGATCATACGGCACGTTGCACACACGGCCCTGTGTCTCTGCTTCCTGGATCTGCTTGAAATAGATAGCTCCATCAACTGCGGATCTGCATTTGCCTTCCCATATATTATCGTAATCGTCGGGGCTGTTCTCTTTACAGTGCAGTCTTTCTTCTTCCAGTACTCCACTGAACCAGGGATTGTCACGCCAGTTCATTTCAGCGTTGATACAGTGCTTAGGTTGATGGATTGTAAATCGTTGATGGGTTTCGTCTGTTTCAAGGTCAGGATTATAGGTGATCCAGATTTCAGATTCTTCTTTTCGAATGGTTGGGATTAGGATATCCCAGGACCGTTTAGATATTGCCTGCCCTTCTTCAATCCAGCATATGTCAACACCCTCAAATGATTTAATTGTGTCAACCGTGAGTGTAGACAGGCCTGTAAAATTGATCTCTGTACCGTTAATGCACCCGATACCACTCTCCAATACCTCATAGTATTCAGACAGTTCCATTAGCTCTATTTGGTCCTTCAGTAGCTTATGGACTGATTGCTTGATTGAAAGCTGAACTTCCCTGGCACACAGGATACGTATCTTCCTCTCTACGCCGATAATCAACAAAGCCCTGGCAAAACTCCAAGACTTGGCAGAACCACGGCCACCCCTCGCTATTTTGTAGCGTAGGCGCTTAAACAGGAAACTAAGCTTTTCTGGAAACTCAGGTTGTATTGTTTTTGCTGTTGTCATTGTCACCCGGTAAAACGAATTTCAATTCAACTACAAGTGGTTTATCTGGATCTGTTTCTAAGACGTGTCGATCTCGGTACTTCTCGCGGTTGCCTTTCAGCATGAATATCAGGAGTGTGTCAGAATGCTTGGATTTAATCAGTACTTCTTTACCCTTCTCTGTGAATAGCTTTTGTTCCTCAGCCCCGAACGCTCGGTTGAATCCTTCTTCTTCTAAGCGATCAATGAAAGCATCGAAAGCATTGTCCCACATCTTAGAAAAAGGCTCACACCTGGCCTTGGCAGCGTACAGGGAGTTGCGAGCTAAGTCTATGCTCAGCGCCGCTTTGGTTATATTTCCAGTAGCTTCGAGTATCTTACAGAACTTTTCCTTTTTTCTAACTGTTAGCTTAGCCATCTTAACCTCAGCTTTATTTACACGTTTACCCAAGGTTAACAGCCTATTTCACATATGTCAAGTTTTTGACGCCTTTGGTACGGTTTTAACCCAATTGTGTCAAAATTTTGACGGTATGGGTACAAAAAAGCCCGGAATGTTACCAAACCGGGCTTATTGTATATCAATGGTACTTATTAAATTATTTCTTCCCCTTAGCGATCTTAGCCTTGACCCCCTTTCGGATTCATTAGCGTTCGTTTACCGGCCAGATTATCAGTTGGATGATATTTAGTCAGATTTACCGAATCCCAACGCTCACTTATCTGATGAATCACCCTACCCAATAAGGCATGAGCCTTGACTAATTCCTCTTGATAATAATCAGAAGAATCTTGGGCTATCTTAGCTCTCTTTTCCCAAAAAACCGCCCTTGTTTCTTCTTGGTCAGACATCAAGCACCTCCCTGAACCGGCATTTTCTCCAATTTATACCCAATCGTGGCCCCTGAAAGCTCACCCTCCTGAGTATACGGAATGTTCTTATCCATGAACGCCATAAGCTGTTTAACGCTCTCAGGCTTAACGTTTGGGTCTGCAAGTGGCAAGCGTCTGGTTAAATCCTTAATCATATCCTCACCCATGCCTAAGCCAATGTCAGTTGTCACAGCTGTGAGTTTATACCCGTTTTTGTCCGAAAACTCGATAAAATCCCGCGTTCCGAAGAAATGCAGGTCTGTGAGCGTCATTTTAGCATCATAGAGTATTCTACAAGTATGATAAACATAACCCCTCGGATTTGACCAGTTTGGGACGCTGAGAATCATGGTGCCGGTTGTGGTCAGGTTTTTATTCATGATGGTTTTAAGGACCCTGAACGGATCGTCTAAGTGTTCAAGGACTCCTTGCATGACTATCACGTCCTGTGGCTCATACTTGCTATTTACATAGGGTATATCATGCTCCTTGAACGTCAGGTCAGGCTTGTTATAATACGTCGTGGCCTTTTTAATCGCACTTTTAGAATAATCCACACCACGAACAGAAGTAGCCCCGGCATAATGAATCATACTCGCCAAATGTCCCTCACCGCATCCGATCTCAAGCACTGTTTTACCCTGCCAGGTATCCGGCGCGATCATCTGTAACAGCATGAGCGACTCCATAAACCCGGGATAGAATTCAAGCTCTCCTTTGTTGTAGACTTCTTTTAGGTCTTCGTTCGTTTTAACTTCGTTGCACTTGTAGCATTTTGACGTGTCTGAAATGGTGTCATAAATCATCTTTTGACCACATTTACAAAATTTTTCTTCGTTTTTCATCTTTCCTCCTTTAAACATCAAGTGTTAACCAAAAATCACCAGCCTTCCACAATTTGTATAAAACAAGCTCTTTTTTCCCACTCTTTTTCAATACAACGTATGGAGATTTTATAGATCTAAAATATCCCATCCATGATCTTAAAATCTCCATGTCTGACTTTCTGCCCATCTCAATTGTCGGCAAGAAGTCAATCAACTTTTGATCTTTTAGCTTTTCTATTCTCCATCTGTATACTGTTGTTTTGTCGTGATCCATGTGTACCCCTTTCCTGTTGTTTAGTTAAGTGCCATTTTTTACAAATAGGGCATTTATAAGCCCTCAAGAATTTTATTTTCACATCGCTATGCTTTAAGAACCTGGCCGCGCACATCAGAGCAATAGCTTTTGTGTTGTAAGATACTTTTTTACATGGCATGCTTAAACACCAGCGTTACGCCGCGGCCGTACACGTTGCCGTCTATGTCAAACCACACCCTGGTTAAGATATCATCACCAATCTCTTTTATGCCATCCCTGCACCATATATTATTCATAGGCTCTACTTTTATTTCATAAGCGCACATTTTGATCATATCAGGATAAGCGACCGACTTGCTAATGATGATATATAACGGTTTGTCGTTTTCCATTGGGAATTCATTAACTGCATCAAGAAAAGAGCGCTCTGCCGTCTTAAGTAAAAAGAAGGTGGGAACAGCGACCAACATAAACAAGCCGATCCATATTATTATTTTAGGGATAGATTCCCTTCTGTAGTTACCCACAAGGCACCCCCCAATAGCTGCACCCACCGCACAGCGGCACATCTTCCCGCCTACCTTCCATGTGGGCCTTGACCCATTCTTTGCGCTTATCTCCATACCAAACCTCTTTAATATTAGGATCTCCCCAACAGTCAGGATTTTCCCCAAGATAACATAAATCAACCCTTCCAAGCCTGTTAACGCCGTCAGGATCATACCTCACACAAGGCGATACGTTACCAAACCGATCAATAGCCAGCTTATGCAACATTTCCTGACATACCCCTGTTTCGGGAATCGTAACCGGCTTTTCGTAGTCTTTGGACATATCCGGGCTGTGTAGGGTGCGGGTTACTATCTGGCAATTATGGTGCTTGGCTAAGACCTCCCATGCCGATGTCAAAACATCCCCTAGTATCCTGAAGATAACCATTGGTTTTCTGTCACCTCTTAGATCAAGGAATTTTGATACAATATCAAACTGTTCAACCGCCTCTGGATCGTCCTGAATAACCGAAATTGTCAGCGTGTCGATATACCCGATAAGCTCGTAAGCCTTTTCAAATAACAACTTACCGTTAGTATCCAGCCCGGTATGGTGATTCCTGAACAAAGTCAGCGCATCTAATAATTTCGGGTACATAAGCGGCTCACCATTCCAATGGAACTGGACAAATACACCCTTCGGTATTTCTTCAGATAGGTTTTGAACCATATCGAAAGGCATGTCTCCCCAATCGCATTTTTCAGGGTGTTCTCTTTCCAGCTTGCGCCTTCCGCACATCCAGCAGCTTTTCTGGCACCTTGACGTTAATTCAATATTTACTCCGCTGAGTCCGTACATTATAGCACCTCCTGTTACTTCTTCTGTATTCCTGAATTGTTTAAGTTTAGTAGTGCCAGGTTCGAAGAAACCCTCTACTGTGAAGATATCGCCCAACTGCAAAACCCCCATGCCTACCTCCTATTTAGTAATTTTAAACTTCGGTGGACGCCTGATTTTAATAGTGTCTAATTTTTTGATTGGGCTGTCATATTCCTTATGCACCAGCTTGGACAGAACCAAATCCTCTTGAAGCATTCTTAGGGCTTCCTGTGCGATAATCTGTGGGGTCAATAAAGTATTCCCTAATGTAGCTCTCATGCCAGGCGTCGAAACCATAGCCTTTGATATCCCAGGAAGCGACTTAACCAGAGCCATAGGCGCGATTGTGCCAACCGCCACGCCTTTGATAATCGATTTTAGAAATTTTCGCCTGTTCATATTAACACCTCCTTAATGCTTCACTAAACCATGCCGGATTGACATGGCCCGGTGTCATATCTAAAATTCTAAATTTCTTGATTTTTTTACCGTCCAGATATCTTTTTAACGCCTCAATCATAGGTATATGATGTGTCTCTTTGTAGTCTTTTCTCTGGTAAAATTCTATGAGAGATTCCGCATAAATATGTTCATCACCATATGAGATATCATATCTAACATACTCCTTTCCAGAAACATTCATATCCCAATAGCAAATAGCCCTAATATGGCTCAACACGTTATCCTCCGACACTTCGGCCAACGGTGAAACTATATCGAAATTTGGCAGAATAAGCGAACCCCCAATACCTGCGCCTATGATTTTCAAAAAGTTTCGTCTGTTCAATTCATTCTCCTAAGCTAAAATGGCAACCGTCTTTATTTTTAAACCGTCCACCCCACGTACCACCGATGGATTCCCAAAATTCGCCAAGCATTAAATAATCGGCTGTTTCGAACAGGTATACCCCGTTCCTGAACAGGTTAAAATCAACCGCCAGCCGGTTATAATGAAAGCTTCCTTTCTTGTGTCCATGGTTGGCATAAGCATCACCAAAAGTGAGCGTATACCCGTTATTATAGGCATAATTTATCAACTGCCCGATTAAAAACGTGAATTGGAATTGCTGTTTATTTAAGCTCATTTCATCTTGCCTCCTTTTTCATAAAATTCTTTAATCCCGTTGATTTTTATCAGGTTATTAAAAATGCTCCATAATAGCGGGTGTACAGAAACGCCGTGAGAATAAAACAAGTTTCCGGTCATATGGACTGTGTTTTCAATGTGATAAAAAACAACAACAGAATACTTTTTCGACTTTCTAAATAACATTTTATCAACAAACCCTTCTGTTTCTTCCGAGCAACTAAACGTTAATTTCACAATATTTAACGCCTTTTCATGGTCTTTTAATTCGTATGTTTTAATCATTTCACACCTCCCGAAATCCGCGAAATTCACCGCCGTTTTGGTAAAATTTGCTTGTTGCCTCTATCATGTCTGAATTTTTGGCCGATAAATAATTAATATAAAGGGAGCCATTTGCAGCACACAATTGCAAATGAGCGTCATCCATATCCATATCCATCAGCATACACGTAAAAAGATCGCTGTTCGTGTGCTTATTTTCGTAAAAATCCTCAGCGTCCTTGATCAACCCATTTTCAACCGCGTATTTATAAAGCTCAGTCCCGGGATATGGCGCGACAGGCCGTATGGTCCTAAGCTCCGCGCAGGTATCATATTTATGCAAAAAAGAGACCCCCTTGTCGAGCGTTTCAACGGTATCCCCAATGCTACCCCACAAGATATTCAACCCCGGCACAAGTCCAGCCTTGAGCGTTGCCTCAACCCCTGTTGTGATCTTCTCGACTGTCAGCTTTTTATTCATCCGGGCCAGCACTTCATTATCCAAAGCCTCAACCCCGTAATTCACATACTCACATCCGGCTTTTTTCATAAGCGTTAGCACTTCAGGTATGGCAAAGTTTAAGCGCCCGTTACAGTCCCATTTCAGGTTTTTGCATTCCTTGAAAAGCTTGCTTCTGATAATCGACTCACAGAATTCAACCGTTCGGCCAGAGCTGGACATCAGGAGTTCATCACTGAACTGAAAATGATTCACCTGGTGATTTCTCCACAAATATTCCATTTCATCAATTACCGCCTCTGGACTTCTCGGCCTGAAACCTTCATCCATCCTGAAACAGAACGTGCATTTGTAAGGACAGCCGCGACCGGATAGAACAGGCATACAGAAGTCACTTGGTTTAGATGTGGGCCATGATATACGCTTATAGATATCAATGGGAAAATTGGCGTAATCAGGCCACTCATAATTGTCAATGTTATGGTATCTGTCTGAGTAAATAACGTGGTCAGGATCGTTTAAATCATCCATAAAAAACTCACCAGGACCATAAACCACATGGTCAGCATCAAACTTATCAATAAAGAACTCAGGCGATCCAGCCGGACCATGACCACCCAACACGAACTTAAATTTACTGCGATTTTTCGATCTGTTAATCGCCTCAGCTATGCTTTTGCATTTCCGGTACTGGTAATATCCAGCGCAGAAACCAAGACCAA
>Ga0307928_10000787_pt1 | contig 23915 bp, 24 predicted proteins | sample AceLakmetagen232_FD_201815 | JGI IMG/M metagenome (GOLD analysis project Ga0307928, IMG submission 201815) | Saline water microbial communities from Ace Lake, Antarctica - #232 | ecosystem: Environmental > Aquatic > Non-marine Saline and Alkaline > Saline | place: Antarctica: Ace Lake... | reverse complement strand
AATCAAATCAATTCCCTCATCTTTTTTTCCCACTTCAGTATCAGACATCTCTAATTTATGAGCCTTACTCTTACTTACTGTATGCTTGCTCTGAATTTTGGCATCGCTTACTATCTTATCAACTTCGTTGACATTTATAATATCAAAATTATCTTTTTCATCTTCATAAACACTGGTATCAACATCAGCTTTATTATTATGAGAATTCTTATAACCTTCTTGCATTGAGCTAATTTTATCAATTTCTTTCTTTAAAGATTTTATCTGCATCTCCATAAGCCTGGTTTTCTTTTCTACTTCCTTTTCGTCCAATAAAATAAAATTAATGGCTCTGACTACTGCTGACTTGAAAAAGACTTTTGAGCCTTCACCCCATTTGATTTGCTTGAGCAAATCTGTAAACAGTTCCATATAAAACTCTATTTCTCTCTTTTGCAGTCTTTTAACCTGACTCAGATACTTATTTTTATAATCTTCACTTATATTTACAATTTCAAAAGGATTATTATAATTTTTAATAACATACAAATCATACAGATGATTCATAAACTCGGATACGAATACTTTAAGGTTTTGATTACTGCCAGTAATTTTTTTTACCAGAAGCAAGCCCCTTTCCAGGTTCTTTTCAATCAAAATATCTGTAAATTCAAAAAGCGTCTCAATATCTGTTACTCCCAGAAGTGAAATAACATCGGCGACTTCAACTTTATCCTCACCAAATGCCGCCAGTTGTTCCAATATACCATCAGCATCTCTCAGGCTGCCATCTGCATATTTAGAAACTAAGTTCATGGCTGAATCACTTATAGTTATTTTTTCACTTTTTGCGATTTTCTGCAGCCTCTCTTTGATTTTATCCATTGGTATTGGCAAGAAGTTAAATCTCTGGCATCTTGAAATTATAGTAGGAATTACTTTATTCGGTTCAGTGGTGGCCATTATAAATATTACATGTTCGGGAGGCTCTTCCAGAACCTTGAGCAGCGCATTAAAAGCTTCTGTGGTTAACATATGAACTTCATCAATAATATAGACTTTTTTTCTCAGTATATTAGGCAGATATTTTACTTTTTCCCTGAGCTCTCTTATTTCATTTATTCCTCTATTGGAAGCAGCATCAATTTCCACAACATCCATACTGGAACCATTGGATATACTTACACAATTTTCACATTTATTGCACGGCTCCGGAGTAATACCTTTCTTGCAATTTAAAGCCTTTGCCAGTATACGCGCAGTTGATGTTTTACCTGTCCCTCTGGGACCGCAAAATATATAGCAATGCGATAATCTATTATTAGATATAGCATTCCTAATGGTTCTAATATTATACTCCTGACCGATTATTTCTCCAAAGTCCTGCGGTCTCCATTTTCTATAAAATGAAATGTATCCCATAAAAATATATAGCTGTTTTAATTAATAATAAATGACCGTGCCCCAGATTTTGATTTATGATAACAAGTGCAACTCATACAGTTAACTCCAGCCAAGCTTCCTTGTGGCACCCGGAGAATATTACTTACCGCTGCTTCCTCTCGGATCTGACGGGGTTTGTAACCCTCCGCTGCACAAGACCTGACCTTCAACATCACTTACACAAGCGCCAAACCTCACTATTATAAACCTCATATCTGTTGGTCAGCCTCACTATAGCGGATTGTGAGTTACAGGGCACCGCTAGCTCCCCACCTAGCACGGCCAATTTGATTATATAAAATTAATCAAAAAAATAAAACTGGCTATTATCTATTTTACCCGAAAATAATTGTTGACCATTTAATTTAAAGTAGTAGAATTCTTATTCAATAATTTATTCAAACCTGCAAATAAAACATTAAAATAAAATATTATTTATATAAAGTAATTAAATTTAAAAAAGAACTTAATAAAACTTACATTTGAAATTTCAATCAACTCATAAAAACAGGATAAATATTTCTAAAAAAATATGCAAGTGAAAAGAAAATGAATAGAAAAAACAGCAGCTTTAATAAATTGCAGATTTCACTTTCAGCAGGAAGCCATTTTATTACCGATATGTATCAGAGTTTCATAATAGGCCTTATACCGGTACTTGCCTTAAAATTCGACCTATCCCTTTTTAGGATTGGGCTTCTTACTGCTACCAGTGTGATTGCAAACAGTCTTTTCTCCCCTATCTTTGGATATTTTTCAGACCGCCATGGGTTAAAATATTACATAATTGCCGGTCCGCTTTTTACTTCTATTTTTTTAAGTCTGATTGGAATACTGCCTAACTATTACTTTATACTGGCCTTTCTATTTTTAGGGAATTTAAGCATTGCTGCTTACCATCCCGCAAGTGCCGCCGTCGCCGGACATTTTGGCGGCAGTAAGAAAGGGCTTGGAAGTTCAATTATCAATTTTGGGGGATATTTTGGAGGCGCGATTGGTGTGCTCCTGATAATATTAATTGTTGAAAAACTCAACATGCACCTTACTCCTATTGCTATGATTCCCGGACTGATTACAGTAATTGTTCTTTTTAAATTCGTCCCTAATGCATCTTTTAAAAACGATACAGGAAATTTTCTCGATTTCTTTTCAAGAATTAAAAAAATGAATAAAAGAAAGATTTATCTTTTGTTTTTGGTTCTATTTACTATTTATTCCCTGCGTATCCTGTGGATCACCCTTATAACCTATATGCCTTTATACTATACCGGGGCAAATATAACTCTTATAAATGTAGGAACGATCATGTTTTTTTTCGGAATGCTGGGTGGTGCAGGTGGTCTCCTTTCCGGATTCTTATTCGACCGTTTTAAAAAAGGCAGCTTAATTATCCAGATTAGCTTCGCTCTGGCCGTACCTATATTCTTTTTTACTTTCAGAACCACAGGCCTCATTTCTATAATACTTTTTGTTACCGGCGGATTTTTCCTGATTTCAATTCAGCCGGTATGTATCAGAATTACTCAGGACCTACTGCCAGAAAATATGTGTCTGGCATCTTCTTTAATTCTGGGATTCAGCCCTGGTATTGCTGCAATTACAATGATTTTTCTGGGAAAAGCTGCAGATATTATTGGAATCCCGGCTCTTATAAACTACGAAATAATTCTTATTATATTTACCATTCTTATACTTTTTAGCTTCCCCTTAGCTGAAAGAAGTTTAAGAGATAAGAAAAACAATCTGTAAATTAGTTAAAACAGACCCTGTAAAGTAAAGGGCATCAATAAAAAATCCTAAAACACACTCAATAGAGTATACGTTACTTCTATCTTGATAATTTTAATATTTCCAGGACATCATTTTTATCCAGTCTGACGAAATTGCCCACCGGTCCATCTTTTGTACATTTCTCTGCCATCTCATCCAATCTATCGTAAGAAATGTTTGCTTCCTCCAAGGTAATGGGCATTCCTATCTTTACATAGAAATCTTTCAGTGCCTTTATCCCCTCTAATACTGTTTTTTCAATATCCTTAAAATCAGGTTCCACATTCCATACCCTTACAGCAAATTGCGCAAACTTTTCCACATCCTGTTTGTATACATATTTCATCCATGCCGGAAAAATAATAGACAGTCCCGCTCCGTGAGCAATATCGTATATCCCGCTAATCTCCATCTCTATCTCATGTGAAGCCCAATCTCCAATCCTTCCTGTACTCAGTAAGTCATTGTGCGCAATAGTACCAGCCCACATAATTTCAGCACGAGATTCATAATTTTCCGGTTCTTTTAACACTACTGGTGCATTTTTGATTATTGTCTTTAATGTGGCTTCGCAAAGTCTGTCCGTAAGATCAACATTTTGAACTCTGGTAAAATATCTTTCCATTATATGCGCCATCATATCCGATACCCCACAGGCAGTTTGATAAGAAGGAAGAGTATAAGAAATCTCAGGGTTTAATATGGCGAATCTCGGGCGCAACTTTTCACTGGTAAACGCTCTTTTATAAAGTCCTTCCTCATTTGTAATTACGGAGCTACTGCTTGACTCACTGCCAGCCGCAGGGATTGTAAGCACCACTCCCAGTGGGATAATTTTATCTACAACAGCTTTGCCGGAATAAAAATCCCAGACATCTCCTGAGTAAGGCACTCCTGATGCTATTGCTTTGGCTGAATCAATTGTACTTCCACCACCTACTGCAAGAATAAAATCAACTTTCTCCTTACGGCAGATATCTATTCCTTTTTTTACCAGGCCTAATATCGGATTAGGATGGACGCCGCTAAGTTCAATTATTTCCAGATTGGCATCCTTTAATGATTTTAAAATCCTACTGTAAAGTCCGTACTTTTTAATACTCCTCCCGCCATAGTGCAATAAAACTTTACCGCCGTACCTGGCCGTTTCAATTCCCACCTGATTTTCGGTATCTTTTCCAAAAATTATTTTAGTAGCATTTTTGAACGTAAAATTCTCCATTTTCCCTCCTAAAATGCAAATATAATTATAAATACAGTTATTATTATAACTTAAGATGATTCCTTTATATAATCAAGTAACTTTTATAATTTTTCGCCAGTTAAATCCAGTACGATAATGTCTGAAACTATTACTATAAGCTGCAATATTATAGACAAACTATTTTACACAAACAAGCTTTATCAATCTATGCAGACTATAGTAACTTCATGGCGGACGCAACCAATTCAAACCATTTCAGAAATATCCGCTCACATTAAAATATTACCCGCAATGCGAATTCCCTTATATCAGGAACTTTCTTTTAAGGTAAAAAACTACATGCTTTAGGAATGTCTTATCGTAAGATCGCTAAAAGATTGAATACTAGCGAGGCCACTATTGATAGAATTGGTTATTATATTAGCACGGCAGACAACGATACGATTTGGAATACATTTTTAGTGAGGTAATTCATGCCCTTTACTTCTTTCCATAAATCATCTAACATTAATCATGCAAGATCTTGAATGGTCTTTTACTTTCTTCTAGTCATTTGACTAATTCTTATTTGAAAGAATACGCTATTATCTTATTTTTTTAAATTACATTGACACATTAAATTTTATGCTGTTTAAAAATGACAAAAATTAAAATTGGTTTATTAAACAAAAAAAGAGGGAATTTTAAAATACAAGAAAAATTTGTAGGTACAAATAATGTAGTTGACAAAACACACAAAGAAGTTGCTCATCATAAACAAGCACTAATTGATGCCGGATATGAAGTGCACACCATTAGTTGGGGCAAATCTTTTGTTAAAGATTTAGAAGATAACAAGGTTGATTTGGTGTTTAATGTTTCCAGTATGACAGAAGCTGCTATATTAGAAGAACTTGAAATACCTTTTGTAGGATCGGATACTACTGCAATTGCTATTGCATTAAATAAATCATTAGCAAAAATAATATGGAAAAGTAAAGGATTACAAACATCTCCTTTCCGCATAGCAAAATCTGTAGAAGATTGTTCTGTATTTAAAGATAATCCACCTTTTAATTATCCTTTGCTTATTAAACCTATCGCAGGCAGAGGAAGTGCCGGAATTGATGACAGCTCTATTATTAAAAATTATGAACAACTTGTAAAAGGTGTTGAAGAAAGATTAAATACAATAAAGCAGCCTGTTTTAATTGAAAAGTTTTTGCAAGGAACGGAAATTACTCTTGGTCTAATAGGCAATAAAAATGATATTAGAGTACTTCCACCACTTGAAATTTCTTTTAACGGATCTGGAAGTTTTTTAACATTTGATAAAAAAGAAATTGATAATGATACTTTCTATTGCCCGGCCCGATTAAATGATGAAGATATATGCAAAATCAAAAAATTTGCAAAAAAAGCTTATCAAGCTATTGGCTCTAAAGATTATGGACGAATTGATACTGTGTTAACCAAAGAAGGTCCCTGCCTTTTAGAAATTAATTCTTTTGCGGGATTAATGTGTACACCAAAAGAAAAACCACATAGTTACTTTGGTTTCATGGCTGCTGCAGATGACATGAGTGCTTCAGATTTAATTGATGAAATTATAAAATCAGCTTTAAAAAGATATAAAATGATTTAATGCCCAGATTAGAAATAAACATAAATAAAATAAAGCACAATGCTAAAACGTTAAAAGAAGAATTTGCAAAAAAAGGTATTACCATTACTCCCGTATTAAAGGGGGTGGCAGGATCTCCTGAAATTGCAAATGCAATACTTGAGTGTGGAATCAATACTATAGCAGTTTCTCTGGTTCAACATATTAAAAAAATGAAGGAATTTGGTGTGAAAGCAGAATTTTTGCTTACACGCCTACCTGCGCACAGCAAAGTTCCGGATATTGTTAAATATGCTGATATAAGCTTAAACTCTGAAATATCAACAATTAAATTACTATCTGAACATTCCCTGAAGCAGGGTAAAAGGCATAAAGTAGTGTTGATGTTGGAACTGGGTGATCTGAGAGAAGGTATATTACCTGAAGATATAGACTCTGTTGTTGAACAAACAATACCGCTTGAAGGTATTGAATTATATGGAATAGGTGTAAATCTTGCCTGCTTTGGAGGTATTAAACCATCAGATAAAAATATGACTGAATTATCTCAAATAGTAGACCGCATTCAAGAAAAATACCATATAAAACTACATATGGTTTCAGGTGGAAATTCGGCAAATTACGAATGGCTTTCTCAAACAGATAATACTGGAAATATCAATAATTTAAGAATTGGAGAAGCTATTTTGTTAGGTATAGAAACTCTACACAGAAAAAAAATTCCACATTTATATATTGATGCATTTACTTTAATATGTGAGGTAATAGAAAGCAAATTAAAACCGTCGCTGCCTTATGGTAATAAATGTCAAAATGCATTTGGTTACAAACCTGAATTTACAGATATTGGAACTATTAATCGTATAATTGTTGGGATCGGGGAACAAGACGTTGATACAAAAGCTATAAAACCTAGAATCAAAGCTGATATAATCGGAGCAAGCAGTGATCATTTAATCTTGCACGTAAAAAGCAATAGTATTGAAGTAGGAAGTGAAATACAATTTGATATTAACTATTCGGCATTACTCAGATTGTCAATTTCGCCTTATGTAAAGAAAGTGTTTATTTAATTTTCTTTTATTTTATAATTGTTTAAAAGAATTAAAAGCTTACTGAAATACGTGTTTCGAAATTAAAAAAGGTGAAAATCTATTTGTATCTTCTTGGCGGAGAGAGTGGGATTCGAACCCACGGTACCGCTTTTAGCGGTACACTCGATTTCGAGTCGAGCGCTTTCGACCAGCTCAGCCATCTCTCCTTTATTTATACATATGTTATTAGCCCTGCACTTTTTTATTTTCCCTATCAATCAATCTTTTCTGTACATTATCACTTTTAAGCTCTCTTAAGACATCAGATGCAATCCACCTGGCACTCTTACAGCCAATACTGTAAATCTCTTCTCCTACCCCAATAGCCAGCTTATTTAATGCAACATTACGCTTTTCATAGTCTTAGCTAAACTTAAGAGATCTTATTCTTTGATATTTAATTCTAGTTTTTAAGGCAATTACTTATAAGCTCTATTAATAAAACTAAGCCTTATGACCTTTACACTTACCGTATTTGGGACATTTCTCGAATACCATTTTGAACAATTCATCAATACCAGCCTTATAAGCATTTAAAACCTCTGTATTTATATTATAGTATACGTGAAAACCTTTTCTATCTGGTTCAAGGATATCAATACTTTTTAGAACCTTGATATGTTGAGACACAGCTGGTTGAGTGATGCCAAGCTTCTTTGCCAGATCAGTAACACTAAGATTATCTTCCATTCCAGATGCTAACATTCTTATTATTCTAAGCCTTGTTGGATCACCCAGAGCCTTAAAAACTTCAGACATTTCCCTTACTCTGTCTTTCATTTGTTGTCCCTCAAGTATATTTTCTAAAACCTTTTAGTTAAGCTTTTTTTATGCCCTCCTATTGCAGCAAAAAAGAACAGGATACTAAACCCAAGAAGGGCTAGCAGATCCACAACAGGACTGAAATAATTTGTTCCTTCAACTGAATATCTGGCTAAATCAGTATAATAAGTTAGAGGAGAAATATATGAAATAACTTTCCATTTTCCCATACTGCTAATTGGAACGAATACGCCACTTATAAAAATAAACGTAAATTTAACCAGATTTGACAGCATCATTATACTTGATGGGTTATCCGTATGAGGAGCTGAAATCAACAGACCTAAAGATGAAAAACAAAAAGCTGCGATAATTGTGCCAATAATCAGACTTAAACTTACTATCTTTACTCCCAGCAAAATAATGCCGACTAGAAAAATGAAAAAAGTTACAAACAGGCCAAACAATAGAGAGGCTATTATATCTCCTAAAATAATTGCCCATAAAGCAATTGGAGCTGAAACTAATCTTTCAAAAGTTTTCATTCTTGTCTCCCACGGCGCTACGACAGGTCCTATAGATGAAACAGTAACAAATAGGCCCATTCCTAAAAGGCACGGTATTAAAAAGCTTAGAGAGAAATCTCTGCCAATAGCAAAAGCAATAAATAGAAATGATGGCATTAGTATACCAGATATTATTACAGGTCCCTTCAAATAAAAAACAAATAAGTCCTTTTTAGTAATGACCAGCGACCTTCTTAACTGTATGATAAAATTCATCTTTCTTACTCCTTCGTCAACTTTACAAATACATCTTCAAGATTGGGTGCCAGTGTATTAAGGGATATTATTTTTCTGCCAGAAGAATGAGAGTATTCAACCAGCATTGGAATAACTTCTTCAGCTCTTGCACTATATAATCTTATTTTATCTCCGACTTTTTTAACTTCTGTAACTACATTACCAAATAAAAGTTCCTCTGCCTCTACTTCCCTGTCAAAAGCTACTTCAACAGAGGCTGTACTTTTAAAAGTGTTTTTTAGTTTTTCAGGACGATCAATAGCTACAATCTTACCATGATTCATAATTGCTACCTTATCACAGAGCTGATTGGCTTCTTCAATATTATGAGTTGTTAAAATTATAGTAATCCCTTTACTATTAAATTCCCTTATAAGCTCTCTAATTAATCTGACGCTTTCCACATCTAACCCAGCAGTAGGTTCATCTAAAAATAATAGTTTTGGATCATTCATTAATCCCATAGCCACGATCAATCTCTGCTGCATTCCCTTTGAAAAAGTTTTTACTTTCTGATTTCTTTTCTCATATAATCCAAATAATTTTAATAAATTTCCAGCCTTGCCTATTCTTACCTTTTTCCGTATTCCATACAATTCTCCCATAAGCAATAAATTCCTCATGGCTGAAAGATCTACATATGCATTAGCCATTTCAGGGACTATTCCCATAATCTGTTTAGCTTCCAGGGGATTCTTTTGAATATCATATTCCCCTATGAATGCAGTACCACTTGTTGGTCTAAAAATCCCCGTAAGCATCCTAATAGTTGTTGTTTTGCCGGCACCATTTGGACCAAGTAAACCAAAAAGTTCTCCACTCTTTACCTTAAACGATATCCTATCCACTGCTGTAAAGCCGTTAAACTTTTTGGTTAAATATTCAGCCTTTATTGAATACATTCTTATCACCCCATATTTAAATTGTTTACTATATTTAATTACTCATCTTCTAAGAATCAGAACCTAAAAATCCTATATAAGTATATAAGCAATAACTTATTATCAATATTATATTAAATTTTTTAGAAAATCAATAAATGGGCCATTCTAATTTAAGAAACTTTAGTATACAATATTTTAAATAGAGGGGTTCACCCTGGTAAAAAAAGTTTCTTTTAAATATAAAAAATTATTTATGGGAAGTTAATAATATGAAAGAAAAAATATTTAATCACGTTGCTATTACAATAAATTATTCATCAGATATAAAAAACTTTTATTTGGATATTTTAAGACTTGAAATAAAAAGGAAGTTTGCATTACCAAAAACAATATCAAATCAAATTTTTAATATTAAAGAAAATACTGAAGTCATAGTTGTTGGTAAAAAAGATTTTGCAATGGAATTATTTATAGCTGATGAAACTAATTACAGAAATTTTCAACATACCTGTATAACAGTCAACGACAGGAAACAAGTAATAAAAAAAGCGCAGAAAAGTAATTATCCTTGCATTATTATAAAACGTGATACTTCTGATATTGTTTTTATAAAAGACAAATCAAATAATTTATTTGAAATAAAACAAAGTTCTAACCAGGAATAACCATTTAGGAAATAATAATTTCAGAATATTCCAATTATATATCTATAAAAGTTTTTCGGAGCCCGAATAGGCCTCTTCCACTTTCAATGCTGCTGCAGCATGACCTGGATGCTGTTTGGGATTCCATTTTTTCATATCCTCAAAAATATCACCTTCTTTGTGGTATTCAATGGATCCTTTAACTTGAAAAGCCTTTTCCTCATTAGTAATAAAAAGAATAGAACCCTTGCTTCCTGCGAGAATATTTTTCCGTGTTTTGTCAAAAAAATTATCCGCAATTACTATTGTGTCTTCACTAAATTTATTCACACATGTAACATAGATGACATTTGGAACTCCATTTCCATCTACAGTTGCAAATATGGCAGGCCCTTTCCGTTCATTCCATGCTTTACTCACTTCTTCTGGTAATACTGACATTATCTCCTTCTTTCATATAAGATATTATTATATAGAATTCTATAATATAAAAACATTCTATATTATAAAGCAAATTCTAAGCAAATTTTTACTGAATTATACAGACGTTAGCAACTTTATGGCGGAGAGAGAGGGATTTGGTCTTTCGTCTCGCTCTGCTCGCTCACGTAAACGCGGACTCCCTCGCCTTCAGCTCAGTCCGTCTTTTCAAATCCCGTAAAATATGCACTTGTGGCATATTTTACACAATTAAGCATTATAAATCCATGCAGACTATGGTAACTTTATGGCGGAGAGAGGGTATTAATTCCCAAACTCTTAAAGCCTTAATAAAACCCTTATATAAGGGGAAAACCACATAAATAGTTTCTTTCAAAAATTGAAAGGAGCTACATAAATGAAAGCTACAGAACAAAAAGAGAAAAATGTCGACAAATTATCTTCTTTACTCTTATCAAAACTAAAACCATTTTCAAAACATCCATTTAAGCCATATAATTTAGAAAAAATGTTAGAGCTTGCAAAAAGCATAAAAGAGCAAGGTCTTATTGTCCCAATACTTGTTCGACCAATTGAGGATAAAAAGTATAGTCATGAAATTGTAGCAGGGCATAACAGAGCTAAGGCGGCACAACTTGCAGGACTAAAAAAAACATCCTACGATGTGCGAGATATTGACGATGATAATGCAACCATAATGATGATTGATAGCAACCTTCAACAGCGCGAAAGTATATTGCCTAGCGAGAAAGCCTTTGCATATAAATATAAACTTGAGGCAATGAGTAGGCAGGTTGGTAGAATAACCTAATTTAAATGGTGTCCAACTTGGACACCATTTAAATGGAAAAAAATCAAGAGAAATTATTGCAATTAATTCTTACGAGAGTAGCACGCAAATACAGCGATATATTCGCTTAACAAATCTTATCACCCCTCTACTTGATAAAGTTAACGAGAGAAAACTTGCTTTCATTCCTGCTGTAGAATTGTCTTATTTGAGCAAAGATGAACAAGAATGGTTGCACGATATTTTAGGACGAGAAGAACATTTTGGAGTGCCGTTAGCAATGGCAACAAAACTAAAGAGTATAAGTAAAAGTGGAACACTAACATATGAAAAAAGAGATAAAATCATCATTGCAAAAAGTCAAGAACCTCCAAAAGCAGTCAAGATTTCATATAGAACAGTAAAAGATTATTTTCCTAAAGGTACTACGCCACAGGAGTATGAAAAAGTTATTAAGCAAGCACTTGAAGAATGGATCAAAAATCATCCTATCTCAACGCAAAAAAATAAATCCAATTCAATGGAAAGATAAAAAATGATCCTCAATTACAATTACAAGTTGAACTAATTTTTTTCAGATGGTTCTGCGGTGGCGGCGCACAGCCGCCTTGATTACCACACTGTACACACCGGTTACCCTTGACAGGCCGGACAGCTTGTGCCAGTTATGCAGCAGCATAGATTTCATCCAACTGGGCTTCAAAGAGTTCCTCCGGCGTGGCATAGTCAAGTATTTTGCGCGGTAGTGTATTGCACCAATCTTCTATCCACGCAATTTGCTCCTCGCTGAATTCTTCAATCGCTTGCCCTTTCAAAATGAAACGGCGGGCAAGGCCGTTGTGACGCTCATTTGTGGCTCTTTCAAAAGACGAATACGGATGCGCAAAGTACACTCTCGTGGCTGTTGACTTCTCCAGTTCGCTTAGGCAGCTGAACTCGGACCCGTTGTCGGCTGTAATTGTTTTGAATATCCGACTGAACCTATCACCATACTCTGCCTGCAGATTTTCAAGTGCTTGATACATGGATTCTGCGTAATAGTTATATTCATCAAAAAATAAAAAGCAATAATTTGTTGAAAATGCTTGAAAGGTGGTGGTGAATAATGTTAAAATGTGCGAGCAACAGTCTTAATTCTTCGTGAAGCTGTGTTCTTTGAAGCAAATAAAAAACGCACGTGGGATTTAGGTGGTATTTAAAAAGGAGATATAAAATGGAGTTAAACACAACTCGAAAGAACAATAAGGTGCGTGGAATAGCCTTGGCAGCTTTACTCCTGGGCATCGGAAGTGTTGTTGTGCTAACGGTATCGATCCTTTTGGGGATTTTGGTCGAATCAATTGGGATAACTTCGTTCTATGGTCTTATTATACCGTTAGGTTTAGCAGCGTTCATTTGCGGATTGATTGCTCGGAATAAGATAAACACTGAGAAATCAGCTGACCGTCGTGTTGCGACGATTGGACTGATACTTGGTGCGCTAGTTTTGGGACTGCTACTAATTTTGATCATTACTATTTTCGTTATTTTTATTCCGGGGCTAGGTGCACATCAATGAGATGGTCGCAAATGGTATTCTGGCAGCATAAGCGTGATATTGAGTATGCATATAAAATCGCCGGAGAGCCTATTTTAGCGACCAAGAAAACAAAATGAAATTGCAAAACAAAATATTGAATGAAACAATAAAGCAGTTCAAATCGAACTGCTTTATTGTTTAGAAACTATTTGTGTACTAAATAAGGTATTGGCGGAGAGAGAGGGATTTGAACCCTCGAAGTAGCTTACGCCACTTACACGCTTTCCAAGCGTGCGCCTTAAACCACTCAGCCATCTCTCCACCAATCAAATATTATAACATACTGCATATATAGCAATATTATATTCTGTCACTTCTAAAAAAATGTTAAACTTAATAACTATAGATAAAATCAAATATTTCTATCAGCAGTAAGATAATTGTCAGAATAATCAGCTAACGGCTATGTTTTCATTTTTTCTATTTCTATATTTTTATTTATTATTCTTATCTCTCTTATCAGAAATATTCCAACAATTAGAAAAGAAAGGAAGTCTACAACCGGCCATGAAATCCATACTCCCATAAGACCAAAGAAAATAGGTAATATGAATATTGCAGGTATAAAGATGATTATATTTCTGGATAGGGTTATTACCAGAGCAGGTCTAGCCTTACCAATAGCCTGGAAGAATGTTCCTCCCAATATCGGAAAAGCCCATAAAGGTATCAGGCTTGCTATTAATCTCAGCGGCATAGCACCCTTTTCTATCAAATCAGGATCATTTGTAAAAATACTTATCAGAATCTGTGGAAATCCTACCATAATAATAAAGCCGACTATAGAGATACCGGTTGTCCAGATAAATGCTTCCTTTAAGACCTTTTTAACACGGTTATATTTTTTTGCTCCATAATTAAATCCTACAATGGGTGAGAAGCCCTGACTTATTCCCACAATAGGCATAAATATCAAATCAATAATCCTGATTCCAATACCGGTTATGGCAATGTAAATATCCCCTCCGTATTGCCTCACCATTCTGATAAATAATATGAACGCTACACTGCCAATAATTTCCATTAAAAATGAGGGAACTCCAAGACTCAGTATTTTACGGGATATAGATTTATTTATTTTAAACATATTAAACTTAATGTGGAATATACTCTTGCCTGACATAAAAAAAACTAAAATATAAACACTGCTGGCTATATGACTTATAATCGTAGCAATTGCGGCTCCCTTAACTCCCCATCCAAACATAACTATAAATATATAATCAAGAATTATGTTTAAAATTGACCCTATAATCATTTCATACATCGAAGCTCTGGGTTTACCTTCCGCTCTGATTAGATTAGTACCATTAACTGCAAAGGATAAAAATATAAAACCAAAGAGCATGATCTCAAGATAATCTTTGGCATATGGCAGAACTTCGCTGGAAGCACCTAAAAATTTAAGTATCCTGTCACTAAAAAGATAAATAGGGGTAATTGTTATGATATTTAAAATTGTATTTAATATAATGCTGTCTCCACCGGCAATTATTGCCTTTTCTTTATCCCCTTTGCCCAGCGAGCGGGATACTATAGAAGCTGCACCTACCCCGGTAAGAAGACCTATTGCAACTATAAGAATAATCACAGGTAGAACTATGGTTAGACCGGCAATAGCATTCGGACCTATCACATTACCCACAAAAATAGTGTCAACAAAATTATAAAGCGCTATTATTAACATTCCGGTCACGGTTGGAATAGAGAATTTAAATAATAGCACCCTTAAATTTTCACTTAGGATTTGTTTCTTTTGTTTTTCCATTACTTTAGCTGATCTTTCAAGAAGGACTTATATTATAAAGTAAAACTTATTAAATCAAGCCCCGGCAGGAATGTTTTAAATATAATTTATGCCGCTGCCTTTAAACTATTGCAAATAAGCTCTTAATTATATTAAAGGTTTAAGAATTGTAAAGAAATATTAAATACCAGTTAGTGCCTTATTTCAATCTATTATCTACTAGTTTCTATGTCCTTTTCCATAAGTGAAGCTTTATGTTTATTTAGCCTTAAGAAAAATCACTCCAAAATTGATTATATCCCATAGGGCATATTTTTCTTCAGGGAATGGTATCAGGCATTAATAATATTTGCAGAGAGACTGGTAACAATAAAATTAAAACTTACTTACAAAATCATCTTTCAGCTTATAGCCGCAATAAGGGCACAGATTAAAATCCTGTTTTATTTTTCTATTGCATTCCGGGCACTTATTTTTTTGCTTTGGTTTTTTAACTCTTTTTAATTCAGGAAGCTTTTCAACACTAAGCTCTGATTCTTTTAAATTAAATGCGTTTTTCAATTTATTTAAGACAACTATGCTTTCTTTTTTTAACCCACCTTCTTCTCCGGATAATTTCTCATATATTCTTTTAAAGAGATCGCTGATATCTGAATCCTCAAATTTCTCCAGAGTTTTTATTTCACTATCCAGAAGTTCTTTGTAAACTATTATATTATCCTCAATAGTATCAAACTGCTTATCCAATTTCTCATCACACTGCTTGCAATACGGAGCACAGGATTTATCTTTTAAAATTTTTCCGCATTCCTCGCATCTTTCAACTTCTTCCACTTTTACTCCCCTTTATGCTAATTGAGTTGATCCTATTTAAAACAGAACTTTTTTACATCTGGCAATATTACCATAAAATACATAAAATAAAAGAGCATTTATAGCAAATTTACCTTCCCGGCTAGCTTCTTAATAACTCCTTTACATATTTAGCGATAGCCAGTGAGGCAGTAAGACCCGGTGAATCTATTCCAACCAGATTTATGAAATTGGGATATTCCGAATCCCTTTCAATTATAAAATCATAATAATCTTTTAACTTAGCTCTGATGCCAGCCTGATGAAGGCTGATATCTTCCAGTTTCAGATTGGGAAAAAATGTTCTTATCATTTCCAGATAATATTTTCCTTCTCTCGTCTGGCTGTAATCCTCTCTGTCTTTTGGTTTTGAATAAGCCGGCCCAATAATTACCGTATCACCAACAATAAAATCATTTTCTTTCATCTCAAAAGTTGGACTGAGATGAACTCCAGTAGATTTATGAACCTTTCCAAGCTTAAACTGCTTTTGAAACTCATTAAAGCTAACTCTTAATTTTTCCCCATCAGGAAGGTAGCCAAATGGTACCGGATACACATTCAACCCATTCATAAAAATATCTTCTCTTCTATTTTTATAAAACTTAGCCCATTCACCCTTAACCGGATCCATCTTGTAAGGACTCCCTGGGTTTACCATACGGGCTATGTCATCTGAGTAAAGTCCGGCAGCATTGATAATTATCCTGGTTCTAAAGCTCTCGACTTCAGTACCTGATCTTATCTTAACTTTAAAACCTTTGCCTTCCGGTTCAACTTCAAATACTTCATTTCCAACCAGGAATATTGCTCCATAAGATTCCGCAAGCCGATAAAGTTTATTCACCAGACTGGTAGACTCGATAATTCCGGAAGTCGGCACATACAGGGTAGAAACTGCCTTAACATTCGGCTCATACCGGGTCACATTATTGCCATCAATCATCTTAATTCCAGGAACTTGATTATCTACAGCAGTTCTGTAAACATCTTCCAGATATTCTTCTTCCAGCCTGTCAGTGGCTACAAGAAGTTTACCGGTTTTTTTATGAGGAATGTTATACCTGGTACAAAACTGATAAAGCATCCTGTTTCCCTCTACGCACAGCTTTGCCTTAAGAGGACCTTCTTTTTTAGAATAATAGATTCCTGAATGAATAACTCCTGAATTTCTGGAAGATTGGTTTTCACCATTAATCTGTCTGTTCCTCTCAATTACCACTACATTATCGCCGTAATTTTTGGAAAGTTCATAAGCTGCTGCACAGCCTGTAACTCCACCGCCAATTATAGTAATTTGAACTTCCAGAGACATAATACTTTAAAGTTAGTAAAATAATAATTTAGTTTACTTATTAAAAATTGTGAGAGACAGAAAAATTACTTTCATTTATCATTAGCTTCCTTTTTATTAGATCCAAACATCTGCTTTTCCCCATTGTTAAATTCTTTTTCTGTTATAGGTCTTTTCTAAAAGCTCTTCTAGCTGATTTAAAAAATCTGCATGTTAATTTCCCTTGCTTTTTTATCTCCAGGTTTATAGTGAGATATATCTTTATTTAATATATTTAATTTTAATGGTTTTGACTCCTTCCCTACTTTAGCCATTTCTTACTCTCCTTTCTAAAGATTATTGATGGTAACATTTCTATCGGAACCATAAATAATTTTAATTATTTGACTTATCATTAAGCCAAATATATTATTACACATAGTCTGCCAATCGGTAATTAAGTGAATATCTTAATATATGATAACACAAATTAAAAATATGAAATCATATAAAAAGCAAAAAAAATCTACTTATGGAAACAATTTTAAACAAAAATGGAGTATATAAGCAGCCAAGAATTAAAAAAATTAATTTCAGCAGGATATACACAGTTAAAAAATAAGTCCAGGATTGTAGATGACTTAAATGTTTTTCCAGTTCCGGATGGCGACACCGGGACAAATATGTGTTTTGCTTTAAAAAGTGTTGTTGATGAACTTTCAAAAATTGATAATATAGAAAAAACTACTGCAGGAGAAATTTTCAAAATTATTGCTAACGCTAGTTTAATTGGCGCAAGGGGTAACTCAGGAGTTATTCTTTCCCAATTTTTTTATGGTTTGAGCAGTGGAATAAATTCCAGGGAAAAAATAAGTGCCGGTGAATTTGCACAGGCCTTACATGAGGGCAGTATATATGCTTACAGGAGCGTGGCCAACCCAGTTGAAGGAACTATTCTCACTGTAATGAGAGAAATGGCACAAACTGCCCTTGAAAATAAGGATACAACTACTAACATTACTTCACTTTTTGAGAAAATATTAATAAAAGGAAAAGAAGTTTTAAATAAAACTCCCGATATGCTGCCTTTATTAAAAGAAGCAGGAGTAGTAGATGCTGGAGGATGCGGATTTATCTTTATAATAGAAGGGATGCTTGGATACCTAAAAGGTAAAAATCTAGAAGAAAAAAAACTTGCTGAAAAACTTATACCAATACTAATCAGCATCTGGGAAAAGTTCTTAAATTTAACTAAAAAAGATACACCAAAAGATAATGATTTGATACTGCAAACAAAAAACCTTAGGCGGGGTTTAAAGAAAAAATTAGGAGATATGATAGTTAGAATCTCTATAAGTTCCATTAACTTACCACTAAATTGTGTAAATAAAATTATATTTTAATAATATTAGAGGTCTGGCTTCTATTGGTAATAAGATGGTAAAAGTATGGAAAGAAAAACCAAAGGAAAGATATTGTCTGGAATTCTTTCTACAGAGTGAGAGTCTTCCTAAAACTGTTTTATCTGACAAACTTAAAGATACTGGCAGCTCAACAATAATTGCCGGGACAGATAATTTGTTTAAAGTTCACATTCATACAAATAAACCTGATGAGATCGTAAAAGCTGTGTCTTTATTGGGAGAAGTATCAAGAGTAAAAATTGATGATATGTTCGAGCAACAGCAAAAATTTCTATCTAATAAACAAGCAGACAGTCAGGATCATAATATTGGGGTAATAGTGGTTACATCAGGTAAAGGGTGGAAAGAAGTTTTTAAAAGTTTAGGTGCAACATACATTATAAATTGCAGAAAAACTATGAACCCTTCAGTAAATGAACTTCTAAAAGCTATAGAAAAGGTTAATTGCTCCAATATAATACTTCTACCCAATGATGAGAATATTTTACCAGGCGCACAACAGTCAGTGAGCCTAACCAGTAAAAATGTCGAAATAGTTCCGTCTAAAACCATGCCTGAAGGAATAAGCTCTCTGCTGTCTTTTAATCCTGAATACAGCTTAGAAGAGAACAAAAAACAAATGGAAGAAATTTTAAATGTGGTTTGCACTGGAATTGTAGCCAGAGCTACCCGCCCAATTAAAAACAAAGATTTAGAAGTAGGAAAAGGAGATTTCATAGGGTTAAGCAAAAAAGAAATAATAACCAGAGGAGAAGATTATCAGATTGTAGCTTTGGATTTAATTAATAGTATGATTAAAGAAGATAGCAAACTTGTTACCATTTATTGGGGAAAAGATACTAAAGATAATATAGCTAAAAAGCTATGCGAGGAAGTAAAAAATAAATTTCCGGATGTGGAAGTAGAACTATATTATGGAGGACAATTTTATTATTATTATATTATATCTATAGAATAATTCTTATATTGTATGTACTGGTATATTTTAAGACAATAAGTTGCTAATTCAATATATAAATTAAAATATTTAAAATTTTTATAAAGGGCAAGAAATAATAAGTTTTCTATAATTAAAATTAGACATAGAAAGGAAATGAAATGAAAAAAGTTGCAATTGTCACTGGTAGCGGTCACGGACTTCCTGAAGAAATTATAAAAGAATATGGCATAATAACATTTCCTTTCGGAATACATTTAGGGAATGAGAGTTATAGAGGTGGCGTTGATATTACAGCAGATAAAATGATGAAGATAATATATGAGAAAAAAATTGTTCCAAAGAGCAGCGCACCTCCCATAGTAGATATAATCAGTATTTGTGAATCTATAAAGAATGAAGGTAAATCTGCTATATTTGTGCTGATGTCATCAAAATTAAGTACTGCAACTTTTGAATCTGTTAACAATGCTAAAGAAAAAATAGGTGGAGATATAGAAATAGTAGATACTCTGCAAGCAGGACCGGGAAAGGAACTTATAGTACTGGAAGCCGCTAAATTAGCTAAAGAAGGAAAAAGCAAAGAAGAAGTGCTGGATCATACAAGAAAGGTTATTCCAAGAACAAATACTATTTTTGGTATAACTGACTTAATGTATCTTTACCGCGGTGGAAGGATAGGAAGAGCGAAAGTCTTAATGGGTTCAATGATGAAGATGATTCCTATAGTTGCAATAAGGGATATGGAAGGAGTAGTTTCTCCTATAGGAAGGGCAAGAAACATATTCCAGGCAAACCAAAAAATGGTTGAAGTTATAAAAACAGATCTAGAAAAATCAAAGGCTAACAAAGTAAAAAGTTTTATGACCGGACATGCAGATAACAAAAAAGCAGTCTTAGACTTGAAGGAAGTTATAGACAAAAATTTTGAATATGAAGAGATGTTAGAAACAGAGTTTGGATGTATTATTATGGTTCATCCGGGGCCAAAATCCTGGGCAGCAGCATACTATATAGAGTAGATTATAAGATATTATATAAATTAGAAAATAAAGATGATTTAAAGATATAAATATACTTTAGGAAAACGTTTTAAAGTCAGCCCCATTCCGGTAGGAGGAGTAGTTGAAACTCTTCTTTTACCAGTACTTGTTTTATATTTAATGAATCCCCACTTCCCATCATACCATGCCAAAAGGGTAATTGAGTTTGGCCGGTGGGGTTGTGGTGCAGCAATGAACTTAAAAATGCCCCCACAGACATTTTGTATCTTCCATATCAAAAATACTTAGAAAGTATTTTCTCCTTAAAAGAGGTCTTATGAAGTGAACCCCCTTATATGCCCCAGGTGCGGTGGGGATATGAGGACATGCAGACTATAGTAACTTTATGGCGGAGAGGGAGGGATTCGTTCCTTCGTCTCGCTTTGCTCGCTGCGGAGACGCAGACTCCCTCGCCTCCAGCTCAGTCCGTCTTTTCGAATCCCGTAAAATATGCACTTATGGCATATTTTACACAGCTTAACCATATTAATCTTTGCAAACAGAATTAACTTCATGGCGGAGAGGGAGGGATTCGAACCCTCGAGGCAAGCTTACGCCCGCCTAACCGCTTAGCAGGCGGCCCTTTTCAGCCAACTCAAGCACCTCTCCATATCCAGCGGCAAACAATATAATAGCAGATTTTATAAAAAAATCATCATTATGGTTAAAATCTAAACTATTTTTAAATAAATTTAAAAGAATTAATTTAAATTATTAAATTAAGCAACTATAATCTTTGTAAATGTAATCAAATACCAATTAAACCACAAATATGGAAAACTTAAAAAATATACTTCTGAGAATAGACGGAAATGGTTATAAAGCATATAAGCAACTTCGGGGAAACTATGACTTTAAAGATTTTACCCTATGTATAGACCATGTGCAGGGAGATCCTTTTGCATCACCTTCCAAGTTCAGAGTAAGAATCTTGCAAGCCAAAGCCAAATTCACCGGTGAATTATTTTCCAATAAATCCCGAAAAACCGCTCTTGAAGATTATATTTCCAGAGCATTTGACACATCAATAAAAAAAGAGTCCAGGGGAAACCGGGGTACCGGAAACTCAGGTATGATAACCATAGACAGCGGAAAACAGGAAATTATCCAGAGAACCTCCTGCGTGGTTGATTCTGAATTTGTAGAAGTAAGATTTTATGCAGGACTTCCGGCAAGAGGAAGAACTGTTCTTGGAAAACAATGTCTGGAAATCCTAACTGCAGAAATTCCCAAAATAGTAAACTCTTCGTTGTTTTACCACGCCCTGGATGAAGAAGAGATAAAAAGACACATTGAATTATGTGAGGATCAGGACTATATACGCAGCATACTAAAAGAAAACAAACTGATATCATTTATAAAAAACGGCTCTATTCTCCCCCGGAGAAGTGGAGTTAGTGACAGCCCTCTTCCAATATCAGAGGCCATTGTCTTCAAATCTCCACCTGAGCTTGAGGTAACACTCGAAGCTCCCAATGCAGGAAAGATTATCGGGATGGGCATACCTGAAGGTGTAACCCTGATAATCGGAGGAGGTTTTCATGGAAAGACAACCCTGCTTAAGGCTATTGAAAAAGGTATTTATAACCATATTCCCGCAGATGGCAGAGAGTACTCAGTTACAATAGATTCAGCGGTAAAAATAAGAGCCGAAGAAGGAAGAAGTATTCAAAAGGTTAATATTTCTTCTTTTATTTCAAATTTACCTTTTGGAAAAGATACGGTAAAGTTCAGTACCGCTGATGCCAGCGGCAGCACATCACAAGCTGCAAATATAATAGAAACGCTGGAATGCGGAGCAAAATTATTACTGCTGGATGAAGATACCTCAGCAACCAACTTTCTTATAAGAGATGAGATAATGCAGAAAATAGTTTCAAAGGATAAAGAACCAATCACTCCTTTTATTGACCAGGTAAAAAATATTTATAAAAAATTTAAAACATCATCAGTGCTGGTAATGGGAGGTTCAGGTGATTATTTCGAAGTTGCAGATACAGTTATTTTAATGGATTCTTATATTCCCCTTCTGGCTACAGATAAAGCTAAAAAAATTATTAAAAATAGGAAAGACCTGAGGGAAATAGAATCATATGAAGATTTTGGAGATATTACTAAAAGAATTCCTTTACCACCAAGCATTGATCCATTTAGAGGAAGGAAGAAAAATGTAAAAACAAGAGGTCTAAATAACATAATATTTGGAACTCAAAACATCGATTTATCTTCTATTGAGCAAATAGTCGATACCAGTCAGGTAAATTCAATAGCCGACATTATTTTATATGCACTTCAAAAAACTTACATTGACGGCAAAAATACACTCACTGCCATTTTGGATATGGTATTTGAGGATATTGATAAATACGGACTGGATATAATCTCTGAATTTAGGGACCAGCATCCTGGAAGTTATGCCCTACCCAGGAAATTTGAAGTAGCTGCAGCAATAAACAGATTGAGAAGTTTAAAGGTTTTGCAGGTATCTATTATAGACAATACAGTTAGATAAACGGTTTTTAGGACTCCCTCGCCTCCAGCTCAGTCCGTCTTTTCGAATCCAGCAAACATGCCACCGGCATGTTTGCCCAGACTACCTCTACCGTACTTAATGTTTTATCTATACAAACCTGGCACGCCTGGAGGGATTCGAACCCCCAACCTTCGGATTCGTAGTCCACTGCTCTATCCAATTGAGCTACAGGCGCTTATCATTTTCTTAACCATAAAGTTTATATGAGTATAAATAGAAGAATTACAGTTGCTGCACACTGACATAATAAAAATATATCCATTTCTAAAATGCAGCAGTTTTAACCGCATCAGCAAACTTCATTTAATTCCTTCAGCAGTTCATCAATATTGATACCATAAGCTTTAGAGACCTGACCAAGCATCAATATCCCTGCCTCGTAAGCAGCCATCGGACAATGCAGGCAGGGCAGCTTATGCTTAGCAATAATTTTATTTGATTCAGGTGAACTTAGTACTTCTGATAACTTTGTATTTTCTGTATATTTATCCACTATAACTTCCTTCTATCATTAATAATTACTTACCAGTTCTCTTCAAATTTTAGCTCTGGAAAAGTATATCTTTTTTACATTATTTTGTATACTCCCTATCAAAAAATAAGTACTTTTTATATTAAGTTTTATTATAAAAATTTTTATCGGAATTAAATAAAAAAGCCAACGAAAAAATTGAAGGTTTTATGAAGTGTGTAAAGAAAAAGGGTTAAATAGCAAACAAGGAGTTGTTATTCCCAATAACAATGTAAAAAATATAATGTTAAAAGATGAGGTCATTAAAGCTGTAAAAGATAAAAATTTCCATATATACCCGGTTAAAACCATTGATGATGGCATTGAAATCTTAACCGGGGTAAAAGCTGAAAAAAGACTGCCTTCGGGTAAATTTTCTAAAAATACTATAAACTGTAAAGTTAATCAAAGGATAAAAGAATTTGTTAATAAATTAAGTGAACTTTCTTAACCCAGAAAAAATAGAATCTTCTTTTGATATTTGAATTTTATAACCTTCTTTAAAAATCATTTGCGATATTTTATAATATATAATATAAATATATATAAATCTATAAAAGTGCCAGGTTATAATTAGACAATATTAAAAATGTAAAATT
>Ga0307928_10000786_pt1 | contig 23922 bp, 55 predicted proteins | sample AceLakmetagen232_FD_201815 | JGI IMG/M metagenome (GOLD analysis project Ga0307928, IMG submission 201815) | Saline water microbial communities from Ace Lake, Antarctica - #232 | ecosystem: Environmental > Aquatic > Non-marine Saline and Alkaline > Saline | place: Antarctica: Ace Lake... | reverse complement strand
GTTTTTAATTGGGTATTTGATAATACTGTTGACTCTCCGAACTCTACTGTGACATTAGATATGTATTCTAATGGAATATGTTATCAGGAAAGCACAAACGTTAGCAATCAAACGGGAGTAGACGGTGAATGCTCATTAATTTATTCTGGAGATATTAATTGGAGTAGTAATTTTGTAACTCCTAGTAATATGATAGATGGAGACTGGGATACATTTGGAGGGCTAGAGAGCTTTTCTACTGGGATATATTATATCAACTATACAAAACCATCTAAAGTAACAAACGCAACTTGGGAAGTAAAATCAAATTTACTTGGAACACAGAGTTATCTACTACCAGATGCTTGTCTCTTGAATAATACTCAATTGAGAATTAATATGCGTTCAAGTGGAGATGGAATACCGCCTAAATATTTTACTCCACAATGTCTTAATAGTTCATCAACATGGTTAACCTTAGATACATATTCTGGTCCTGGTACAGGATGGTCTTACTTGTATGAAGAGGCAATAAATTGGAGTGCAGTTTCAACTGAAGAATCAACCGAGGAATTCTTAATAGTAACAAACTCAGAGGCCCCAGTATTCAATCTAGTAAATGTTACAACACCAATCATCTACACCGTTGGAGACAATGTTTCAGTAGATTTCAATGCTTCAGATATTAACTTAGAAGATTGTTGGTATGGATACGCCGGAACTAATACAACATTCTCATGTACTTCCGGAGTAGAAAAAGAAGTTAATGTAACTTCTCAATCAGGATATACTAGTATAACATTTTATGCAAACGATACGGTTAGCAACGAGGTTTCTACAGTAGTTAACTTCACTTATGATGGAGCAGCCCCTACAGTTCTAGCAACTGAACCAACAGGAATACAATCATTCCTTGCATATGAAAATGGAGTAAATCTTACATTAGAATATAATGTTACTGATACAAGTCTAGACAGTTGTTGGTATACATATCCTCTAGCAACAGCTGTTACATTTAATGAAACAAATATACTTTCTGGGATAATGGTTAACGAAACCACATTCAATAATTGGTTATACGAAAACGATAATATTACAATAGCTCCAGGACAAAACGGATTATTAGAAATAGAAAGTTTCTTTGAAATTGAGAATGTTTTTACAGATACAGTAATTCCAATTTTCTTAAATATTAGTAATTATCAAGATGCAGGAGCTAGTGGAAATGACCCTAGTTGGATTAAGGAATTTAATTTATCATTTTATAATTACGATACATCTACGTATGATGTAATAGAGGACAATATTCAAGCTACAAATCCTGGAGTCGGTTACACATATGTTGATATTAACTACTCAGCATTAACTATAGATTCTAAGTATATTGATAATGATTTATTAAAAGTAAAAGTTTATTTAAATAGGTATGATAGTAACCCATCAGCTTTTGCAGCTAACAATAGACTTAATTTAATTGAATCTAATATTTATGAAATTTCATCTCTTAATAATCATACATTAAATTGTTCTGAAAGTTCTGTGAACTTTACATATATTCCAACTAATAATGAAATTATAGTTTACGCAAATGATACTGTAGGAAACATTGGGTCAGCTTCGACAAATTGGAGTTTCATTTTAGTAGAAGTTAATCAAACATTTGAACCGGTAGTATATGAGACAGACTTAGAAACATATAAGATTGATTTAAAATATGATAGTTCTAGTTGGGATTCTGCTTCGGTGATGTTATATTATAATGGGTCAAATTCTACTGGTGTTATCATGGGGGCAGGAGATAATATATATGGTTCGTCAGAAAGAAACGTTCCAAGTGTTACTGTTGCTGGAGCTAGGGATTTCTATTGGACAATATCTTTAACAAATGCTACTGGAGTTTATGATTTTAATTCAACAACTCAAACGCAAAACATCTCGAGAATTGGTTTTAGACTTTGTAATTATAGTGAAAATCCTCAGTTGTTCTTTCAAGCATTCTCAACTACAGACCCAGAAATACCAGTTAACTCAACCTTTGCATCCGCATGGACTATGAAGAATGCAGCTGGAGGAAGTGATTTCCTTCGTTCTTTTGAAGATACATCTGGATTAAATTCATCATGGGGATTTTGTATAGTACCTAACTCCTCTACTTATACTATTAGTATCGACCTTACAGTCGACGCAGCCAACTACACCCCTACGACGCACTTTATCGTCGATACTAATTATAGTAATGTTGGTGAGAACATTTCATTATACTTATTGCATGATGATTTATCTACTCTAACCCAAATAAAGGTTACAGACCAAGATAATATTGCGGTAGAAGATGTTTATGTAACTATTCAAAGATATGATATGGGTACTGATACTTATTATAATGTTGCAATGGCCAGAACAGATAGCTCCGGAGAAGATTTAGTTTATATGAGTTGGTACGACGATTGGTATAAGTTTGTTGGAGTTTATGAAGGAGCAGTCGCATTTACAGATGGGCCTAAAAAGATTAGTAGTACGCCTCAAACATTTAAGATTGGTAGCATTGCAGAATTACCTTATGAGAAATTTGGTGATATCTTATATGGTTTAACTTATAATAATGCTACAGAAAACTTTGTTCTTACATACGTAGACCCGTCAGGGCAAGTCTCTAGTAATTGTTTAAGGGTTATCAAAAGAAATGTAACACAAGATTATACAATTTGTGAAACATGTGAGACAAGTAGTTCAGCTACGATATATTGTAACATTGGAGCTTCTGGAAACGGAACATTCATAGCAAATTATTATGCAACAGGAAGCCCACGATATTATATTGATTCATTATATATCTACAACGGAGATGACCCTACTTTATATCAGATGATTGGAAATGATAATGGTACAGGTATGGCTATAATATTTGCGGGTATAATAATGGCAATGTTTCTAATAACTCCTGCTCTAGGTATATTAGGAGCAATGCTAGGAATGGTTGGAGGAGTAGCACTAGGCTTTCAGCCTTTCGATTATGTAGCAATGATGGGAATCATTTTAGTTGGTGTAGCTATGATGTGGGCGGTACAAAAATGATGAATAAAAAAGGTTCAGGAACAATGACAGGAGTTTTTATTACTATCATTATAACAATGGCTTTATTCTATGGTGGTTATAATTATATTGATTTTAATTACGATGATGTTAATACTACTATTCCTTTAGGGTATAATCAATCTTTTGCTGATTTAGAAACTTCTCAGGGACTATTAAACGAAAGTGTTAATGATATAAAAACTAGTGTAGAAGCAATAGCCGAAGCTGATGGTAATATAGTATCTGTAGCTTGGAATGGTTTGACTGGAGTAGCAGCGACGTTACGTTTATTCATAAATGTAATTAATGTTGGGATAGATGTATTCAATGCACTCTTGCCAGGATTAAGTTTCATACCAGGATGGGCGAAAGTTTTAATAGAAATGGCTATCGTAATTAGTGTTGTGATGATATTACTTGGAGCGTTTAAAGGGGAGGCAAAATCATAATGGCATGGGACCTTCCTACAAATTTTAGTAACGGAACCGAATCTGTAAATGGAATTGGAAGCCTCTTTCAGTATGCTGGATATGCTACTAGTGATTGGTTCGGTACAGTAATAGTTGCTGTGATATGGGTTATGGCATTTGGGACTGGAGCACTATTAAACATAGGCCGAGCATTCGCTTCAGCTTCGTTTATAGCATTTGTTTTCTCTATTTACTTCGTAAGAATTGAGGCAATAAGTCCGAGCGTCCCATTGTTCCTATTGACTGCTACAATTATTGGATTCTTTTGGGCAAGAAGTGAAAGGAGCCCCAGTTACTAATGGCAAGTGATATTGTAAGATTAGAAGTTCATAAGAGCTTAAAAGAAGTGCTTGAAACTTTAAGAGAATCTGTAGCTAAGGATATGAAACTTCAATTTGGAATAGATGAAATATCAGTACCAAGAACATTGTCTTCTCAAATACTTGCAGCTCAACACAGGGGGCAAAAGGCTATTAATATTAAGGTTAGGAAGACAGGTGTCGGTCGTGGCGTATTAGAATTATTGTAAGCTAAATCTATTTAATCTTCTTCTAATTATTCATCTGTTTCTATTATTCTTTTGTGCCAGCATTGATAACATGTGCAGTCTATTGGATGTTTCATTTTTAAGGCTTAGGCGAAATTACCTTTTTAGTTATATTTATTTTTCTTGTTAATGAACCAACATATCCTTCTAGCTCTCTTTCTTCTGCTAAGGTTCTTAGTACTGCCATTATATGAATTTGGTTTGATAGTATAATATTTTGTTTACTTTCCATCGTAGTTTAAGGCTTAGGCGTACAGGCTGGGCAATCACCAAATTTATTTATACGTGGATTATCCCCATAGTATTTTACAAAGCCATTTCCATTACAGTTTTTGCATTTATTTTCTTTTTCATTAATTCTATCTATCTTCTCTTGACACTTAGGACAAACCTTATTTTTTTCATTTCTATGAAAGCATTTCTTAGTGTAACAAAACCCATCACACCCAGCTATTATTTCTTTTATTCCCATACTAATCAGAAAGCGTACCTACCATACCTTCTATTAATTTAATGAATCCAATCTCTAATCCCTTATCGCTAAATGCTTCTGCTTTTAATTGGGTAATAAAATCTTCAACATCTTCTACATCTAATACTCCAGATTTACAACCCCAAGTAGGTTCTCCTTCTTTATAGGCTTGGTCTAATAATGTGCATCCTTTTTTATATTTCATTTTATCTTAGGTTTGAGGTACGTACCATTTAGTTTTTCTTTGATAATTCTATCCCATTTCATCTCGTCTGTTTCAAGTCTTATTTTAAATATTGCTGAATTTTCTACCATCACTTCGACGCTCCTGTATTTTGTAAAGTTAAACTTCCCCACTCTGTTGTGGGAAAGTTGAGCCGAGTTGAATTACCAACGCGTCCACCACCAGTTTTTAAGAAACTGGAAACTCTTGTAACGACGGGCAACCTTCCCGAAGTCTGGTTATATCGTGGCAAGTATGATTTCATATTGCAAAGTCCTCATTTGCTTCTTTCATTTTTTTAAGTCGATTTTTATCTCGATACTTTAAAACCTTTTCAGGATTTCTCGATTTCCATTCTGCAAGATATGCTTTTCTTTTTGGAGAGTTAATATATCCTTTAATTTTTTCTGGGTTTCGTCTGTTCCAATCTTTAGAGCGTTCAATTTGTTTCTTTGAATTCTCTTTATAATAATTTCTAAAATATGCATTAATTTTTTCCCGGTTTTTTTCACGATAGTTTTGTTGCCAAATCCTACGATATTCACGCAGCCTCTCTTTATTTTTTTCTCTCCAGCGACGGTTATAAACTTGGGATTTAGTTTCTGTAACGTTTGGGTCTATCCTTTTGAACATGTTATTTGTATGTTTCCCTAGTTTATAAAAGTTTCCAGGGACTGTCAGTAGGTACGGTTGCTGGTTTTAAGTAATAATATTAGCTAGTTTTATGAGGTGACTGAAGAGGTTGACATGCACATTTCAACTTTTCTCTACTGCCTACCGAAATAAATATGGAAAATACAAACATGGAATTCGAAATGAAGAACTCTGCTGTGGACTTAACTGATTTAGCTATCGGTATCGTTGTTCTAGGTATCGTTGTTTCTATTGGTGCTACAATCTTGCTTAACGTAAGAGATACTAACGCTCCTAATGATACAGCTTATAACCTAGCTGATGCTGCTGCTGCTGGTCTAGCTGAGTACGGTAACTGGTTCGACATAATCGTAATTGTAGGTGTTGCTGCTGTTATCCTGAGCCTAATCTTTATGGCTTTTGGTAGACGTGGTGGCGGAACTACAACTTACTAATTAAGTTGAAGCGAGCATACACAAAACCTTTTTTATTATTTTTTTTTGGTTATTATCTTCCCTAGGTAATAACCACCGAGTCTTCGGACTCAAAACAAAACCCCTAACTAAATGAGAAAACAAAAAAACATGGAAATGAAAATGAAAAACTCCGCAGTAGACCTTACAGACTTGGCTATTGGAATCGTTGTTCTTGGTATAGTAGTTACTATTGGTGCTACAATCTTGCTTAATGTAAGAGACACTAATTATGTACTATCTGCAACTTGTAACGACACTTCAGGTATTCACACTGGTTGTGGTAATGCTTGGAACCTAGCTGATAGTGCTGCATCGGGTATCGCTGAGTACGGAAATTGGTTTGACATAATCGTTATCGTCGGTGTTGCTGCTGTTATTCTAAGCCTAATCTTTATGGCTTTCGGAAGAGCTGCTAGTGGCGGAGACAGCGGAATGAACTACTAATTGTTTTGTTAACTCAATATGGTAAACTTTAGAGCAGGCTTACTCGTAAGTCTTAGAGCTGAAAATAAACCAATCTTAGGAGGAACCTCTGATGAATAGTTTTCAACGAGCATTCTTTGCTGGTGCGAAAGCTGGGAAGAGGACCGCCTTACAAGATGCGGTTAGAAAAGATAAGATGGCTGCAGCGTCAGCTAAACGAGCACAAGCTAATCTAAAAAAGAGAGAGCAATCTCTTAATCTTAAACGAAGATTATTAATTGAGAAAGAAAAAACAAAGCAAGCGGAAATAAAACTTTTTAGGGAGCGTTAATTATGGCTCCTGGATTCAATTTTGGAGGTCTTACTCCTGGGGAAAAGAGAAGTGCTGTTATGAGCGGAGCTGAACGTAAACAAAATATTTCTACGCCAAAAGGAATTACAACTATTGGAGGTTATCAAGGAGGATTCTTAGACATGACTGGTTCTAATTCAGGTATGGGTAGAAGAGATTCTAATCCTATGCAATTAAAAGAGACTGCAGCTATTATGCATTCAAAAGCAAGACAGCCTGCTAGGGATGAAGAAATGTTAGCTAGTATAGAAGCTACTAATCAAAGGCCAATGAGAATAAGTGCTATTCGTAGTCAAGAACAAAATATTGCCAATGAAAATCAACAAATTTTAAACGATGCCGCTTCTGGTATGCGAGCTGACAAGATAGCCGCAACTGCTGTAAGAAGAGCTGAAGTAAGAGCACTGGCTCAGAGTGGAGTAATCATGGCTAACAGATATAAGGAAAAAGCTTTGAAATCCGCAAGGGGAGCTTCCTTCGAAGCAGCTACTGCAATGGCAACTGCAGAAAGACAAGGCCGGGCATCATTCTCTGGAGAACAAAGAATGCTTGGACAGATGTTTGGGCAAGGAGAAAAGATTTGGGGGACAAATAGGGAGCCGGTTCGTATTAATAATGATTTAAATTCTAGTAGGTCCGACCCGTGGGATGAAACAAGTTCCATGTTTGGTTGGGGCGACCAGCGTGAGAGGTCTGGAATGTTTTGATGGTATTTCCAGGATTTAACCGACGGAAGAAAGGAAGTATCAGCAACGGTGATTGGGACAGGGACGGTGTTAAAAATCTACGAGACTGTGATGCAATGAATTGGAGAAAGCAGGATGGTGGAGAAGTATTAATTGACCATAGCAAAGACTTACTTCGTGCTAAGGAGATTAATCAAAGAAGAATAAATGAAATAAGTGACCCGGTTGAAAAAAATAGATTAAGAAAAATTAATAGTGAATTTGATGATAGAGCTGCTAGGGAAAGGTTAGAATATAACTATCAAAAAAACAAAAGGGAGGGTAAAAGATAATGGTATTACAAAATATGATTCTTGGAGGAGCAGGGCTTTCTCTTGGTTCAAGTGTTATTGAAAAATTGCCGGCTAGCGCAGCCAAGACAGGAGTGCAGGGCGGACTAGCATCAGCTGGAAGTTTCTTCCCAGTGATGGGGACAATCGGAGGAGCTGGATTAGCAATGAAACAATTAAAGAATTTGAAGGAGGTTAACAAATGAAAAAATTAAGAGAAGTTATCGATGAAGATTTCTGTTTCGGAGATGAAGATTGCAAGAAGAAGAAACGTAAGTCTGGCAAGTGTAAAACTGGCGGAGTAGAATCGAAAAAAAATATAAGGAAGTTTTTATAAGATGCCAATTTACCAAGCATGGAACCCTAAGACAAAAGCTTATGTAAAATATGAGTTTGTTAAAGGTGGGCCAAGATTCTTTGATGTTAAACAAAAAAATCCATCTATCCCATTTAAGAATGTTGAAATAAGGGGGATGAAAAAATAATGACATGGGAGAGAACAGGAGGAAAAATAGTTACTGGAGTGGTAGATATAGTGACTGGCATAGTAGAGACGGGGAAAGTTATCAAGGATTCTACAAGCATCAAAACAAACAGCGGTGGGGAATCTGAAATGAAGAGAGGTTTACGGCTATGATGATAAAAAGAATAAAAGAAAACTTAACTGAAAACTTTGTTCTCAGAAAGAAAAAGAAGGTCAAGCCTAAGAAGAAAAAATCTGTAACTAAACTTAATGAGTGTAAGTGTATATAAAATGTGGACGGAATCAAATCCAAGCTTGCCAGGTCAAACGCAATCAGATGCAGATAACAGAAATAGGATGGAAGCCATTAGGGCCAACAAGTTACACGCTGAGAAACAAAGAATTAATTCTAATGAAACATTGAATAGTGAAAACTTAAATTATCTAGAGGTAAAAAAATAGTATTTTCAATAAAGCGGTCTGAAGCTATGAAGCGTAGGTGGGAAAATCCTGAATATAGAAAAAAGAAAACTGAAGCATTTTTAGAGAATAATCCTATGGATAAAGTTGAGAATAGAGAAAAGGTTAGTGCATTAAAATTTGGAGTAAAGCGTCCAGAAATTTCTAAGAGATATAAAGGAGAGGGCAATCCTCATTATAAAAATGGTATAAGAACAGGCAAGCGAATGATTTTAGAAGTTAAACAAATGTGTGAGCATTGTGGAACGAATAAAAAATTAGAGGTACATCATAAAGATGAAAATCGTCAGAATAATCAACTCAGTAATTTAAAATTACTTTGTAAAAGCTGTCACTCAAAAGAACATAGAGGTATAGAATGGAGTAAAATAATGTATCAGTCTAGATTAAAAAAGATGGAGGTGAAAAATGGTAAAACAAATAGGGTATTGTGTGAAGTGTTCCAAAAAGCGTGAAATGAAAAAGGTTATTAGAAAAACGTTAGGCAACAGATTACAGTTAAAAGGAGTATGCGCTGTGTGCGGAACAAATATGTCTGTATTCGCTAAGAAGTAAATTTGGAGGACAAAAAAATGGAAAAAAAATTAATACCAGAAGGGAAAATTAGTAAAGCTAAATGGCAGAACTCTTGGAGAGAAGAGTTTATGAGTTACGACGATAAAAAAGATATTACTAGTAATACTTTATCTGCTGGAGTTGTAGGTAAATAAAATTGTAACTAAATTGAGGACTAAAATAAAATGAAAACATACGAAGACTTTGTTGGGCCTAACCCTGACATGATGAAAAAGAAAAAAGAAAGTAAGTCTACTAAGAAGTTTCCAGCATCAAATTCACTATATGAAGCTGTAAAAAACAACACACTTTAATTATTATTATATTCGTAGGGAGCGTAGTTGGCCTTATACTTGCAGGATTGAGGAGGGGTGAAAGCTTCTAGTTTTCACCTCAGCCCCTCCTCAGTATCTGGTCATCAGAAACTTTTATAAAAGACTCCTACTTACTTATTCTTATGAGGCAATTAAAAGCTACGCAGAACACTCCGCAGTATGGCCCGCAATCTTTATACCTAAGAGTAATGGGTAAAATTTTATTCATAAAAGGCCGTCGTGAATCAACAGCTTATGTTGATAAACTAATTACTGATTTTGAGAAGAAGGGTGCTACAATAATTAAGGGTAATGGTGGTTGGGTTAGAATCGATATGATTAAAGACCATAAATCTGCTAAGTTAGGAGACGCGTATATAATCCAGGGAGAACAAACAGATAAAGAGATGGAAGATATTTTATTCGATTTCTTTTTCAAAAAATACAGAGAAGCGAAGTTTTTAGTCCAGGAGGTTCTAGAATGAGCAAATTTTTACTTGTAGAATATGAGGACGATGGCAAGACTGTCGTAGAGGAAATAGAATTATCAAAATTTGAGTATGGGCAGGCAAAAGTTATGCACCAAAGAATGGCTCAGAGGAAAGCACGATGAATGAAATAAAATTAGGAGATACTGTTCAATGTAAATATACTGGACTCAAAGGAGTTGCTATGTGTAAGACTGAATTCATCAATGGATGTGTTCAATATAGTGTATCACCTAAATGGAATCCGAAATCATTAAACCCAATTGAATCATCGGAGATGCAAGTAGATTCACAAAGTTTAAAATTAATTAAAAAGGGAGCACGCTGGAATAATGACGACGATGACGACGACGATTCAACTGGCGGTCCAATGAGAGTTGCTCCTAGAATGAGAGGATATTAATGGCATCTGGAATAAAGGGTCCAATGGATTTATTCTTTGCAATGGGAGAGAAGGCTACTGGTGGTGACCCAGAAAGACAAGCAGATTTTATTTACTACATGGTTTGGATTTTGTTTACTGCATTCGCTGTGATGTTTGTTTCTAATCTTTATAGAGCAATTATGTATATGGATATTGACCATGCAATTTGGGCTGGAGTAGGTTTTGCCATAACTAGTATTCAATATTTCTCATTGAAAGGTATGTATGAAATGAAAAAAATGAAAAAGCAACCTATTAAAGAAGATAAAAGTTTAGATTCTGTTGATGATATGATGAAAACATTTAGTGAAGAAGTGAAAGGTGGTAAAATAAAATAAAATGTTTGGAAAAAAAACCGTACAAGATAAGAAAGCTGCTAAGATTGCAAAAGTTGTAGAGGATAATACTCCTGATTTAGTTGTAGATAAATCAACTAATATGGGTATGCCAGGATTTACTGATGATGCTGTTGCACCTGCACAAGGTCCAGTTGCTGAACCACAAGGAATCCCAGGATTCGGAAGTATTGGAGCACCTGTTCCCGCACAAGAAGAACCTGCACAAGCTCCTGCTGCTGAGCCACAAGGAATTCCAGGATTCGGAAGTATCGGAGCACCAGCTCCTATGCAAGAGGAACCTGCTCCTGCGCCTACACCAGCTCCTGTCCCTGCGCCTACACCTGCTCCTGCTCCTGCTGATACTAAGCCTGTAGAGCAATATCAGATTGTAGAAGTTGCTATTGGACCTGAAGGATTATATGTTTACAAAATTGTAACTAATAAATACTTAGGAGAACTTGGAGGAGTCTACGAAGTCTGATGGTAAATGCAGATATGTTTAAGGATGCCTTTCGTCAAGGGTCGCCTCAGCCACAGCAACAATCTCAGCCTCAGTATATTGCTAATCCTAATTATGTTGCCCCTAGACCGGCTCCGGCCCCTAGTCCAGTTCCACAAATGGCTCAACCTCAATATGAAGACCCAGAGATAGCGAAGCTCAAGTTCTTCTTTTTGAAATGGCTATCATTGTTAATCGGAGGTGCAGCAATTCTCTTAATAGTTTGGAGAATAATACTGAAGTTCATATGAGCGAAGGTAAATATAATAAATTTAAAGTTTTTTTCGGGGTAGCTGTTGATATGCTATCCGGTTTATTTTTTGAGTTCCTTATTTGGATGGGTGCTGTAATGGGATTTGTCTCACAAGAAAGAAAGATTCTAGCTTTGCTTTTAGTTTTGTGTGGTGCTGCATACTTGTATAAGAACGCTGTAGAAAAATATAAAAATAATCAATAATGGTAAAGTTAAATTATTCCAAAAACGTTGTAGGGTGCAGCATTAAAGGAGACATTTTTATCCACCCTGAACTCTATAAATATCCTGACCTTTACCATGCGATAATTGAGCATGAAAAACAACACAGCAATAAGTGGGGATTAAAAGATTTAGCTATGGATGCTTTTGGGAGCGGATTAGAAGATGTCAAAGGAAGCTTTTACAAGTTTATATTTAAACACCCTAGGACATTGTTAGGATATCTTCCGGTTACAAAGGTAGGAAAATATTGGGGTTTTGATTTAGAGTTATCAGTTTTCTGGCTTATGGTTTTACTTATTATTTGGTGGATAGGAGGTAGTTTATGAAAATTGAAGTTACTATAAAAACGAGCATTGAGGTTACAGCCCCCAGGGCTAGCAAAAAAGCAATGGAGCAAATAATCAAAGGTGTCTCAAGCGCTCTAGAAGAAAAAGCAAAAGAATTTGTTAAAGACAGGGAAGAGAAAAGAGCTGAGGATGAAAAAGAGGCAAAGGCGGGGTATTATTAATGGAAAGAGATACTCAAGAAACATTAATATGGATTTTTTGTTTGATTATAGTCATTCTTTTATCTGCTAGAATGATTGTTAATGCTGAAAGCTACAATTGCTTAGAGTGCACAGTTACATTTACGAACACCATAGCCTCCGGAGGAGAAGATTACGAGTTCGGAGTATATCAAATAAAAGAATTGTTTGAGGACTTAACACAGAACGACCATTGTGCTGTTGTTTGGGATTCTACACAGGGATATCAATATGGCCAATAAATTGAATAAAGTGTTGCGAACAATGTTTATACTTTTAAGTTTTGTATTACTTTCGTTGTTAATAGGAGCGCCTAAAACTCATTGTCAAACTTGTGCTTTAGAATTTAATGATAAAATTTATAATGGTTATGAGGCCTTTGAATATTTTGAGAACACTTGCATCAGCTACAGTAAACCGTGGGATATTGATTATGTTATGTTGCCAAATTTAAGTGACTTAGAAGAAGAAAGCAGGATTGGTAAGACTATAGATTATATTAATGTACTAGAAGGAGGTAATGAATAATGGGAAAAATGAACAGAGAAAATGCTATCGAATATCTCTTAGATAAAGATAAGATTAGTCTAGAAAACGGAAAATTTAGAGAAGCTGAAGAAGAAGAAATCGCTAAAGTCATCAAGGACGGATATATTTACGATGATGGAATGGAGCGAGAAGATGCTATCGATTATCTTCAAAGTAAAAATAAAATTAGAAAGCCTGAAGAGGTTGAATATGATGAAGGCGAAGAAGAAAAGATTGAATCGGTTATGAAGAGAGGAAAGATATTTGGAGACCCCCTAGCTGAATTCTTCTAAAATGGTAAAGCGTCACTATGGAGGTGACCCGTATAATTCAAGAGTAGACATAGAGTATGTTGGCGGTAAGCCTAAAGTTGCTTTCACATTTCCAAATAAAAGATTACAGGTCAGAGGAAGTATGCTCCGTTATATACAAAGTTTCTTTTATATAATTATTTTAATATTCATAATGTATATGCTTCCATTTTTCAGTTTCGTTTCAAGTCTCGGAGATAAAGCAAATATTGAATATATTTCTTTTATAAGAACAATTTTTCTTTTAATTGTAATGCTTTATTTTATGCCTTATATTATCTTCTTCCCGTTTCGAAAATCTTTGTGGGATAAAGTCTTTCCAAAATTTATGGCTTTCAAAGCTAGGTTTTTTGAAGGACAAAAAGAAATGGTATTCACTACTAAGACTTTAGAGGGAGATGGTTTCGTTGCGCGAGTTCCATTGTTCAGCAATATACTTTTGGACTATGAGGCTACTGGAGACTTTAGCGATAAGCTTCATAAGATTAAGGTTGAAGAATACAAGTTCTCATATTCCAAGAAACAGAATAAAAAGAAGAAGAAGAAGCCACAGAAAATCAATGAGTGGTTATGGTGGGCGGAGTTTTATTTCAGTAGAAAACCCAAGAATGGTAAGCTTGTAGTGCGATTTATCTGATGCGTATACTGATGATTCTACGAAACAATATAAGCTTTATGATGATTTTTATGTTATAGAATTCGTTTAATACAGAAAGATTTATATAATAATTTGGTTTAATATTTTTAATGGTAAAGCAAAAGATATTTTTAAGACTCGGTAAGAGGCTGAATGGAAGCTTCATATCTGATGGAAGCGTTAAGCAAAAAATAGAACCTATGTGGTCTAGCACTATGCCATCCACGAGAGTTGCTTTGCCGACAGTTCATTTTGCGATAGAAGTCGACATCCCTGATGAGAAGTTCGACCTGGAAAGCGTTGCTGTTGCTAAGATAAATTTTGAGTTAGAAGAAGATAGATTAATTGTTAAGGCGGTGGATGCAATCTAATGGTAAAGAAAAAGATTTTTTTAAGAATGGCTAAGTCTCTTAAGACTGGAAAATATAGGGTAGTTGCAGATAGTGAATATAATAAGGATTTGATGTGGTCTAGCACAGACCCATATACTAGACAATATCTTCCAACCGCACACTTTGCTGTAGAGGTTGATATTCCAGATAAGAAATTTATGATTGAATCTGCAACGGTAAAAAAATTAAATCTTGTATTGAATAATACTCGGCTAATAGAGAAATTATAATATGGTAAAGAAAGCACCGGTACCTTGCACAAAGGAAGAGATGGATTCTCTGATAGCTTCTACGATTGGAGATGATTATTCTTATATGTTATTTAGTGTTGCAAGAAAGACTGGGAGAAGGCTAGGTGAATATTACGATGTTCAAGTTAAAGACTTTGACCCTGAGAATCAAATCATGCTTACAAAAGTTCTTAAGCGTAAACAAAAGATTTCGAAGCAGGCCATCCTGGATGATAATTTAGTCTATCTTATCCAGCGCCACATTTCTAGGTGCCAATTAAAACTCGATGATTATATCTTTCGATGGCAAACAAAAGATAAACCAATCGGTATGAGACAGATGCAAAACAAAGTAAAGACTTATTCAAAGAAAGCCGGGATACCACATAATGTATCGTTCCATAATTTCAGGCATTATTTTATCACAGAATTATTTAAGGTTGGGTGGTCGTATGAAAGGATTAGTAAGTTAACTGGACATAGTTCTATTGGGACTCTTGCAATTTATGACCATTCAGTCGCTGCCGACATAGCAGATGAGGCACGCGATGCAATAAGGAATCTATAATTATCACTTTTTTTTTGAAAAACGTTTAAAGCATTCTTTTCTTAGGGTCAGGATTTCTAATATCGTCAGACCGATTCTCTCGCGTCTCCCAATATTTCTTTCCGTTCTTGCTTATTCTCAAGCCGGGTTCTCTTGCTTTTCTAGATGCATCTCTTCGGAAAGGAGCTGCTTCTTTTCTAGTGCCTGGAACTTGGGATAGCGGTCTAACAATATCTTTCTTAGGTTGCATATCTGTCCAAACGTTTTTCTTTTTTGTTACGGTTTTAGCCATTGACTATCAAGGCATTCTGGGTTTAAGTAATTTACGCTCAATGCCTTGATGTCCATGTCTCGGTTAGTTTCTATCCGAGAGCTGGACACAACCCCGTAAATGTATCAAGGCATCCAATTTTATCAAGGCATTTGACCTTATAAAAAATTATTCCTCGTCATACGCTTCTTCATAACAATCTTTACAAATTAAATCTTCATCAGTATAACTATCATCAGAATAGACTGCTATGTATTTAGGATTTTTCCCACACCAATCACAATATATCACTTTCTTTTTTTCTACCACGTTTTTACCACCCATACAATAATTAGGACGCTAGTCTATTTAAATCTTTCGTATAATCGCATAAGGTAATCCATTTCTAGCTGGAAAGTGGGATTACGAAGTCGTTTCATATCAGCGTCCATAACGATAAAGAAGTCGTCCGTTACCCGTGGTCAGAGTGATAAAAAAATCGCTATCCTGTATCTAGCTGAGATAAAGTAAGACCTCATCATTCCTCAAACGAACTCTTAAAATAGATAAAAATATCTTCTCCTGCGATTCCAATCATTATATCAAGAATAAAAAATCTAACTTTTAGGAACCTAAAAAAACCGGTTTCGATTTAAATTGCTTATCCTTCTGAAGCTCAGGGTGCAGCTCGACTAAAAAGTCTTCTCATGAAGCATCTGGTTATGCAGCTTGACTAAAAAGTCTTCTTGTTTCTGAGTCCCAGACGCAGCACGATTAAAATATCTTCATGCTACAGGCCGGTTCGATTTACAAGTCGTTAATTACCTGACCGAATGGCATAGTTCGATTTAAAAATATAAACAATCACCGCTAATAAGATTTATGATTTCACCCCAAGTTCCAGCAAGAAAAGTAACGAATTAAAAATCGTTGCCGACATAGGCAATATAAAAAAAATTTAGAATTAAAAGTCGTTGCTAAAATGATGCAGGTGAATGGCTAAAAAAAATATAGATTAAAAAGTCGTAAAGTTTAGATGGAGGCAATTTTTGAATCCGATTAAAAAGTCGTAGATAATGCAGCGAAGAAGAGTAGAACGATTTAAAAATCAATAGCACTGCAAAAGTAAAAGTTTTTTGACGCCCTAAATCAAGGCATTAGATTTGGTTAAAAAAAATGACTTATTCCTTAAAAGAATTATTCCTTATCTTACTTATGCACTCGCTACAAATCTTATACTCCTCTCCTACCTCGTGATTTTCCCAACGCTTTGGTATTTCGTCTTTTATCTTACCGCAAAAATCACATATCATTTTAAATTTTCCTCTATTATTTTTATTTCTGCCCTTAATTTCTCAATCTTATCATATTTTACTTGAAGTCTGCGTTCTGCATAGTAGCCTTGTTTCTTCTTGTTTATTGCTTGTGTAGTTTCGCATTGTTTCAAATAATTATCGTGTATAATATTGTAAAATTCTGTGGGTTTTTGAGTTTCGTAATCCACAACCTTACGCAACAACTCGATACTTTCATATTTTCGTTCTGCTAAAAAGTAAATACTACCCCTTATTTTGAGGTAACATATTCCCCCACTCAAATTAAAAAGTCGCTTACATTGGCTCTTAAAGAGCGTTCTTTCTATCATTTTCGTTCTACCAACCCCAATAAATCGTCTGCGGTGTATTTATCGTATTTCATATTGCCTAACTCGATTATGGTTTCCCCGTTAGTAAATCTTATAATAGCGTCTTGGTCGCCCGTTTCAAACGAAAATCTAACCCAACCATTTATGTATTTTCCTAATTCTTTTAAAAATATTACTTGGTTACTATACCAATAAGATATAAGTTTAAGGCTATCCCAATCCTCAAAAGAATAGGGTTTCCCGTCGATTAAATCTTTCAAAAAACTCTCATACATATATTCGCAATTACTAGTATCAGATTGCGTTTTAATCAAAAATTCTGTTAGCCCTTTGGCGTCGGTTACTTCTATTTCTTCGTCCTCGAAGGTCGAATACATACCCATTCTACCACCACGCCCAATAATAATAAACCCAATCTTCATTATCGTAGTTTTTAATTATACTAGACAGAACTTCGATTTCTTTATCGTAGTTTAGCTTATCATCTTTAAAGTATTCGTCATTTTCTCCGTTATGGTCTTTTAGAAAGTTTAAGAATATGATTAAATCTTGCTTGGATAGTTTTCTCTCCTCGCAGTTTTCTATTTTCTCAAAAAAGTCGTGTAACTTATAGTCCTTTCTCCAACAAAAGAGTTCTTCAAAATCCTCGTCCTCGTCGTTGGTAAAGTCTAGTGCCTTGATTGTTCTTTCCAAAATATCTTTAGGCTCGTTTCTTCTTCGTAGTGCGTGGTCTAATCCCATTTAGATTTATCCTCGTAGATTTCTTTTAACTTTCTATTCAACTTGATAAACTCGACTTCTTGCACGTTCGTTAAACCAAAGTTTTTTCGGTCTGCCGACAATACTCGTAGTCGTCTTTCTATCTCCGCTATTCTTGTATTTTGTGTTTCCATTTTAATATAATTCCACCCCCTTTCTTTTTGTATAAACAAAAAAATAAAAAATTTGTTTTCGTTAATTACTTATTGTAATTCAACTTTCGGTTTCTTAACTTCTTCTAAAATCTCCGCAACATTGATTACAATAAGTCCATCATTAAAAGTCGCAGTATATCTTCCTCTAGGTATCATAGAAGATATTTTACTCGAACTTAAATAAGCTCTCCTTGAGTTAGCCTTTTCGATTTGGACTTTATATCCCGAAATCATTTTTCCTACGGGTCTAAAGCCTACTTGATTATTTACTTTATCAACATACACTTCAACGTAGCCACCCTCATTAAGTTTAGCTACAAAGTTTTGTCCGAAAGATATAGAAGTTTTTGAAACAGAAATTTGGTCGTCGGGTAGTCCTTGAACTCCCGCCTTTTTTTCCATTAATTCAAACGCCATAATATTTATACCCCCTTACATTCGTATTATTTTTATTTTCCATTTTAATATAAGTGAGAGAGGCGAAACGCCACATAACAGCCCCTCTCGGTATCAGTTGTATTAACACACACAACGACTATAATAACGCCAAAGAGTTTTCGGCGTTCCACTTATCCTTATTCTTCTTAAAGTGGTCTTGATTTAATTTAATATTGTCTATAATGCCTTGAAATCCCTCTATTGCCTCATAACTAAACTTATCTCCACAATCTAAACAAAGTCTAACCCAATCACTTCCATAACAATAACTTTTTGCGGGTATCTTCTTTTTACAATTAGAACATTCTAAAGGTTGTCTAATCTTTACAACTTTGAAACAATTTAAGTCCGTTTGTTGTGGTTTCAGTATTACTCCGCCACGCCAACTAGATTTTACCCACGCCATTATAATATCTCCATTACTTTAATTTCTTCTTTGTCTTTGAGTAATAACTCATTCGAGCTATTATCCCATCTCAAACAATCGACTTTATTTGCACAATTCATACAAGTATTACAATTTTGGTCGATTACGTTAGGCTCACAACCGCACTCCTCACATTTTTTACAACCCTCGCCTATTCCAATTTGGTTATGGCTACATTGTGTTTGTGGGCAACTTATTTTATTCATTTTATTATTATTATTATTACTATTTATTATAAAGTTCTTATTATCCTTTCGTTTAATTCATTTATAACCTTTTGCTTTTGTGCCTTTTTCAAATGCCTTGATTTATGAATTTTAAGTGCTACTAACATTTTAAAAATGCTTTCTCTATTTACATAATTGTTCCATTGATTAAATCTGCAATTAATTTTAAATGCCTTGAATGTTGGGTGTTTGCTTGTTATAGCAACCCACATTTCTTCCCTCGTTAATTTTCTTCTTACCATTTTGTTTCATTAAGTCGTTCAGTAGCCATATTTTTAGATTAAAAAGTCTTACTTCTTTACTTCTATTTTTATATTATCGATTTTAAAATCGAAATGGGGGTTACTCTTTTCGATTTTTTATATCAAGGCATTAAAAGTCGATTAAAAAATCAAGGCATTGACAACTACGAAAAAAAATATTTTAATTTAATTTTATCACTTCTCCAAATGGTATTCTACTTTCGCTAACCCCGTCTTTACATAATACCCATAAGGTATTTATTGTTTGGTCGAGTTCATCTAAATCTGTGTAGCCGTCTGTGAAATTTACTAATAGTTTTGTGTTCGGTAAATTTTCATTTACATAATCGTATATTGGTTTATGTGAAGTTCCGCCACCGCCCCTTATTTTCAATTTGCTTAACTCGTCTGCGTCGCCGTTCCCTACATCATAAACATCTTTTATAGTGCTGTCGCAAACAATTAATTTCATAGAGAGATTGTTAAAACTCCTCGCTATTCCGTTTATCTCGCTCATAAATGCTGTTAATTCTTCTTTCTGAATACTGCCCGACGTGTCTAAACTTACTACAATTTCGATTGCCTCTTTCCTCATTATCGGCATATAAACGCCCGTAGAAAATGACCGCTTACTTGGTCGAGAATAGCTGTAATCGAAAGGGATTGTTCTTGTTAAATATTTGTATAAAAGCTGTTTCCAATTAACTTTTTCATTCAATAAACTATCTACAAATATTCCTAACCCTTCGGGCATATTTCCTTTTTGTCTTGCGTAGGCGGACGCCTCGCTAACGGCTTTCTTCCATTTATCCTTAATGCCTTGGCTTAATTCTTTGTTTATTGGCTCTCCACCCTCGCTGTCGCCCTCTCCGTCGCCCTCTCCGTCGCTGTCGATATGTTCATCAAACCGCTTATTGTTTTCTTTACCCGTCGCCTCGTCGTCGTCTTTTAGGTGTTTTAACAATTCTGCATAAACCATTTCTGCTGTTTTCTCGTCGATATGGCTTATAGAAATAGTTTTACCCTCGCTGTTTTGAAAATCGTATTCGTGGTAGCGGTCGGGGATTAGTCCGCCCCTCGCTAACTCAAAACCATTCGTTTTTAAAATATCATTTATACATAAATCTGCGGAAATATTATAAAGCCTATGTTTCAGTTTATCGCCTCTTGTTAAATGTTCTAGGACTAAATGCAAAACTTCGTGTGCTAAAACTCCCTTTAACTCGTCCTCGCTTAACGTATCTATAAACTTTGGATTATAGACACAATTTCCGTTTTTATCTACTCCTATCGTCGATACTTGTTCTTCTTCCCTAAATTTCATATTCATAATTAGGTAGGCGAAAAAAGGTTTCTCGTTTTGTAATTGGACTTTCGCCCTTATGATTTTTTTTGCTGTTTCCATAGTAATTATAAGGGGAGTTTTTGTATAGCTACTCCAAAACTATCTCGAAAAAAACTAAACTAAAATTTCTGCGTATTGTTTTAAAATCTTCTGCCCTTTCTTTAACATAATATCCTTAAAATGTTTCGGGTGATATGCTTTCAAAAATCGAAGTAGCAATATTGCAAATTCGGGTTCCAAAAATTCCGTTGCGGGTAATATCTTTTCCAACAATTTTTTGTCTTTCTGATACTTTTCCGCTATTGTCCCAATCAAAACATATTTCAAATCTATCTCGGTTATATTTTTAATCTGCTCAGGATTTTTCAATATGCTGTCTAGGTCGATTTTTGTTTGTAGTTTCAAAAAGGCTGTATATTCTAACGCCATAGCCTCGCCAACTGACGACGCTACTAAACGCTGTATTAACGGCTTGTCCGTTCTTCCCTTAATCAACTTGCTACAAAATGCCCAACTCCTCGGCGTCGGATATGCTTTATCTTTGTTCCTCTCGTCGTGTCCAAAAAAGCTACTGCCCTTAAAGTTCGCAAACGATATAACATTTTCTACAATGCCTCGATTTATCGCCCATTCTGACCATTCTTCCGCCGTTGGCGTCGATAAAGTCGAGTGGATAAACCTATTTGATAAAGCCGACGACATTTCAAAAACCGAACATTTATCTTCGATACGATTTCCCGCCGACAAAATAACCCAACCTTTCGGCAATACATAATCGCCTATACGCCTATCTAAAATTAACTGATATGCGACGGCTTGAATACTTGGCGGACTTAAATTTAACTCGTCGAAAAAGATAATTCCTTTGCTGTTCTCGTCGGTAGGTAGCCAACTTGGGATTAACCATTTTGTAGTTCCGCTTTTTATATCTTGGATTGGTAGCCCCCTTAAATCGCTCGGCTCTAATTGGGATATCCTAGTATCTAAAAATCCAAAATTATTTTTGGCGTCTATCTTTATCAACTCCATATCCTCGGTTAAAGTCTGCTCTAATGCCTTGGCTACTTCTTCGGCTGTTTGTTTTACAACTTCGCTCTTACCAATACCTACTCCGCCCCATACGAACAATGGCGTTTTGGTTTCATAACAAATTTTAATTTGTTCATTAAGCTGTTTGTGTGTGATTTCCATAATTATTATTTTTCCCCCTTACAATTTTTCGAGTGCTAATAGTGGCTGTAATAGGTCGTTTAGTTCTTCATATTCCTTTTTGTAGCCCTTGCTAACGCCGTTTAAGAGCGTTCTCTTGGACTTTATTGTTTCTACGACAACTTCTTTGTTCTGTGAAATAAATATGCCCGTTTTAAGCTCTTTAAGGCTTAAATTATTAAATTTGGTTTTTGAAATTTTCTTCAACTCTCCGTCGATTTCGTCGCTAATTTCTATACTTGGTTTTCTTCCCTCTCCATTTCTTACTTCAAATTTTCCGACAATTTCATCTTCTTTATCTCTAATACCAAAAATCGTTTCGTAACCTCTCGATAAATTCACGTTGATTTTGTAGTCTGTTTCAGCCAACACAACTTCGACTTGGTTTATGTTTTCTTTTTTGAAATTACCAAATGCCTCGATTAAATTGTGTTTTTTCAGTATCGCCATTAATCGCAAAAAAGTTTTTTGGTTAGATTTCTTAATTATTGCTGTTAAATCTATAACCGCCTCGGTATTAAACAAAATATCTCTTACATATTGCTCATTTATTGTCATTCCCACATAGCCTTGCTCACTAAATACGGGAGATAATTGGCTTGAATAATCGCTCTCGTAACCTAACCCTTGATGATTAGTCCCAATTTTACATTCATTTCCATTCAGTTTTACCTTGTTATCGACGTCGTGTCGTCTTGCTGTCTTGGTAATACGCCCGATTAACTCGGTTAAAGGGTGGTTTCCGTTGCCTTGCTTTAAGTTCTCTAATGCCTCGGAGAGTTCTCCGACTTCATTAAAAATTGGCTCTAAATCTTTTTCCAATGCCTTGATTGTTGTTTCTATTTCTGTATATTTTTGTGTTTCCATATTCGTTTAATACCTCTAATTTCGTTTAAATGGCTTTATGCCTTGAATTTAACTTGTAATCCCCCCTTGAAATGCCTTGATTTAGGCGTATAATTGCGTTAAGTAGTTACTTTACGAAGTGTTTAATGCCTTGATTTTAGGCATAAATGCCTTGACTTTTTCATCTCTCTTATAACTTATAGACCAATAAACGCTCACTTCAAACGCCTTGATTTTTTCGTAGTTGGGTAATATCTAAAATAAAACCCATTTCTCCAATATCTTAATACCATTTTTTTTTATCTCCCCTATACCTTATAGACCAATAAACGCTCACTTCAAAAATTTTCCATTTCGCCCGACGCTCTAAAAGTATATTCGTTTGCGTCGCACGTTTCCTTAAAACATTCTTCGCTTTGCTCGTGTTCTATCTGTGCGTAGCCCGTTTTTTCGATTGCGTCGCATATTTCCTTATAGACTTCTTTAAAATTTTCTTCGGCGTCTTGGGTTAATACTTCGATAACGTCGGCTCTTAATTCGTCGCCGTCGTCGTTTTCGTCTTTTTCGGCGGTTATATTCGTGCTGTTGTTATGGTAATAATGCCCGTTGTTGTGTTCTACATTAAAATTAATGCCTTGAAATTCAAAATCTCCCGTAAAGCAAACCCCGTCGCCTTGACAATTACTTAAAGAATAAAAAAGTTTAGCGTCGCCCTTAATCCTATTTTCTTCTAAAAGTTGGACTAAATACTCGCTTAAATTTTCACTCAAAAAATCATAATCGTTGTGTTCGTTGTGGTCGTCCAATGCCTTGATTTTAGCCTCGGCGTTCAACTCCTCGAAGTTGTATAGTTGTATTGTTTTTTCTTTCATATTTTTTATCTCCTATGTTTAGTTTTTTCTTGGCTTAATGCCTTGAATATAATGCCTTGGCTTACGCCCCTATACCTTATAGACCAATAAACGCTCACTAAAAATTTAATAAATTATAGCGTTAGTAGTCCAATAAATGCCTTGATTTTAAATCTTAATTTCGATTAGTTCGGCTTTACTTCTTACGCCGTCATACTTCACACTATCGACAACTCGTTTTATTTCGGCTGTGTCCATTTTGTCCTCGTCGCCTAAATCTTCGTTTAGCGTCGCCAAAATTAAATTCTTGTGTCGTGCTGTTGTGTTACTATAACTATCCATATTGAATAAAACCCCGTCGCTAAATTTGACGCATATTGGGAAGTGTTGCCCATAACTAAAAGCAATTATCACGCCCCCGACATTCTCAACAAAAAAACTTTTTTCGTTGTTTGTTTCTTCGCCGTCGCTAAATGCCTCGGCTATTTCTGAATTTTTCATTTTTTTTATACTCCATTTTGTTTAGTTTTTATCGTCGGCTCAATGCCTTGATTATGATTTTAATGCCTTGGCTCAATGCCTTGACTTATGCCCCCATACCTTATAGACCAATAAACGCTCACTTCAAAATAATAAATTTATAGCGTCGGCAG
>Ga0307928_10000784_pt1 | contig 23952 bp, 36 predicted proteins | sample AceLakmetagen232_FD_201815 | JGI IMG/M metagenome (GOLD analysis project Ga0307928, IMG submission 201815) | Saline water microbial communities from Ace Lake, Antarctica - #232 | ecosystem: Environmental > Aquatic > Non-marine Saline and Alkaline > Saline | place: Antarctica: Ace Lake... | reverse complement strand
GGTAACGAGCACTCAGTTTACTTTCCCTTTTCATAATCGGCTTCCGTCATGCTGCCGCAACTGCCGTAGTGGGGGGTGAAGCCGTAGCGACGCTGCCAGTCTTTGGTGGGGATAGCCGAGTCGATTATTCCCATGCCCAATACGTCGAATACGCCGCCGACTATTTCAGGCTTTTTGCGAGTCACGAAAACATACTCTGAGTCTGGGTCCCTCGACCACCACACCACCGGCTCGTCTACCTTTTTGAGGACGCAGTGGGGGAAATAGTAACAGTGTGGGTCTGTCGTTTCAAGCACATAGGCCGGTCTGCCTTTCAGCGCCCCTTTCACGCGGAATTGCTTGCCAATGAACACGTCTTTATCGAAACAGCCTTTCATGCCCCAGCTAAAGCCGCCCCATGCTTGTTTTTCTTCCTCGGCAGGCGATCGCGTCACCTCTACCAAATCTCCCGCCACTATCCCACACGCCTTGAAGTCTGCCAGGAACTGCTCGCGGGTCAGCGGGGGCTTTACGGGCTCGAAGTTGTTGCAGAGAGGAGTGTATTTGTCTATGCACGTATGTGATACATGGTACGAGGCCGCAGGGTCAGAGCGCATTACCGTTGCGCCGGGGCAAAGGTATTCAAAGGCTTCCGCCCAACCGCTGAGGACTTGCCATTCGGACATGTCATCATCACTAGAAACCATTTGTTCAAACTCGTGGGCGGTTATGTTTGCTGAGCTTTGAACGGTAATTGTGTCCGTCATGTAATTTCCGTTGGCAAGGAGCACCAAACAACACTGTTTAACGCCAACTTGAACCATCTCGCAAACTTCATTATTGTGCCCCAACAGCAGCGTCCCTATGCTAATCTTATCAGGCATTTCATCTTTTCTGTTGAGCACGTCTGTTATTGGCCACATGGTATTCTCCTTATCGTGTCAGAATGGAATATCGCTATCGTTCCAAGCAGGAATCGGCGGCGCATCCGCTGCCGGGGCTTGCTGCTGTTGGGGTCCGCCGCCGACAAAGCTGAACCGCTCTATGGTGATACTATGCTTCGACCGCTTAGAGCCGTCCTGCGATTCCCATTTTTCCAGGACTAGCCGACCTTCGATTAGTACGGGGTCGCCTTTGTGTAGATACTGAGCGATAATCGCGCCTGTTTTGCCGAAGGCTTGGCAGTCGGTATAACACACTTCTTCGTGCTGCTGCCCGTCCTTCCCGGTCCATTTACGATTAACAGCTATGCCAAACTTCGCTATGGAGCCGTCATTGCCGACCAGTTCTGGGTCTTTAGTTAGGTTGCCGAGCTGAATTACTTTGTTGTATGAGGTCATTATTTGTTCTCCTTAATGACGATTCTGGTATACACACAATCGGTTTGCGGCTCGATATGCGCGGCCTTCAGCCGTAAATCTATCGAAGGGGTCCCACACTGTTTCCTGCGATCGCAGTATGCGGGCGGTTTTGTAGCCACATCGGCGGCATTTGAATCTTAGGTCAATCCGCCCGCAGTCACGGAGCTCCGTATCAACACCTACGAGGTCCATATCGTGGCCCTCATTGACACATTGCCCCAACTTAGACAATTTGTCAGTAACAGATTGGGCCACGGCGTCGATTATCTCTGGGTGGCCGTGGGGTGGTTTTGCTTTTTTCTTTATTGCCATCACTTATTCTCCTTCTGGTGTTCGCGCCACCGTTTATCCGGCAGCGGGCAGGGGATGCCGAACTCTTTTGGCATTCCTGTGTAGCAGCACTCGAATATATCGATGCCCTCTTTTATGGTCATGTCCCTGATAGACAGTATGACGGTGTGCCCGCGAACCTTATGCACAAAAAATTCTCGCAGAAACGTAGACTTTTTGAGAATCTCCTCGGCTTCGTGTTTGGAATATCCTGGCTCTTGTAGTAGGGCTACGGGCTTCGTCCACCAAAACTTAATTTGTTGGTTGGTGATGGGGGCATCTGGTGAATACTCTTCTACGGTTATCATTGACCGCTGGTGCTTGGCCGCCGCCTTTTGGATATTCTCCCAGCTGCCGCCCACTACGGCTGGTTCGCCTTCGATTAGTTGTGTTATGAATGTTGGCATTAGTATTAGACTTTCAATAGCTCCTGGTTCTCGTGGACGTTGCCGATTACACATAGTTCGGCAATCTTGAACAAGAAGGTTATCCCCCCGTCATTTTTAAGCGCCCAACACCCGTGCTCTTCATCCATAAACACGTAGCCTTGTATTGGCACCCGCCTATCAAACAGGTTGCCTTCCACCACATCACCCTCGAATACTTCTGTCAAGCCGTTCTTGTCCTTGAGGCCGGTGTATTGCCCTACGCTTTCAGGGTCCACATAGCAATCCTCGTATACATATTCGAGGCCCTCATCATCATTCCCAAAGTAATCAGGATACACCCGGATTATGGGCCGACGCGATTCGTCCCGCACCAGATCACCGTACACCCAGCGTCGGTTGGCTCCAGACGAATACAATCCTCTAAACTTAGTTTCACGCATAACTCGTCGCCTTTGTAAATTGTGGAGCCCCGACCCGTGCGAGGTAGAGGAGGGGTGGGCCAGGACTCCATCCAGGGCTATTTTGCTTTCTTGGTCGGCTGGTAAGCGGCTAGTGCCTTGTCCGCCGCCACGCCATCAAGAGCTTGTGTTAGAATAGTCCATATCACATCGTTCTCTGGCGGCAGGCTTTCCGCTGTGAATGTTGTAAGCGCAAACAGGCCGGGGTCAAATTCCAATTCCTCGGCTACTCGCAACGCATGGTCACTATCGAGCAGTTTGGCGCATGTGGCGTAGTTTTCAAGCTTGTCCGACGAGTAGCACCCGTGCTTTTTGCAAGTCGCCAGGTATGCGTTACGTCGGTTTGTCGGTGCTGGCTCGGTCTTTGTCTCGGCCTTTTGCGTTGCGGGCTTGTCGGTCTTGTCGGTCTTGCCTTGGGGTTTCTTGTTCTCGCCAGCTACCGCCCAGTCGGGCAAGGTGGGTTCGTCCCAATACTTGCTGGGTTTGTGATACCGTTCGCCGTGCTGATTGAGCGGCAACCAGTAGTTCGGCAACTTATAGAGCAGTCGGCCAATGCCCCACGGACAAGCCGCCCGCTTGCAAGCGTTGGAATAGCCGCCCTTGACCGATTCAATGGTCGAATTCTCGGCGCCGTCGGCCTTGTCTACCCATTGCTTTGTGTCGCTGTCCCACACGCTAATCGTACACATCACCCCGCCAGCGGGTCCGGGCTCATACCTCACCTGCCAACCTAGCGGGCCGAACACCTCATCTAGTCGCTGTTGGATAGCTCGGTTAGTGACGTAGCAGCAGACCTGCACCTTATCGCCCGCCTTACTCTCCGACTGTACCCGCCACTCGTATTCCGCCAACGAGAAAGGTTTTGCAAGTTCTTCTTGTATTTTATTCATTGTTCTATTCTCCTGCGCCTTCTACCGGCTCAACCGTGACGGGTGCGTCAAGCGCTGGCTCCAACTCCGCCCGCACGGTTTCTATCAGTTGCGATAGGCATTGAACCTTGCCATTAATGTGAAATCCTTCGTGTTCAACCTCAACATCTACCCCCGGCGGTATTTCGCCAGTGGTTTCCAAATGCTTCTTGAACGGCGTCTTGAGCATAGAGGCCACCGCTTCGGCGTAGTCGTCTGGGGCCAAGGTGCTGATTGCCTGCATGACAGCGGGGGTTTTGGCGATAGTACCTACCCACACCTCGTCCAGGTTGCCAGAGGCCCATGATACGGCTTTGGCGTGTTGGTCGGGATCGAACACTATCTTGGCAGGTATCTTCTTGGCTCCCGCCGTGCCCATGAGAAACTTTACGGTCTTGCTCTTGCCGCCTTGGGCCGCTAGCTTCTCCGTTACCTTCCGCTGGAACTCTTCGCCGTACACGTAGGCCAGGGCTTTGCGGCGTCGCTCCACGTCCTTGAGCATGGCGGCTGCCATTTCCTTAATCTTAGCCTCGTCGGCGTCCGCTTGGTTAATGGTCCGCAGGTAAAAATTGCAGAGCCCGTCGTCGTCTAGCTCGCCCTGTTCAATCCTCAAATCATCAAAGGCTGAGATTAGGCCCGCTAACATATTGTTTTCTAGTTGGTCGGTCATGGTTTAGTCTCCGTGGCCTTAATGGCCAAAAGGTAGGCGTGGGGGAGGGTGGGGCCAAAATATTCGAGTATGTCATCTCCCAATAAATATACCTTGCAGGGTTGGCCGTGGTCGCCACCCGCAGAACAGTCGGTTACTTTTATACAATACCCCCGCCGCACCAACTCGTCGTGCGCCCAGCCACGGATTAGGTGGGCAATGCCGGCGTCAGACATTTCAGCGATTGCGATTTCGACCTCGCCACATTCCTGCGAAAGCGTCCAGCTCCCCTGTCCATATCGCTCCCACACCCAGTTCCCACCCATCATCTCTGCGAAGCTCTCGACCTCGCCATCGTGGTCATAGAACCAATCACCCCATAACCTGATGCCCTCTTGCAGTAGCTTGTCTTGGTCAGTCATCGGCTTATCCCTTCGTCGCTACTGGCTTCGCTTTGTATAGCTCGCTTAGCCGCTGGGCCGCCCACCGTGTCAACTAAGTCAATAGCACATTCGGATAGCGGGCATTCGTTGCCACGGGTGATTGGACCCGCCGGTATGGCAGCGAGGGACGCATAATGTAGCTTGCGTATCGCCTCTTCCCCCAAGCCCTTAATAACCGGCCCTGTGTCTCCAGATTCTATAGCCGCCTTAACGGCCCATGCCGCCTCAAACAGCGCCATCGTCGCTTGTGCCTCCTGTATATCTAGAGGTGACGGCGGTTCAGAGTCGTCGCCCGGAATCTCAGACTGATACTCACCGCCAAGTCCAGAGGGGCCGGTAGACACTAGGGGCAGTTTGTCTTGTTCCTTGGTCATCACAGTTCCTTTCGTAAACCGTCGAGGGGCCAGCGGTTAAGCCAGCCCCCCAACCGCAAAGGGGGGAGAAGCAAGTTTTTACGCTCTGCGTTCCTTCCTGTAACGTATAGTATCTTGCCCGTTGGCTGCATGTGTGTCGTATCGAAGATTGCATATATTGTTATTGGCTGGATTGCCGTCATAGTGGCACACCTCAAGGCCGCTTGGCTTGGGGCCGATAAATGCTTCCGTTACTAAGTGAGATACTACTTTGGTTATTTGCTCGTGGGCAGGCCCTCGCAGGTTAACCAGGGGCAACCCGTGAGAATCCGTGCGCAACTGCATGCGCCTGCCGCCCGCGCTGCCTTGATGTATTTTTGTGCTCCACACTTCCCCGTGTTCGCTAACCCAATAGCCAGGAAGCCCAACGGCCTTGCGTATTCGGACACCTGCAATAGTGATCTCGTCGGGATTGCCCATGACTAATTTTGCCAATATCTTGTCTGATCGTGACTTTTCAACAGCGCCAACAGTACACATATTATCACCTCATAAAGCTCCGGGCACACTCGCTGTGCGATGACAGACACCGACAAAGGTAGGTCCAGCGAGCGGCCCAGATTAATAGTAGTGTGACATCAGTGTCTCTCATCGCTACTTCTAGTATAACACATATTTGGGCGTTGTCAAGTGAACCGGAGATATAACCAGTCGTTCCTCTTTGCCTGTCGTGCTTCTCTCAGTCATCTGGCCCAGGCGAACCGATCAATCGCTCCAATCTGCACACGCTTTCGCGTATTAGCAGTAACTGTTTTTGAGTCATACATTCGGGAGTATTAATGTCTACGAGGTCATTCAACACCTCGGCCCTACGCACCAGCCTCTCTCGCTCGATGTCTAGGGGTGACGGTTCGGTTGGCAGGGAACAAATGTCCTTGGTGGCAGCAAGCGCCTCCTCGGTCACGGAGCAGATGTCAAGCAGGTCGTCGTGCCAATTCTGGCCGTATTTGGTGTCAACGGCCTTGAGCTCTGTTTCGTAATCCACGATAACCAACCCCAGAGCTTCCTCGCACTGTGAGCAGGCTTGCCAGAGCGATTGTAATGCGTGTTGTTTATTGTCCATTGTTCTCCTCCGTCCATTTAGCCTTGGCCTGGTTTATGCGGACCGCCACAATACCCTGGCTGATGACGTAATTACACCGGGCTTGGGCGCTTTTTAGCTCTGCTGGTAAATCCAAACCTTGGAGTTCTTTCCAGTAAAAAGGGTCGACTTTAATGTTCTTGGGGGCCGTCATAGCGTCATCCTGTCTTGTACCTTGCCTTTTGTCATCAATTAAGTATACAGCCATTATCGTCAAAAGCAAACGGATTATCTGTTAAATTCCACCAGATATATCGTGGGTTTCGATAAGGTCATACGGGCCAGCGACTTACGCCGCAAAGATTATTTTCCCTCTCCTGCCACTGGTAGTACCAGCGACGCCAAGGCAGAAACCTTTGGGTTTTTTGTTTGACAGGGGGAGGTTACCGTCGTATATTGTTAGTAGCGTGGCGGCGCAGTGAAAACCCTTGTATTGTGTCGTCACGCATTTTTTGACAGTTAATGCGAGGCTATACATGCCACGGTTTTCACAAATAGCGTTTTCGCCGATAAAAAACGCCATTTCTCTCAGTAAGCTCCCACCGTCGATGAACGGCGGCTTCAGGGCTTGGTTCCCTGGACAGCCCACTGCGGCTGAGGGTGCGGGGATTGGCGAGAGGCTTCGGGTCCGCTTCTACTTCCAACTCGGGCAATGTGCAGAAATTCTCACAACCCGGACGCACGACGGGCCTTTCTCTCTCGCTGGCATCTAGAGTCAAGATCGCACTGCAGTATGGTAGGGTGCGTATAGAGCAGACTGTGCGCAGGGTCTAGAGCTAAGCCCTTTATTCCTCTGCTGGTGGGCACTGTTGGTCGGTCAAAAGCCTTTGTCTCCAAGCGGTATAGCCCAGGGCTACAAGCTCCCGTAGTGCGTGGGCAGCGGAGCAGGGGGGCATGGCCGTGTCTCGTTGTCGCATATAGTCCTCTATCTGCGTGATGGTGTGGGCCATTGGGGGGCGGTTGCGGGACACCCTGATATCGTCAAACTGTTTCATTCGTTGGGTCTCCGTTCTCTGTGGTCAGTTCACCGCTGGCAAAATAGACTGTATGAAATGGGGTTTGGTTGTGGCGCATGTCCACGAAACTGGTGTTGCGTGATGCGAGCAAATCCCCATATTCGAATAACGTCCTCACCCCACAATTACGGATACGCGATAAGGCCACCAAGCCCGTATTTGCCAACTCGTCAATAGTGCGTATCTCTAGCTTGTTCAGTATTTTTCTTGCCCGAACAGACAATGTGGCAAAGCCGGTGGCGTCCCTCGCGGGCTTATCGCCAGCGCCGTATGGGGCCAAGTCTTGTAGATGCTGGCGCTTAAGCCTTTCCGTCTTCACCAATGCCCTGAGCTGGTCAAGGGTGTATCTCTCAATGTAACCGGCAACAGAATACCCAGCCTGCTTGGCCGTCATGCCATTTAATGTCCGCAGTATAGCTAGTTGCTCGATTGTGTCATATTTTATCAGCATAGATAGCTCCTTTGGTCCTACCACATAGACAGGACCGCTAGTGCAAAGTTAATGTAGAATAGGGGGGTGAACATCATTCAGGCTCCGCCTTAATATATGCTTTGGTGTTCTTTAAGGCTTGACAGCCTTCACAATCGCCCCCATTGTCTGATGGGTAGGTGTTGCAAGATGGGCAGACATTAGGCTCCGCTGTGGCCTTGGCGATAGATTGTTTCAAGGTGACACGAATTATCTCTGGCAGTAGGGAGATTGTGGTATCTCGTGCCAACACCTCTTTCTCTAGACGGTCTATTTCGGTCAAACACAACTCGAGGATAGTGTGGTTATGTTCCATCGCGTCCTTCAACAAGTCAAATAAACTGATTCCTCGGCGTGTGGTTCTAGCCAGCTCTGCCTTGGCGACGGCTGCTAGTTTTTTGCGAAAATCACTCATATCTCAAGTCCTTTCGGGGTTGGGGGGTGGACATTATTCAGGCCCCGCCTTGGCCTTGGCTATAGCAATATCTGCCAAGTCTAACCTCAGCCTTAGTGCCGACTTGCCCATGCCTGTGTCGTGTGCTTGTACCAAGCCTTCACACGCTGCCAGCAGGTCCGGGGCGGCGTCAATCAGGGCGAAGTCGGCAGGGTTGTCGGTATAAATGCCTTCCTCGCCGTCCCAGCCAAACTCGAGCGGGCCGGTGTCTATCAGTTGGTATTGGCCGGGCGTAGTTCCCTGGCGTCGTTCCCATCGCAGGTTCCACGGTTTTGGTGTGTGCTTAGTTGACATTTCATATCTCCTTGTGTTTGAACTGTTCGGGATTATCGAAGAGTTGGGCTAGTTGGCTGCTGTCGCCTTGTACTGGTCGATTTTGGCTTGGCGCTCGGCTTGGTACTCGCTCAACAACACAAACCGTCGACCGGGGCCAGGCTCAAACATTGCAAGCGATATACCGCGCGAGGCCCGCTCCGTGTCGCCCTCGAACCGTTCCTCGTCGTATTTGATGTCAACCTGCCAGCCACCAAAGCGGCTCGGTTCTCTGAGATTGGTTATAGTGCCTTCAGAGGGCATATTGGCCATATCGCCCGTATAATATACACGTGTTCCTACGGGGTATTTGAAGGGGTTGGCTTTCATTGTCTTTACTCCTTACACTAGAGGTTTATTCTCGATCATCACTATATTAACTATATCGTCAGTCCGGGGTGATTAGCAGGGGGTAAGATGCCAGTGATCTGCCCGTTGCTGTTGCCGTTGCTCACATACACGGTTGGCGGTACGCTTGGCATGGCGCGACAATCGGGGTTGCTCTAGGCGTAACTGATACGCCCGACCGTCAAGTGCTGCGAGTACCACTGCGATTTCGTTGTCATTGAGCTTGATTTGATAGTCCATGATTTCGCTCCTTACATTAGAGGTTTAGTACTGGTCATCACTATAGGTAAGTATATCGTCACTTTATGCGGGAGTCAACAGAAAAGACACTTAAAGACACCAAATAGTTCAATGGTAGTACCGGCCAAGGTTTAATTGTGCTGATTAGATAAGACAGATAAGCAAGGTAAGATAGATAAGATATGACCGCAGATGATCGGTAATACTTTGTAATACCGTCTTTGGAGCCCGCAACCGCACAATCGAGCCCATAGCCCAATATCATACGCCAAACACTAACAATGCGACTGGAGAGGCATACAAGCACGTTACGGACGATGTGGGAGCAACAAGGCCAGATACAGGGGAGAGAGACAACGGAAGGATGGGAAGAGAGGGGAGAAGGGGAAGGAAGGGAAGGGGTTAGCCACTCGCTCCGCTCCGCTCCCATCGTACCATACCGACCGGTCGGTCTGTTTTGGTTGGGGCGGTAATAACTAACCATCATCAAGCGTAGGTCATTGGCCTTCGATAGGCTTTGCAGCAGGTTCACGCCCGCTTTGCAACACCTTTGCAGCAGGCAGGCTCGGCCGGGCAGGGGCCACGAGAGGCTGTGAGGGGAAGGGGGGTCGGCCCCTTTGCGATGTGGCGGTGGGGTGGGGATACCCCTCTCTCTGGTGCCGAACCCTCACTAACCGTACCCAGTAGCATTACTAGTATGGTATGCTTAGGCGTGAGGTTGGTATAGCCGACTAACGGTAGACGAAACTCCGTACCGCCATCCCAATGGTAACGGGTATATTTTGAAAGTCTGTGACCAATGTCACAATGTCTGTCTTTTATTACTGTAAGTCTTTACGTTCCAAGGACATGTGTTTTATATTTTATGTTTCTTTGGGCGGGTGTTTTGTGGGAGATTGTGATGTGGGTCACAAAGTGTCTTGATTACGGCGTTATCTAGAAAAACCAGGAAGGCTCCATCTTCCCGGTGGCCACGACGTATGTATACCACCAGTAGAAAACTATCTCTATCATAAGCAAGAGCGTCAAACCGTGTTTTAGCATGAGGTGACCCAGGGCCTTTATCATCATGTAGCGTTATCTCGTTTGGCCAACTTCCGTCGCCTTTGGCTTTCTTTCTCCAGAGCTCGAAGTTGATCAGGCGCAAAAACGGGGCGGAGTGGATGTTTTGGCATAGTGATCCTAGCCTCTTTCGGGCATTCGGGCAGGCTGGGCTTTTTGTCCATTGCTTGTGCTCCGTGTTCTGCTTACAGTGCTCTTTCGAGGATTATGGCCAATCTTTCCCACTCGTCCATCAGTTCTTCTTCGCTTATGTACCTACAGGAGCCTATGTGTCTGAGCTTGTTCAGGAGTAGGTGGACGGCTTCGTGCTTGGCACTTCCTTCGGGCGAGAAGGACTCTTTGTCGACGGGGCTGATCTCCGTGGCCATAGAGGCGGTGGCGATCTTATTTGACTCTGAGACTTCTAGTTGTGCTAGTGCGTCTATGTCCTTATGGTGGAAGTAGATACGGTAGCCTTTCAGCCCGAATATACCTACCCACCGCAGGAATTCTGCTTTGAAGCGGTTGAAACTGGCCTTGGAGGTTTTCATGGCCTCGGTTATCCTTTCAAAGCCATTGCTTTTAGTGTTTCTATTGGGCGTAGACGGTTGGCTGACAGATAATGGTTGATAACCCCGTAGCCGAAGTCTTTTACCGGCTGGGCTATGACCACCTCTGCCCACTCCCAACCAAGGAGGGTGGCTGAATCGTCTCGGTCGAAACGGGCCAGCACGAATATGTCGGGTGGCGTCTTGCCTTGCTCATGTAGCAGGTTGAACGGCCTGCAAGCGGTTTTTACGTCCACCGAGCCGACGCCCGGCAACTGGAAATCAATGCCGCCGTCACCGCCGGGCCGAGCCTTAGTATCGACTTCCAAGCCGAACTCGACAGCAAATTGCTGCTCGCCAGCCAAGCCAATTATCTCATAGTCTGGCGACAATGGGCGACTGCTGGCGTGATTGCGGTGCAACGCCTCACGTTCACGGGCTAGTTTACGGATGTCAACGCTCATCTTTATCCTTTCGGGCTACCTTTTCCTGAACGGCCCTATCGGCACCGAATGGAATTTGAGAGCCTCTAAGTATGCGTGCAGGGCCATGGGGCCGGAATAGGTAACGGGGAGGGAGTGGGTATACATGGTAATAAAGCATCCGTCGGACAATTTGTCGCCTTTGCCGTAGCTAACAATTGCTTCGTAGCCATGCGAGGTGAGGAAGTCGTTGGCCCAGCCGCAGATAAGGTCCGAGAGGGGCTTGCCCTTGATTGCGATTATATGGCCGCTGCTATGCATTACATATATCACTGAGAACGTGCCGTCTTGGTACTGGTGCAGGCGCACGCTTAGCGACTCATCGTCGTTCAGGTAGCTGATAAAGCTCTCTCTGTGTTCATCGTGGCCACTGAACCACCAGCTCCACTTGGTGATACCGTCGTTTAGTATTTCCCGCTGAGCCTTTTGCCGGCTGAAGTCCTTGTCCTCAAAATGCCCACCAAGATCGAGTAGACATTCGCTGACCATATCGAGTTTACGCTTATCGTGTTCCCTCAGTGCTTTGCGATGATAGTCGGGGGTGGTAGAGAATTTGACCTTTGACTCCCAGTTCCCAGTAGCTTCTCTGCTGCGACGCTTCATGTCAGAGATAAGATGTTCCCCCGTTTTCTTGAAAAACTCGTCTGGGTGGCACTCCGCAGTGTGACCTATAATGGCACGCGCTATTTCCTCTGCCGTTATTTCATCCAAAACAACCTCTCCGTCCGGCCCACCAGAAGAAGGCTTCTCAAGAGCGCGTAGGCGGTCGCTGAACGCCTGGCAATTGTAATCTGCGGCCCTGCAAAGCCCATCTAGAGACTTTTTGATTCCATCCAGGCGAAGTTCCAGTCGGTTAATTCTGGTGGCGTTGAGGGAAATGAGGCTGCGGAGTTCTTTGTTTTTCATTTTTATTGTCCTTTCGAGTGAAGTTTACACGATATTAGAGAAAAAACAAACCAATTCTTATAGAAAGCTGGAAAAAACTATCTTGACTTACTTAACAATACTGCCATACTTAACATTATGTTATGGCAAACTATATCAGATATACTGATTATGGCGGCTGTAGCGTTTGCGGTGGTTGTACTGATTTGGCAATCTGGGAAGATAAGGTAGTTTAGGCAACCCTGGTAATTTGGGCGATTTAGGTAAGTTGGGCATGACAGATACTTTCATTACACCTATCGTTGCGATGACTGAAGTATACACCGATAGGTCGCGTAAGTCAAGTGCAGACGCCAGGAAAAGGTTCTTGAGCGTTCTGGCCGGGTGCGAGGGCTCCCTAAAATCGAATGTAAATTATACCGAGGTAGTCCTCCCCCCTTTATTGCGTCCAGTAGACCTGAAGTTGTATGCCGACAGCAATATGCCGTTCATTGCCGAAGACGCCTTGGAGTACATATTCCGCAAGTGCCGGGTTTGCGGCAAGCCGTATTTCTGGGCGAAGGACATAAGGGAGGGCTGTAGCGAGAGGTGCCGGTACGAGGTCTCCACGAGATTCGAGGGCTCGGCCCACTGGACAAACTCCTCCTGCTGCGGCGAGCTTGCCAAGCGGACAGTGGCCGTGAGCAGCCTTCCAAGCTGGCAGCGGCTCTTTGCCATCAATCTAACAGATCGTCATACAGTGAGCGAGTCCAGATTAATAATGTCCCTGTATTTGGGCTACCCGCTACCGTCGGCAAGATCAACAGTAGACGACCAAGGGCGAGTTATTATGTCGCCAGACAATAGAATCGAGCATTTGGGCCGACCACTTTGCTTAGCTACCCTCAAGTTGAAGGAATAGAAATTTGGCAGCGAAAGCGCCGGTAAGAAAAAAGGTATGCGTCCACGACAAGTTGTATCTATGCCCAACGTCGAGACTGGAAGAAGATTTTGGCGTTACTCAAGAAAACGCCAATGCCTTCCTTCGCAAACTGGGCGTACCAATTATCACTATAAGCGGGGTTTTCTGGTATAATCCGGCGGCCCTTGAGGACATTCTATCGCAGGTATCGGCGGTGGGCGGCGACGGCGTTGGCCAGCAAGGGAGATTGGGCTACCAGAGGGCGGTGAGCGGCGAGACAAATGAAGTGGTATATCTGAAGAGAAGATGATAATTAAGAGGAGTAGAAAAAATGAATGATAACGACTATCCGTTCTTTGACTATTTCAACAAGGGGAAGCGCGCAGGGTGGTCTGACGTCAAAGCGTATTGGTACGCCATTACCGAAGACACGGTTCGGCCCGACGGCACCCCGCTGGCCGACGGCGAGCCGCGCCCCGACGGCATGTGCTGGCACCCGCAATTCGCTGCAATACAGGTATATTTGGGACAGGATTTTGAACGGCAATGCGAAGTGTGTGGTGCGACTTTATCTTCCCGCGAAGTACGGAAAAAAAACAGAGATGGAACCAGCGAGCTGCGTGTGGTGTACAAAGCCCCGCCAGTCAAAATATGCACGTGGAGCAAAGGTGGTGCAAAGCTGATGATGTCGATGGCGAGAGGATAATGGATACAGATAATCCTATCACCAGCTTAGCTAAGATCACACAGACCGCGCCGTTGATGGAGTATTTGGACCCCGTTCACCTGTCTGAGATACTGATCGACTTAGGCTGGACGGTCGATAGGCACTTGGCCCATCTCATCGACATTGTGGACAACTCCGACAAACAGCCTCGACTGAAAATGCAAGCTATGAAACAGATAGACATTATCGTCGAGCGTTCCGCCTTGCTAATGGTGAAACTGGCCACCGACAACCAAAACGCCCCGCCGGCAGATGAAAACGACCCCTGTAAGATTAACCTGGGAATGGACAGACTGAAAGCGTTTCAGGAGAATACCTATGACCAAGAAAAGAAAGACCAAGAAGAAAGCAGCCCAGAAGAAGGTGGCGAGAAAGTCGCCATTGGCGGTTACGGAGGCAATATGCACATACCCCCAAGAACCAGAGAAGTTGCTGCGCTCGCAGAGGATAAAGAGCGATCTGGCGCGGGCGGTAATGGACATAAGCCCGGAGATGGTAAGAAACATCATACGCTTAACGTATAGCGACCACGGCCTATTCCCTTCGTTCCTGTACTGGGAGTTAGGTGTACCGTCCGAAGAATTCTCCAGGAATGTCGCCCGGTTAGCCATAGATGCCGGGTTCCTTTGGCGGATAGAGTCCGCTTTGCGTAAGATTTTTGCGGACGGATTCGGTCATTGCAAGTCTAGCGTATGTGGCGTTGTGATTAGCATGGCGGTCTTAGCGGAACTTAGCAAAAGATGAGTCTTGTAATAGAAAACCCATTGCCGTCGGACTATGAAGAGTTGACCTCTGACGGTAAGCGTCAGGCGCGGTTAGCGGTAGTCTGCGACGACAGCACCCCAATGGCCGCCGTAACCGCGTGGCATTGCTTTCGCGCTTGGTATCTCATGCCTTACGCGGGTTTCTATAAAGACTACGTTCCGTCCGCACAGTTTCACTACCAAATGATCCATGACTTGTATTCGTTCGATAGCAACGTCATTGCGGCACCCAGAGGGTCGGCCAAGAGCTTTGTCATAGGCAGTGAAGTACCGATTATGCAGCTTTGCACTAAACCGCACAGCGCCACTAATCTCCTGCTGGCTACGCAAGATATGGTGATGGAACGATTCGATAAGATAATGCAGGAGATAGACGAAAACCCATACATCACAGAAGAATTTGGAAGATTAAAGGCCAGTAAGGGTAACGGTGTATGGTCACGCAAATATATTCGATTGCGTAACGGGGCGACGCTGAAGGGGTTTGGAATCGGTGGCAGGAAGCGTGGTGCTAGGCCGGACCTATTGATAATGGACGACCCAGAGGTAGATAAGACCGGCAGGGAGATTACCCAGCAACTACGCGAAGAATTCGACCACATGCTATTCAATGTCCTTATGCCCATGCTGCGTAAGGGTTGTAAGTTGTTTTGGATTGGCACCCTACTCAATAGGCGGGCATACATCTACTCGGCGTTTTACGGCAAGGACGATAGGTTTGAATATTGGAATCGCAGATTACTTGCAGCGTGCCGAGAGGTTGACGGTGCCTTAACCGATCTGCTGTGGCCGGAAATGCTGACTTTAGATTATCTTCAGAACCGCCGCGACGATATGGGGGAATCAGCGTTTTCCGCTGAGTACCTGAACGCCCCAACGTCTTCACAATCCAAACTGCTATATCGGGACGCTATCAAAAACGAATATCGTATTAACGGCGAACTTACCAAGGTTCCGCTGATGACAGACGAAAAAACCACTATCCACTACAATATCAAAAAGGAATCCGATAAAGACGCTGACGGTCCGCCGGAGTACATTGACGTCGTGGAGCCTTATCGGCAATGGCTGGAGGGTTTGTTCCGTGTAACGCTCATCGACTATGCCTACACCGCTACTATCCACAGTGATTACAATTGCGTAATGACAGTGGGCTTTGACACCAGGGATATAATGTGGGTATTGGACGTATGGCTCGGTCATCTGGCTAGCGAAAAGCTAATATCTATCATTATGTCGCAAGGATTGAAATGGTGGTCGCACATGGTGTGTCCCGAAGCGGTCGCTATCCAGCACCGTCTCATGGAAGAAGCGGCCCGCAGAGTGGAAGACACAGCGCATTTAACCGGATGGACGCCAAAGGTAGTACCCCCCACTTATCCGACCAATATGTCAAAGGGCGACCGTGTTTCTATGGCGCTCGAATGGCGATTCAACCGGGGAAGGATCAAACTTCCTGCCAGTGATACGCCAGCGGATTCCGGTTACGATTCAATGTCTATAAATAGTTTCAATATGCTCTATACACAAATAGACGACTTTACTTCAGACTTGAAGCTGCTGCCGTATGACGATGGAATAGATACGCTCGCCATGTCGGGGTACATACCCAGGCAGAGCGGAGTACCGAGGCACCTGGAGCCGTTCGCTCGCACGCCAATAGAACATCTGGCCAATGGCGAACTGTATTTACCGGGCACAAATCTGCCGCTTATGAGCATCGTTGACATAAACAAGATCACGCCTGAGATCGAGGCGGTATTGCGCCGCAAGAGAGAAGGCCCGCACAGGATTCGTAGCAGGGCTACGTCCAGCAGATTCGACAACAGTAGACAATTTATGAAAGGATTGTGATATGAACATAGAACCAGCATATATAATCTTAGCAGCTACGATATTAATTAATGGCGCGTGTCTGTTGATGTGCCTGAAATTTGCTATGCGAATGGAGAGGCGGCACGAACAGGCAATTGGTATTTTATTGGGAAGGGCCGGTATCGACCATCTGGATGTATTGAAGAAACGATTGGATGCGTGCAGAAACGCTGATAAGCAGCCCGCAAAAAAAGAGGCCCCGAAAATGACCTCTGTTACCCATAGATTAGGAGACTAGATATGGCTATTGGACTAAAGCTGCCAAAAAACAAAGAGGCCCTGGCCGTCGTACTAAGTGACATAATTACCAGGGCGGAGCCGTATCGCAATAGAATGAAGGTGCGAACGAAGACTATCGACCTTTACATGCAAGGGGTACGGAACTTCGGGCCGATAGACCCCATCGGCGGCACGGTAGTCGCTAATTATCCTATCGACGCACAGCCGTCATTCAAGTTTGAGGGGCTGTTGAATTCGTACCTAACGGAACTCGGCAGATTCCTGCAAGTGGACCTTAGCCCGGTAGCTACGAGATTGGGGCAGGGCTTAGACGGATTACGCAAGGCCAGTACCGCGCAGGTGGTTTTTGACGATGCTGTCAGTAAGAGCGATATAGCGTCATTGACGCAGGCCCTGCTACCCCCATTCCTTCGTAGCGGCCACATGGCGTTCGGTGCGTTCGCCGACAACGGCCCACCTAGGATAGAACTGATTCCCGGCTGGGAGTTGTCAAGCTATCCGGTAGACCCTGTTAGTAGCGAGAACATAGACGCGCTGTTCAGGGTTCGGTGGGTCACTCTGTCGTGGCTGGTAGAAAACAAAATTATCACCCAGGAACAGGCCAACAACAATAAGGTCGAACTGAACGCACAAACATCCCCCATAGGCACCAAGCCTCACGATTCGCCGGAGAAGAATGAGGGGTGGTTTAGCGGCACGGCGAAACAGGCAATGGCGGCGATCAAGGGCGACAAGGAAAAGGAAACCATCGCTAAGTGGGTGAGGTTCGTAGAGACTTGGGTGCGTGACCGCAACGACTATTTAATACGATATGTGGCTATGGCCGGTAGGTTTATAGCGCAAGACTCAGACCTGAGCAACTTCAAGACTCCCATGCCGATACAGTCGGCCAGATACGTAGATAGCGGCGGGTTTTACGGGCGCGGGAAGATGGAGCAGTTGATTCCATTGAACCAAGAAGTGGAATTTATGCTATCGCAGATGTTCACTAACGTAGAGAATTTCGACGTTTACGGCATGTTATGTATATCCAGCCAGATGGGGCTGTCTGTAGAGCAGGTCCAGCAGGCCAGGAGCGGCGAAAAGGTCTTGGTCTATAATCCCGACGTTTACAATCCGACCGGCCAGCCATTCGTTCTGCCCCCGGCCAATTCCGGTAAGATGCCACTCGATATAGTCAATCTGGGGCTGGGCCTGATGTCCAACCAGAGCCCGCAATCAGAAATGATGCAAGGTGACGCTCCGGGCCGGGTAGACAGTGCCTCGGCGTTGTCTCTGCTGTACGAGACCTCCAATGTGCCCCTGACAGGACCAACTGAGTCTATCGCTACAGCGCTCTCCAAGACCTACAAGGCGCTCCTGTGGCTTATCAAGCAGGAATGGGGCGACAGGAAGACCGTAGCGTTGACCTTGGACGATGATGTCCTGGTGGGTATAAAGTATAATCACAAAACCGGGCAGGTGTCTCTGGATAAAGACGCTATCCCTAACCCGGAAGAAGTGCAGATTACCGTAGCCGCCAAAGTCCCGCAAAGCATATCTCAATCGAAGGCTGAGCTTAAAGAACAGTTAGCCATGCAGATCATTACCCCAAGGGAGTATCGCCTCCAATCCCGCAAGCTGGGGTTGAGTATGCCGGTAGCCAACGATTATGAGTGGCAGGCATACCGCAAGGCTAAGCTGGAAAACATTATTCTGTACGGCGACGGCCAAAGTCCGGGTGAAATAGCTGTTTCTCCCAGGGACTTCCACGAAGTGCATCTTGAGGTATTGCAGGCATTTATGGCTAGGCCGGAATTCCCCCTGGCGTCTGACGCGGTGCAGGAATTCTTCAAGACGCATTACGACCAACACCAGGAGGCTATGGGCAACTACCCGGAAGGGCTCCCTTATCCCGGCGGTGAAGACGATTTGATACAAGCGGCGCAAGCTCGCGATGAACAAGAAAACAGACTCTAATGAAAGGAACTAGACTATGGACGCTATACCGGTAGAAAAATTGCCACAGGGCCTACATTATGACGAAGAAGGTAACTGGACGTTAGACGTTACTGTTGATGGAGTTGAGTCACAAGTACCGTTCGACGAGGGCCGCAGGGGTGCGGAAAAGGCGGGCGGGGCCGATAAGCGGTTCCGGGAATCGGCAGAGGCCGTTAAGGATGCCAATAAGCGGGTAGCCCAGGCCGAAGAAAAGCTGGGCGGCGCATCTACGGCGGTAGAGGCTTATGGCCTCCACCAGAAGATTCAGCAGGGAACCGCCAGCGACGACGACAAAGGGCGATATTGCGATATTTACCAAGTCAGTGACGAATACAGAAACATACTTTTACACGGCGAACAGCCGAAAAAGGAGCCTGCCGCCATGCCAGACGAAAAACCGGTCGGAATAAAGGACTTGGACAGAGACGTAAAGGCTCGCATCGACAAGATTGATAAGTGGGACCAAGAGCAAGAACAGCAGAAATGTATGAAGGAGATAGGAAATACTATTGACAAGTCGGATTTATATGGTACACTATCAAAAGAGATAGATAGTGAGCATCTGCCGGAGTTTAAGGGCAAGATGCAAGATTTGGTTAGAAATGAGCTTATCGCTAGGCTCGAAGCCAACCAACAGTATAGCACTCAGCTTGTCGCCGAGGCGGTGAAAACCGTTCTCAGCGACGTGCAAAAGCTAGAGAGCTATCGCTTGAAGCCTAAAACACCCGCTCCAGTAACGGGATTCGGCGGAGCAGCGATGTCTATTGGCGTTTCGTTCCCCGAAGGTAAGCCGCCTGAAAGAGTCGCCGGTAGCGACCCCGACTATGCCCAGAACGCCAAGACTAGACTTCTACATATGTTGAAACGCGGGCGTTAGTTGGGCGGCCAGCCATTCTCGGCTGTACCCGCAATCTCCTACCCAAGCGTGCGAAGGTTGTTTTAAGCCATCTGCTTAAACGAACGCGCTATTTGTATGTAGTGCGTCAACCTAGTTTATTACGCTTTAAGTAGGAGCTAAATTATGTCAACCACAACTGTTATGGATGCGCTTGATCCTTATATACGTGAAGAGCTTCCCAGACTTTCAATGGAATCGCTGCCGGGGATAGACCCGATCTATTCGCAGCAGATTCGCACCTCCCAGAACGTGCAGCGTGACCGAATAGGCCGCCAGTGGGAGATAATGCACAGGTTTGAGACCAGTATCAGTGGTCAATACGAACCTCGTGCCGCCACCCTTGGCACCCCGTACACGACTGCCACTACATCGTTATTCCACAACACGCAGATCGGCTTCCCCGACGCTGCTGAAACCCCCCATGTCTCGACGGTAACGCGGATATTGGGCATGAATTGCCATAAAGGTAACTTCAATATCCCCACAGACTTACTGAAGCCTGCGGCCCTCAATAGCTCGGAATTCGACGGCATCCTCCTAGACCTAGCCGGACTTGCCAAGCTAAGGGCCCAACTGGAGGCGGTGTCGTTCTACTCGCCCTCAGCGGGATATCTCGGTATTTTGCCTCTTGGGGGCGGCACAGAAAGCAATAGCGATTACTCCATGACTTTCACTCCGACGAGTACCAGGATTCGCTGGTGGAAGAACGGCATGATGGTTGACGTGTTCGATCTCGCCGCGGCAACTCAAAAGGTAAATGAAAACGCTACAGCCACAGACATTCCCTTAGTGGTTGACGCCGTTGATTATCTTGCCGGGACAGTGAAACTTACTAACTGGAACGCCGCCTTTAAGATTGGTGGCGGAGAAAATAACTGTTTGGGTGGTGCTGACCTTGACGCCCAGGCAGGATATATCTTCCCGCGTGGCGTGGTGCAGGGTGGTGCCGATACCGGTAGCTCTGGTACGCTTTACCAGACCGGTCATTACGGCCTGGAAGATTGGCTTATTGCCTCTGGAACACTATTTGGCGACGCTTATGCCTGGAACCAGGCGGGCAACGACAAAACCGCTGCCTTTACTATCGCCAATTACCCGCAATTCAAGAGCCAGGTCACAGCCGACCTCGGCGCTCCGCTTACCGAGTTGATTCTCAACCGTGAGATGACCAACTTCATCGACGCTTACGGTGCGACTATCGACACCATAATTACTACGGCAAAGGTAATACAGAAGTATTCCGAGCAATCGACGCTTGGCCCGAACCGCTTTAATTATGATCGTGGCGGGAGCGTACTGAACCTCGCAGGTGGCCGAACGACCGTCACTTACGACTTTGAAGGTCGTAGTATAAACGTACTGGTTAGCCCTTACTGCCAGGCTGGAACGCTATACGGCCTCAAGCTCGGCGAAGGCAACCTGAAGCGCTATGTTCCGCCTCGTGCCCAAGGTATCGGCGGAGTTGGTTCTCCCGGCACTGGAATGGATATGGGCGAAGAGATCGAGTTCCTTATCCCGCAGGGCGGGGGCGACTCTATCTTCCGTATACTGAGCGACGGTAGCGGCAACGCTATCGCAATGGTGGAAGCACCGTTTTCTCAGTACAGCCAAGTGGCACCCCTTGACGTGCGTGGCATCAAGATCGCCGGTATCACAGAATCCACCTAAAAACGAATTTGGGGCTGGGGTTTTTTGGTCCTTTCGGCCCTGGCCCTAATTCATAAGGAGATATAAATTATGAATACAGAGCTTTTAGAAGTCTTGAACAGATATAGCATTCAGGACGCCGGAGAGCTTACTTCCGGCAACATATTCTTCGTTGATTCCGGCGCTGACGGCACGCTTGACGACGCTGACGGCGAGCACGGAAAGAGTTGGTTATACCCCTTCGCCACCATTGACTTTGCGGTAGGTCAGTGTACGGACAGTGCCGGGGACATCATCTACGTGGCCGCCGGTCACGCAGAGACCTTAGCCGCTGCTGCCGGTATAGACCTTGACATTATCGGCATAACCATAATCGGTATGGGCAGAGGCGCGTTGCGTCCCACTATAACTCTGGGTACGGATGCCGCTACGGTAGATATAGATGTCGATGCCGCCGAAATCACCGTGAAGAATATTATCTTCAAGGTCGCGGCAGTAGATGTAACGGTTATGATCGATGTCAATGCCGACGGATTCACTCTGGAAGACTGCGAAATCAATATGAACGTCGCCAGCTTTGAAGCCGTTACCGGAGTAGACATTAACGGTGGCGCTAATGGTGCCGACAGAACCACCATTCGTAACTGTACTTTCCTGGCAACCATTGCCGCGGGATCATCTCGTGGTATCGAACTGGGCGAAGCGGAAGACCGTGTGATTATCGAGGGCTGTACGGTCATAGGCGATTTTTCCGATGCCTGCATCCACAATATCACTGGTAAGTTGTGTACGAATCTGGTGATTAAAGATTGTCTATTGAAAAACGACAACGCCGGTGAACATGCGATTGAGTTGGTAGAGGCGTGTACCGGTATGTTGGTGCGTAATATGTACCATACGAATGCGGCGGCTACGGCGGTTGACCCTGGTTCTTGCTATTCCTTTGAATGTTACGGCATTGACGCCGCTGACGAGAGCGCGTTTGTGCGTCCCGCTGTGGGTACGCCATAACTGGTCGAATCACTTAACTTGCACTTTATGTGCATAGGAGATGTATATTATGGTTGCAACTACTAGAGCAAATGAAATCCTGATAGCCACACTAGCTGGTTACGGGGTACAGGCCGGTCCTAAACTGACCGGCGGAACTGTGTTTTATGTTGATTCCGGCCACGGCGACGCCGTAGATGTAGTTGGTGGCGGAAACGCCTGGAGTACGCCCTTCGCTACTATCGACTTCGCCATCGGGCAATGTACGGCCAGCGCGGGCGATGTGATTTACGTCAATTCTGGCCACACCGAAGCTGTGACCGCAACGGCGCTTTTGGCGGTGGATATAGCTGGCGTTTCTATTATCGGCGTGGGCAATGGCGCTGTACGACCGATTATTACGCTGGGTGCCGCCTCTGCGATTGTTGATGTCGATGCCACCAGCGTCTTACTGCGAAATCTCATCTTCAAGCCGAGCGGCTACAATACGGCGATTCTGATAGACGTGGATGGCGCTAACTGTGTTATCGACAACTGCTACTTCGATATGGACATTGGTAGTTATGAGGCTGAAGTGGGCGTGGACATCGGAGCGACTGGAACCAGTTGCACCGTCAAAGATTGCCAGTTTGTCAGCGTGGGTTCAGCCGGCGCTAAGGCTGGCGTTAAGCTAAGCGGCGCGACTTCCCTGGCTCGTATCGTCGATTGTGACATTATCGGAGATTTCTCTGAGGCTGGTATCTGGAATCCCACGGGTAATATTGCGACCGACATCCTAATCGCCGATTGCAATATTCGCAATACCGCCACCGGTGATCCCGCTCTAGAATTGGTGTCCGCTTGCACTGGGTTAATCAGCAACAACCGCCTCTATTCCGATACGGTTGGTTCTGTTCTAGACCCAGGCAGTTGCCACTGTCAGGGGAATTTGGGGTCTACGGCTGCTGACGAGGCTGGCACTACGATTCCCACGGCCACGGGGGACGATTTTGGCAGGCGAGTAGTGCTTTCGTCGCAAATGGCCCTGGACGGCAATAATATCGCCGACGTATTCACGGTGGCGGGCGGCCCAGTAGAGTTAATCGGATTGATTATGCACATCACCGAAGCGGTTAGCGCTCACGCCTGCGCTATATCGTGGCACAACGACGTTACCGTTGGCGCGGCAGATACCCCGATATGCGGCGCAATTGACATTAATGCCTTCGCTATCGCTGACGACATATACATTACGGGCGATGGCACCGATGCGGCTATTAAGGCTGATGCGGCCACCCAAGGTACATTGATGTGTGCTACCCCGGCTATCTTGTTTGCCGGTGGCATCGACTATGTTGCCGCTAACGCCAACCCCACTTCGGGCATAGCGGATGTATATTTAATCTACCGCCCGTTGGTGGCGGGAGCAACTGTTACGGCGGCATAAACGAAAGGACTAGATATGAACCTAGTGTCATCGCGGAATCCTCAGCGTCACATGATATTCCGAAACGACGAAACAGAAATCGGCAGATGGCTAGGCAGAGAGTTCCCGGACCACTGGGAACTCTTTGTCTACTTTCATCACGACACCGGCAATTACGTTATAGGCGCATGGTGCAACAGCGACAAGACGGCTTTCCGTGACGTACTGAACCTTGGCCCGTTCGGAATAATGAGGCTGGACCGTGACCAGCTACAGGGCCGCTTGAACCCGGCTGGCACGGACAAAGACTTGTCCGACTTGCTAGAGCAACAGGAATACGCAGAGGCCAGAAGGATGACCGACGAGTCTTATATAGACTCAGAGCAGCGCAAGCCGAGAAAAATACAAGTCACTGCAACCTAGGAGGCGTCATGCCCGAAATCTCCAAAATGCCGACCGCCGCCGAAAATGATGCAAAGGTACGTGCCATACTGGCCGCTAAGCATGATGGTGACTTTGCCAAGGTTACTGTCTTTGAGCTTGAAGCCCAGGTAGCTAAACCACAGTCCGCCGAGTATGGCGCGGCGTCGGAACGGTTATTGCAAGCAAGCACGCGCAGGACACTTGATGGAGTAAAAGTTATAACCCTGGAGCTATGGTACAAATCGTGGGTGAAGGATGGCAGAGACCCCAACGTAATACAACTAGACGATAGCAGC
>Ga0307928_10000783_pt1 | contig 23982 bp, 39 predicted proteins | sample AceLakmetagen232_FD_201815 | JGI IMG/M metagenome (GOLD analysis project Ga0307928, IMG submission 201815) | Saline water microbial communities from Ace Lake, Antarctica - #232 | ecosystem: Environmental > Aquatic > Non-marine Saline and Alkaline > Saline | place: Antarctica: Ace Lake... | reverse complement strand
CCGAGCTTCTTTAATCGCTAACTGAACAGGAGCAAGTTCTCTCGAATACTCCGCTTCTCCGTCTAGGAGAAACCCAAATAGGTATATTTCTTTAAAATCTTCCAGAATTGCAAGGTATATCATACACACCAACGTGCATTGATACGCTTTCCGAGGGAATATCCTTTCCAGTTCTTCCCATTCCAACATCCGTTGGTTGTTTACGCCTTCAATGTCATTGAACACTACGACTTCGGCTCCGGTATCGTTGTACTCTTTTTTCCAGTCGCCGGTAAATCTTTCCGGGGACGGATGGGTAAAGGGGTGTTCATGAATATTGAATATCTTACTGGGGCGTTTAAGCCACCGAAAAAATTGATACCAATCGTTCAGCACCCACACGTTGTCCATTTTATCAATCACAGCGGTCTTGCCTTTAATAACATCCTCCCAACACAGACCTATCAGTGCTACACTATCTTTACTCATTTTATTCCCCCATATTTTAAACTCTTTATTGTGAAAGGCGGTTTCACCCATCCAGAAAACTCACACGATGCTCGAAGTGCCTTCTTAATCTTTTGTCTGGGAGATATCTTTTGATTCTCCATTGCGTACATACTCCCCATAACAATCTCTCTAGTGCATCCGGTGGCGTGGTAATTTCTATCGTAGTTCATTACTTGAAAATTTGGTTCCATTTCAAATAGATCCCCCATATACCCAATGAGGATATCGGTTCCGCAACAGTTCTCATTGTTCGGAGCAAGCCTGTCTTGTGCGCCAAGTAAATTCAAAACCTCATCAACGAAAACAGTACATAGATATTCGTGGGTTGATATCCCCTCTGGGTGTTTTGGAAGCTTCAGAGAATATTTGAATAGTTGCATATCCCTCCAAGAGCCCGCGTATCCTATAAGCATTTTCCTTTGTAAAGAGAAGACTTTGTCCATGACGCAGGTCATGCTTGTAGCCTCGTCTACCGATGCACTGTCCCCGCCCATCCAGACCGTGCTGTCATCATCTATATATCCAACTATGCAAGTCATTCTGGTGCCTCCTCTTTATCTATCTTCTCGCCAATAGCTTCTTCAAACTTCTGAGTCTCTCCAGGTAGAAACACTCTTTTAGCACGCTTCAGTTCTTCTGGATCACTCGCAGGTTTTACATCCTGATTTGATTGAACATTCTGTTGGTTCTCGTCTATCATAATCTTCCTTCCATAAAAGGCATTCAGTATTTTCCCAGTCTATGTGGCGCACTTTACATTTGGTTCTGCAATTATCACATGACTTTTTTATTTCAGGTTTCATATTCTCCATGTTATTGTAGGGTTTCATATTCTCCATGTTATTGTAGGGTTTAATGTTGCATAAAAGAAAGAGATTTCAATCCCTAATAGGTATTTTTTAGGACAGAAATCTCTTCTCACACTCAAATTATTTCTTATATCTCAAGTCTTTCCAACCTTCAGCGGCCACAGGGCAACCTTGCGCCCAGTCTGGTATCTCGGACATGATGTTCTCATACTCCTCAACAGAACCAAAACCTATTGGAACCTCGCTTACCAATTCATCATGAACGCTCATTACAACTGGATACCCGGCTGCCTCCACTCTCAACATGCCCTCAGCCATTAAGTCTCTTGCTATGGCCTGCACGATGTTCTCGGTGAGCTTTCCACCGTATGTCTTCTGCCTCACCCATTGCCGGGTTACACTGTCAACACTGCGGTAGGTTATTCCAAACTTCTTTGCTCCCCATGGAGTTTTTACTTCTTGGACTTTGGGGGAATAATAATATAACACCCTGCCAGAAGGTAGCCTACATAAAAGAAAGTTCTTGCTTGTGCCAAACTTTATGCCTGCATACGAGGCAATATCTCCGGGGTTGACAACGGCCTTAACTGCGGTGCTCTCTATGTGTTGCCAGAAACGTGTGGTCATTGGCCTGTTCTCACGCCAAGTCTGTTTGATTATGTCACAAGCCATAGCCTGTTCTTTCGGTATTGGTTCCTTTCCCGCCCGGATACAACTAGTTTTATATGTCTTCGCCGCATGTTCCGCTTTCTTTACCATGTCGGGTCGAGCGGAGGATAGGACTGGATGTACAATTTCAGAAAAATCTAAGTCGTATCCTCTGGCCATAGACTCAAACGCGGATATCCCACCTTGATAGCCAAGAGCCAACTCAGCAACCTTACCTACTTGACGTTGGCTTTTACTGACGTTTTCATATGTGGTAGAATATATCGGAGCGGCTGCTATCTTATATGGATCTATGCCTTTTATATAAACATCCAAAGCTTCGGTTTCCTGAACAACCCATGCCAATACCCTGCCCTCAATGGCTGAGAAGTCAGCACATACAAGTTCATGCCCAGGCGATGCGCATAGCATTCCCCGGATGCAGGAGGAGGCCGCGACCATCGGATCTCCATAAAGCATTTCAAAGACCTCCATGTCTCCGGCCTTGAAAGCATCAATACACTCTTGCACATCGCTGAACGTTCCGCGAGGTAAGTTCTGAGGTTGGATTCCTACACCGCTCCATCGGCCAGTGCCCGCTCCGTGATACATTAACGTACCACGAATACGGCTATCAGACCCAGCTCTAGCTATCATGGCTTGAAACTTTGCACAACTTGATTTGCTTAACGAGCGACGTATACGAAGAACGTCTCGCGCTTTTTCCGGAAGGCCACCTTTTTCAAGAAGCGCATCCACTGTAGCGGCCTGTATATTATCGGCATCAATGCCTTGTTCATTTACCCATTTCAAAGTGACAGCATGTTGGCGTGGACTTTTAACTTTGCCGTCCGTTAACGCGGACATCTGTCCAAGAAGGCCTTTCTCATGGTGGGCCAACTTGTCTATTATTACTGCGGCGGATTCAGTATCCGTATAAATTCCTCTAGCATTTATCTGTTGATCAAGTCTCCAGATTTCAAGTTCCGAGGGAGGAAGGTCGGACAAAGCTCGGCTCAAGCAATGTTCAGCTTCCACATCTTGCATACAATATTTAAAAAGTCTCACAAGTTTATCGGGCGTTTCCCACCACTCGTTCGGATTTGCTTTGGAAGGTTTTCTTGGCTTACACATCTGAAGCATAAGCCTATGACCTTCTTCATCTTTCTGGACAGGAAGGTTCAAAGCCTTACATGCTTGCTCAAGGTTACGGGGCAGTGCGTGCATTGCGGCTTTGGCTGCCGAGCATCTTAATTTTTCAAAAGGTAGGTCAGGCCAGTTATGTTTTTTATGTAGTACATGATGCCAGATGGCTCTTTCAAATTCCATGTTGTGGGCTTCTATTATATCCGCGCTTTCTATGAGATCAAGCACCTCATCGGCTGAAAACACGTGGTCAATATCTAATTCAATCCAAAGGTTATCCCAGCCCTCAATCAGCTCAGGCATAATCCAAATCTGAACCGGATCTTCGTCAACCTTAAGAGCAAGGCACATAACTTCTGTTGACTCATGTTCGGCATATTTCCACGCTCCCACTTTTCTTAAATCAGAACGACTTCGTGTTTCAAAATCCAGCGTTATTCTCATGTTTTACCCCTATATGTTTCGGTGCTATCTTCCAAATTTTTGTGACTTTTGATCCGCCTAAAGTGAGCCCTTCTTTTTTTATACTCCGGTCGTGCGCAATATTTTTTGTTATATTCTTTCTGTCTTTCTTTAACTTCCGGTTTCTTACAGTACTCTTTATGATATGCCTTAATACTTTCTTTATACCCCGGTTGCGCACGATGTTTTTTAGCAGATGCAGCTACCTTTTTCTTAACTTCTGGCAGCCTGCGGTATATCTTATTACGTGTGTTTGTCTGTTTTTTAACTTCTGGCCTATTGTGGTATTCCTTAATGCACACTTTACACCAAAAGTTTAGACCATCTTTTGTTGCTTTATTTTTATGAAAATCGATGAGGAGCTTTAGCTTTTCACACCTTGTGCATCTTTTTTTAAAACACATATCCAAACCTCCGGTAAAGTTTTGGGGGGCATTTCAGCCCCCCGTTTTCTCTATGCGAATATGTCGGCATCGGCAGGCGCAACAGCTACTGGTGCTGGTGCTGGTGCGGCTGCGGCTGCGGGTGCTGGTGCGGGTGCTGGTGCATAATTCACGGCATCATCAGCTCCCGTTTCAACAGGATCTCCGTACGCTACGGCGGCTGTGTCTCTAACCCTGCCGAAATGCTCTCCGTCACGAAGCTTCTGGAGACTTTCCATTCCAAAAGCAACTCCACGATTTCCATTGAAATCATAAGTGTAAGCGGTTAACTGAGCTCTGCAATAGCATCCTCCATACAACAATTCACGGTCTATGATATCTTCATGTTGAAGATTGTAGATACCCGGCTGTCTTTTGGTGGAAGCTTTCGCAAAGAAGTGACCTGCGTATCCCGCGTTCTTACTTTTCTCTTCGCCATCGCGTACGGGATTGCGGAGGTTGGCAGGGTGCTTAGTTTTATCGGCGCCCCATTGTTTCACAGCCGCCTCAACCGCCAGTGCTCTGAGCTTAGATATGTCTGTGTTTTTTGGAAACAGCATGGTTATCTCGTACTTAGCATCTTCCGGCTTGGCTTTGGGGTCCATTTGTGGCGCTTTTTCAAACACGCTTGGAAACGATATTCTAAACTCTGGTGTTAATACTTTTCCGCTCATTTTTCATTCTCCTTTTATTAATCTTTAAATACGTCAGCTCCAGTTACAATACTAAGCGCGATTCGCTTATCTGATGCTGGAACCAATGATGTGCCTTGGGTGATAGCCACTAGACCGTCCAGTGTATCAACCGTGTTGTCTCCGTGGCTTTTTATTACCTTCTCCATTTGAGCCACTGATTTTAATTTCGGATTGACCATAGCATCCTGAGAATATTTAGATTCAAAGAACGATTGAGCCGCGACTTCATCTGACCACTTCCTTGACTTACGACCTGCAACTTGCTTCCAATTAGGAAAGTCTTCTCCCAATCTCATAAGCTCTAGCATGTGTGCGTCAAGAGACTTTGCATACGGGGATATTATTCCCATAAACATCGCGATCTTTGTCTTCATCTCATCTACTTCGTCAGCAGTGAGAGCTCTTGGATCTGGCAACTGTACCTCTTGTGGAACAGGTGTATCCCCAAAAACCTTCGTAGCTTCCAACATAGCTGCGTCTCTACGAGCTGGGCATGAAGCTCCGGCAGGACAGAAGCCACACCAGTCTCCACTTTCCAACTTAGCGTCTTCGGCTTCGGTAGCTATCGCCGCTGGCTTAAGGACTTCTTCTCCCCAAGCGCTCAACTCATCCGCTGGCAGAGACCACCTTTTAACTGGGGTGCTTCCGTAAATGCGGGGCTGAACAACGATGAGTTCTACTTCTTCGTAAGTCTCGTTATGGATCGCTCCGAGACCATAGTACATGAGCTGGACGTTCTCTTCCACTTTCACGGGTTTACCAGCTCCGTGTTTGTAATCGTACACAGCAAGTTTTCCGAACGGCTGTCCAAGGCATGCGTCATTGGTGCCAAACAATCCCGGATATAGCCAATCCAGGTTAAACTTGCGTTCGATACTTATTTCAGAATCTGGCAGAAGCGCTTGATCTTTTCTTACAGTATCAAGGTATATCTGAACCGCTTGAGCCATTTCCTCTGTAACTTCGAATGTACTGCCACCGGGATTGTTTATATTCCCACCGAGGTAATCAACCGCCGGCACATTCTGAGTCAAGCACATTTCGCCAAGCTCATGGGCGGCCGTGCCTTCCTCGGCATACTTACTTGTGCTCCGAGGAATGCCACGGCTCATACGTACCGACCCAGGACAGTTCATCCACCTGTGAGCGCTTGATGCGCCTAATATGGAATGTTGAAGAGGAGGCATTATTTGCAAGCCTCCACAAATTCCGCATACTTGGCTTCAGGCAAGCTCGTAACGTTCGGAGAGCCAAACTTCGTGAGCAGGGCTTTCGCATCCGCGTTGCTTGTCTTCTTCGCGTATACGGTCAAAGCCGCCCTGACATTCTCCTGTGTCAAGGTTACCAGTGCGTTCGGTTCCGCTGCCGGTGTTGCTGGGATTTCCGCAGGAGCACCTTCTATTGCTCTGAAGGTATGCTTTCCTGTGTGACCCGCATTACGAACACAGGATCTTATTCCGTCAGGAGCTACCAATCCACATACGCCTGCGGGTTCCGCTAGTGCTTCGGCTGGTGCTTCAGGTACTGGTTCTGCCGGAACTTCTGCGGGTGCAGGTGCGGGTGCAGGTGCGGGTGTTTCCACGGGCGTTTCTACTGGCGTTTCTACTGGCGTTTTACCAGACACATGTGCGAAGTGCCTTTCGTGGTAATCCTTCTGCTGAAGTCCGATCTGCCACAGCGCCTTCGCTATGATTTCGGTTGCCACTACGAATCTTTCTGCGAGTTTCATCATCTTACTTCTCCTTCTTTGGTTTTTATTTGTTTAGCTAGAACATCGAGTATGTTAAAGGGCTCGTTGTCCAGCGCGTTGTCTATGTTGTATTGTTTTTTTACTAAGGACTTTGCCATCGCCGCGTCTATGCTACCATCCAACACCAAGTGCTGGACAAGTACAGAATCTTTCTGTCCTATACGGTGGCATCTATCTTCCGCTTGTGTTAAGTTCCCGGGAACCCAATCGAGTTCCGCAAACAAAACATGTGATGACTTTGTTAAAGTCCATCCGACTCCCATCACCTTGATTCCTCCTACAATCAAGTTGCATTTGTTATCATTTTGAAATCTATCTACCATTGCTTGTCTATCATCTGGGTCTGTACCGCCGTGCATATATGGCGCATCAAACTCTTTTGCTATTGCTTCAACGACATCCCTGTGCCATCCGAAACACACTACTTTTGGGGAGGATTCAAGAACCTCCTTTAGGTATTTTATGACTGCCGAAACTTTCTCCACGCCAATCTCATGGCGTATCAGAGCCATGTTTTGGAACACAAATTCCTGCTCGACTTTCAACTTCTCAACATCTTCTTCGTAACCATCCTTGACCCTCTGTTTTAACTTTGCCAAGTTATTAACGTGCTTGGAAAATTCTCCATATTTAACTGGAGCGGACACCTCAATAACCTGACGAGCCTTCGGTGGAAGATCCTTCAACACATCACACTTCTTGCGCCTGACCATGAGGGTAGACCGCAATATGGTTTGAAGTTCCTGCTCGTTGGACGAGCCCTTCATGTTCCATCCATACTGGTCTTGGTATGCTTCACAATATCTGTATGCATACCTAATCATGTTGTTCCACTTCTTTGAGTCCACACTGTTCAACAAAGGCCACAACTCAATCGGACGGTTCAGGATAGGGGTTCCTGTTAAAAACAATCTACGTTTCGCTTTGATGTTTAACCCAGCTTTCGTTCTTATTGTGTCGGGAGTCTTCAGGTAATGTGACTCATCATATATTACCAAATCCCATTCGCCAAACATCTTTATTTCATCCTCAAACTTCTTCAGTATCTCATAATTTATAATCACAATCCGAGACCCGGGGAAAGATTTAGTGCTTTTTGAAATCTCAGTATCCCAATCTTTAATCAGCCACTTTTCAGATTCTCTCATCCAATTAATCTTAAGAGAAGCCGGCGCAACTATAAGTATGTTTTTTATTTCTGGCATAGCATTTATTACCCCTAGAGCTTGGATTGTTTTACCCAGCTACAGGCCCATCTCGTCAGCGAGAAGTACGCTAACAGATGGGCTATTTTCCTTTCGATTAAATTGGTTTAATGTATATGCGATACCAGCTTTCTGAAATGGCAGGTAACTCAACCCTTCTGGAACTGGAATATCTATCTTTGCATCAGTGGCCTTGGAGGCTTCTATCTGCCTTCTGAATTTCTCCATGGCTATAACAGCCCGGCCTTCGAACGGAGCCTTTATCCTATCCGCTATCATAGGAAGGTCAGTAACCCAAGTCTTTTCTTTCGTCCATGTAAACCCAGCTTTCTTTGGGGCCTCACGATCTTCAAAATGTCCGTGCCAAGTAAACACGCCATCTTCATAGGTTATGAACATAATTCGTCCTCTTTTATAATGTACATTTTTATTTTTTCATATGCGCGCATCTGTATCTGTCGTATTCGTTCCTTTGTAACTTTATGTTTCTTCGCAAGGGAGATTAATGTCTCTCCAAAATAAGTACGCTCCACCAGTATGTGGGCTTCCCTACGAGACACCCCTCTAAGTGCCTTTTCCACGAGCTTTTCATCTTCTCCCATTACAAATCTTGAATTTTCTACCGGGGGCATTATCTCTCTGGGATATCTTTTGGGCCACAAGTCTTCGGGCGTATATGCGAATCCATACGCATCGAGACCCATACATACCTTCTTCGCCAAATCTAACTTGGGCGAATATACCCCCTGACAAATCTGTTCGAAAGTGCCTGCGACCATTCCCGCATGTTGGGCAATCTCTTTGTGCTCTATCTTATTCTTCTTTAAGATTTCAGATAATATGGTTTTCATTTTTTCTCCTCCGTTTAATTAGTACAGAGCTGAAACATATTGTCACGTAACAATTTACAAATCAACTCTGAAAGTATTCCCTCTCATAGCCTATATAGTACACCCAGTTAAGAATCGTGTCAAGCCCTTTAAAAAACTTTTTTCAAAATAATTAAATATAAAAACAAATTTTCCTTAAGAGCTTGACTTTTGTTTTAATGATATTATACTACCCCATATGGAGTACCTTTTTTAATTGCAATTTAACCTTACTTAAGGAGAAACCTATGTGGCAACACGGCCAACGAAAATAGGTGGGCGAAGCCTCCGGTATCAGTAAAAGTTATTTCTCAGACATCTTACATGGAGGAAAAAGATGCACGCCAGACCTGGCAAAAAGAATCGCAGAAGAAGCCACAAAGATTGGATTATCGCTATCAAGATTTGATTTGTTATATCCAGATGAATCTAATAATGTATTAATGGAAGAGGCAAAAACAGTAACGGGATGAGGTAGTATTGTGACTAAATGTACAGTTTGTAATGAAGATTTTTCGCCCCGGAACAGGCTACATAAAACCCGCTCCAAGGAATGCTCTAATAAACTCCATAAAAAAAATAATAAATCATGGAGACAAAGAAACCCAGAAAAGGTAAAAGAAATAGAAAAGAGAAGATATTTAAATAACCTAGAAGAACGAAGGGGGCGGTCAAGAGCTTTCAGAAAAGAACATCCGGAGAAGGTTTCGGCATGGGGAAAGAGGCATTACCGCGCAAATATTGAAGAAAGGAAAGAATATGACAGACAAAGGTCGATACCTGGAACACTAGAATATATAAAAGATAAATGTAGAAACAAAACGGAGTGGGCGATTACTTCGGGAAAACTTCAAAAACTACCTTGCGAGGTGTGCATGACAGAAAAAGTCCACGCGCACCATGACGACTACAATAAACCTTATGCTGTTAGATGGCTATGCCCAAGATGCCACGGTAAAAAACACGCACAAGAAAGAATTAAATATAGCTAAGATAGGGAATTAGAAATGGTTAAAAAGAAGGAGTCCAAAAAGTGCTCGCAGCCCTGCCAGATATTTAGCAGGGTTTCCGGGTACTTCTGAATCAGGCCCATAAATACATGGAATATCGGTAAACGTGAGGAGTTCAAAGACCGCGTAACTTACGATAAAACCAACGGAGCACCTGGTAAGTTTAAAAGACAGACGGACAAAAAATAAAAAACAGATAACTGGAGGAAACATGGAGCTTATTGAGATTGCTCGTGATTTCGTAGACAAAGGATGGCCTGTCTTCCCTCTCAATGGGAAGCTACCTTTCTTACCGAAGGACTGGCGGGACCACGCCACGACCAACATAGGTATGATAGGATCGTGGATTAACACCCCCGGAGTTACCGGATTGGGAGTGGACCTTGGCAAGGCGGGGTTGACAGTAGTTGACGTTGATAATTCTGGTGCAAAGGACGGGGACCTCAGTCTCCAAACTTTTTTAGAAGACAACTTTGAAACTGAATTACCAAAAACGTTTAAGGTCGATACGCCTTCCGGCGGATATCATCATTATTATAAATCTGAAAAGATGAAGAACGGAAAATGGTTGCCCGATGTGGACATAAAATCCGCTGGCGGATATGTTGTGATACCTGGCAGTTTACATCCAGATGGGGGAACCTATGAACTTGCGAACAACATTAATCCAGTTGCTATGCCAACGTGGGTCTCTTCGACAGTCGGAACCGCAACCGTTAAAGATGAGAAAGCGGACGTGCCACTGGTCGAACTCGACCAAGACGGTAACGTGCTCGACGCTTTAAACTACCTGAAACATACAGCAGAGGTATCCTTGGAAGGGGCTGGAGGCGACGAGAATGCATATAAAGTAGTTTGCAAATTAAGGGACTTTGGCATTACCGGTGACGCGGCTCTTAAGCTTTTATTTGATTCAGATTGGAATGATCGATGTCAACCCCCGTGGGGTGTAGACGAACTCAACAAAGTGATTGGCAACGCTTACAGATACGCGGCGGGAAGGCAAGGCCAAGCAACAGAAGAAGGCAAAGCTATATTAAGGAGAGAAGAAGCGATAAAGGTCTACGGACCTCCAGAGGGCATTGAGAGTGCAGAAAAAATAGAATCTCTATGGGTGGACATTTCTGAATACGTAAACAACCCAGCTCCGGAAAGAGCGTGGTTTATCCGAGACTGGCTACCCGCGGGTTACGCCGCCCCAACATTGTTTACCGGCGATGGCGGAACAGGCAAAAGTTTACTCGCAATGCAGCTCGCCATAGCAATCTCAACAGGTACAAAGTGGCTTGGTTTAGAAGTGGAACTAAAGGCGCAAAGTCTTATGATAATGTGTGAAGACGACACCACTGAACTGCACCGAAGAACCGAAGCGATAAAGAACGCAAGCACATATGCATACCAAGACCTAGCCAAAGCTGGGGTAAAGTTTATGAGCCGTGTTGGTAAAGAATGTACCATGTGTATTGAGAAGGACGGTTTGCTTATTGATGGCCCCTTCTTAAAGACGGTAGATGATCAACTAGACATTTTAGGCGACGATGATAAACTACTATTTATAGACACCGCTGCCGATGTGTTTTCTGGAAATGAATCAAACAGATCCGCAGTCAACCAGTTTGTAAAAAATAAATTATGCGCTCTCGGCGAAAGACACAACGCAACAATATTCCTGCTGGCTCACCCGCCGAAAACACCCGGAGCGACATACTCCGGTTCGACCGCATGGAACAACTCGTTTCGTAATCGTCTTTTTATTAACTGGCATGAGGAAGGAAAGAAAGATGACTTCCGTAAACTCACAAGAGAGAAATCAAACTATGCTAAAGCGGGCGAAGCATTGACCCTTAAATATGAAGCAGGAGCCTACATTCCTGTAAGTGAAACGCAGATAGAATGTGTCAGTGAGAAAGCAGTCTTCGAAGCAATTCTCATAGCAGAGGCAGAGGGTAATGTCCTGAGTGGAAGTCCTCAAGCTCGTACAAGATACATTGGAACGCAAAGGATATTGGATGAGAACGGAGCCAAACTACTGAAGGCAGGGATAGAAAAATCTGTGCGGTCACTGATAAAGTCCGGGCATGTGGAAGAGGTCAAGGGTAAGAAGCACGGCAACGGATTGGTTCCAGTTAAATCAACATATAATCCAGCGGATGGGCTGGAAAAAGAGGGAGAGGATAAATGAACGGACCATGTGCAAAACAAACAACGCTGGCAGTAATAATGCTGGATGGCAAAGTGCTGAGTCACGGAACCAACTATTGTAGAAGACCGCAAGAGGTGTGTCCAAGAAAAGGACTACCAACAGGCGAGGGCTACGAGATGTGCCACGAAGTCTGTGAGCAACGTGGACACGCAGAAAAAATAGCCTGCCTCAGCCTTCCTAACATGTAATGCGCAAAGGGAGCAACCCTTTACTTGTTTGGTCACGATTATTGCTGTGAAGATTGCAAAAAGATTATGAGGGAATACGGTATCGTCAGAGTTCTTTTTGAGCATGATGGCGTGGGCATGAATGCGCAATATCTTTTCCCTGGTGGGTATTGAAAGAAAAATTTAACACTAAAGAAAGGGAAGTTTAGGATGACACAACAAGAGTATCTCGAGTACCACGCGGCGACATGTAAAAAAGCACTGGAACTATCAAGCAGAAAAAACAATGATTACGCAGACCCTGAATTAAAAAAAGAAAACCCTTTGGCGGTATTCTCCAATTTCCTACAGTGTGAATCCCTGGGCATTTGTTCAACGGAATCGGGATTTCTTGTGAGGTTGTCGGATAAGTTTTCAAGGATATGCAACCTACTTAAGGAAGATCATACCCAAGCAGTCATGGATGAGTCCGTCGAGGATACGATCTTGGATGTGATTAACTACATGTGTTTATTGTCGGCCTATCGTGTCGCCAAGGCCAACATAAAGTCTGGCGCAGAACCAACCGTAAAACAGATGATAGAGGAAGCAAGAGTAGAACATAAGATTGGAACAGGAGGTTGAATGAAATATAAATCAGTATGCAGTGGAGTAGAATCCGCAACTCTCGCTTGGAAGCACCTTGGCTGGGAGGCCACTTCCTTCGCAGAGATCGATAAATTTCCCTCTGCGGTTTTAGCGCACCACTGGCCAAACATTATCAACCATGAAGACTTTACAAAAATACAGGAGGAAGATGAAGACTACGACTTGCTTGTCGGCGGAACTCCCTGTCAGGGATTCAGTATTGCCGGACTCAGAAAAGGATTGGATGACGACCGTTCTAACCTGGCAATCGAGTTTGTCAAACTTGTTGAAAGAGATCAGCCCAGATGGGTTGTCTGGGAAAATGTCCCCGGAGCACTTTCAACTTGGAGCGGTGAGCCGGAAACAGACGAAGGTGAATGGGAAGAAAAAAGTGATTTCGACCAGTTCCTTAAAGCGCTTCAAGAATGCGGGTATGGCATCGCCTACCGAATCCTTGACGCTCAGTATATCAGAGTGGACGGCTTTGGGAGGGCTGTCCCTCAAAGACGACGGCGTGTGTTCGTTGTCGGATATCTTGGAGACTGGCGACCTGCCACAGCGGTACTACTTGAGCGAGAAAGCCTGTGCGGGAATCCTGCGCCGAGCAGAAAAGCGGGGCAAGGAATTGCCGGAGGCTTTGAAGTTGGCCCTTCTGGCGGTGGTGAGCAAGGTTTAGACTATGTTGTATGTCGCGAAAGTGGCCAGGGTTACTGGAAAAAAGATGAGGTTTCAGGGACTGTAAAGGTAAATATGGCAGAGCCCACGTTGGCAGTTTGTTACGAAAACCACCCATCAGACAGTCGAGTAGTAGAGCACGGAGATTTATGCCCAACGATACCTGCAAGAGCTGGAACTGGTGGTGGAAACCTGCCACTGGTTGCTATCCCTATAAACACCCAGATAGCCACACGACACAACAAACTTGGAAGAGAAACAGGTCTTGGGATATCCGAAGATGGTGATCCTGCTTATACTCTACAGGCGGCGCACAGTCACGCTGTTGCTTTTCAGCCCAAAGCGTCCGTGACACAAAGCCTGAACCCCAGCGAGATATGTCCTACTATAGACACCTGCAAAACTCCAGCCGTAATGGAGCATATGCAAGTGAGAAGACTCACACCAATAGAATGTGAAAGACTTATGGGTTTCCCCGACAACCACACACGTATTCCGTGGCGCGGTAAACCCGCCGAACAATGTCCAGATGGCCCACGATATAAAGCTTGTGGAAATTCAATGTGTGTCAATGTCATGCGTTGGCTTGGAACAAGGATTCAAATGGTAGAGGATTTGATGGTTCCTCAAAAGGCAGAGTCTATTGAAACTGATGATGCCTATGATGCGTATATGATGCCTTTCTCCTTTTAAAATAATCCCAATAAATCTACAAACACCTATTGACAACTAATAGGACTGATGTTATTATATCCTAAACGGAGGAAATATTATGACACAGATGAAAGATCCAGTAAAGTTCTGCAAGGCCTGCGGAAAACCATTAACACGTAAAAGATATGGAGACCGCCTGGAAGATCGACAGGTTTTCTTACATCGCAAGTATTGTGACCTGAAATGTTTTTGGAAGGATGGTGGGCATAGATGAAAACTGAACAACAATTCTTTATCTTATTGCTCAAGCTGCTTTGCGTTTAGTTCCTGGCGCACCTTGCCGGGAAGCTACTTAATATGGACCCACTGCCATCCTTGATCATAACGGTGGCTCTTGTTTCGTGTGATCATATGACAAAGGTTATTAAAGGGGAATAAATGAAATCAAACTTTAGAATATCCGCAGAAGCGTACGACCTGCTGAAAAAGGGGGAAGATGTTTTTGGAATAAAGATGTCAAGCATTGCTCGCAAAGTTGTCAATAAGCACAGAAAGCTTGTGGGACAATTTAATAGTGACGAAGTGTCCCACAAGAAAACAGAGCACATCTCCATCCGCATGTCCCAAGACCAGCTCCAATATCTCAGGACGTCGGGAGAGAGCCGGGAAGAGGCCATGGAGATCGCGATACTCAAGATACTGCCAAAGGAGATAGAGAACGCGGTACGTCGAAGGGGAAAGCCTTTTGAGACAGCATACTTGCCAGACTTGGATTATACAATTAAGGGTGAAAAATGAACAAAGATAAGGATAAGTATCGAGTTTATTGTAGAGAAGCAAATGGGTATGTTGAGGATATGATGCAATTCTATTTGTGTAGCAGTGGAAATCTTTGGTTTTTTGATGGCACCCCGCGCTTGTGTGACTCCAAACGTTTCCAGGTTGAGAAATGCATCGGGCGTAAAGACTGCGAAGGGAAACTGGTATATGAGGGCGATATAGTTAGGACAGAAAGGTTTATGGATAGTGAGATTATATGGGATAATGAATTTGCACAATTTCTTCTTGGTGACATTAATTTCCTTGATGCCGAACTTGGTGAAGTGTTTAGCGATGAAAGTGAACTTGAAATAGTTGGCACCATTCACGACAGCAAAGGAGAAATAAAATGATTTACATAATGGGCTGGGTATTACTTGGATTTCTCGCGCACTTGGTATCTTGTTTAAGGGAGATAAGATACATCAGTCTGGTAGAGAAAAATGTTTGTCAACACTGTAAGTCACTGGATAAGTGTTGTGAGAAATGTTATGTGAAAGCATTCAGAGATCGGCTGCATAGAAAGTTGAAACAGTTTCTGTGCATGAATTTATTCTTATCCATATTGTTCGGACCGGTCATGTTCGCTTACGTTATATGTAGGGCTATAGGGGGAAGGAGATGATAGACAAATTCGAATGCGAGTATTGCGGTGCGCTATTCAAGCAGCCAGAAAAGTGTTTAGCGCACAAGCAGTACTGTGTGAGCAATCCGGCCAACAGGCAGTGCCAGTCATGCAAAAAGGTAAAGCGTGAGGGACTTAACGGGGTTGATGACACTTGTATGAAACGTATAGATGCCAAAGACAAAACGCCGTGCAAGAGATGGAGATCTTGGAGGACACACAGGGCACCAGGATGGAAACAACATCAAACGAAAAAGGTGAACAAGGACGTACGGATCAACGGACATTAATGTGCCGTTCGCGGTTCGCGAATTGCGAACGCTAGATGTTAATTGAGAAATTTGTATTCAAAAGTATAAATGTTACAAAGTACGTTTGTAAATCATGAACAAGAAAAAGGAGAAGAAATGAGTAATTTTTTAGAATGCACAGAAAGCGAGTTTGATAAAGCACTCGTAAAGTTCGAGGGAGAATTACTTGTGTGTCACGTGCTCACAAAGAACATCCCTTCCATCTGCTATTATGACGCCAAGACTGGATATAAAAAGGAGGGCGTGATAGCTGAAAAGATAATTACAACACCTAAAGGTTTCTTTGTGCTTAAGAGTCTATTGGAGGAGGGATGATGATTATTTCCAAAGTTCCTACGGGCGACATTTGCATCATGCAAGGTGAGCGAAATAAGCCACTAGAGTTTTTATCCATCGGTGATTATGGTAAGCAAAATAATATCAAGGCCGATTTCTTAGGACTGCCGGATGAGATTCATGGCGTACCCAACGGTGATATTATGCCATTATCAGAGAAATGGGTTATCACAATATCAAGCCAGTATGGTTGCTCTATGGGCTGTACTTTTTGCGATGTTCCAAAGGTTGGGAAAGGTGTTAACGCAACCGAGGGTGACTTAGATAACCAAATCATCAAGGCGTTAGAACTCCACCCCGAAATAAAACATACAAAAAGACTGAATATTCATTATGCAAGAATGGGAGAGCCAACATTTAATCAAGCTGTCTTGGGCCAGTCTGCGCGGATGATTGCCAAAGTTAATTCTATCGTCGAGTGTGATGCTTTACATCCCGTCATATCGACGATGATGCCAATAGACAACAATAAACTGAAGAGCTTTGTAAGAGAGTGGTGCCACATTAAAAATGACATTTACAAGGGTAACGCTGGCTTACAGTTGAGCATTAATTCTACCGACGAACACGCTAGACGCGCAATGTTTAATGGTAGAGCGAGGTCGCTAAATGATATAAGTAATATAATGGATGGGATGCCAAGCCCAGTGGGCAGAAAATATACGCTAAATTTTGCCCTAAGTAGCAAGTATGATATTGATGCCAAAAAGTTGTCATCCTTATTTGATTCTGATAAATTCATGGTCAAAATAACCCCGATGCATATTACCAAAAGTTGCCTGGATAACGACATTCTGACAAGGGATGGGTACTCCTCCTACGCTCCATATAAAAAGGTCGAGGAGGAATTGAAATCTGCTGGGTTTGATGTGTTGGTTTTTATACCATCAATAGACGAGGACAAGAGTAGAATAACCTGTGGCAATGCAATACTGTCTATGATTAAACCAAAGTTAAGCAAAGACGGAAACATATATTGTTATTTGCTTGGAAGCGATTTAATGGAAGGTACAGCCGGGTTTGGTGAAACGCCATACAAGGCAATGATAGATTTTAATAATAACTACTACGGCGAACAAGCGAAGGATAAAGACGCCTCTTGACATCCACAAAAAACCATGTATAATAAATAGAAACGAGGGAGGAACGACAATGAATGAAATATTAACATGTCCATTCTGCAACATGAAATCCGAGGTAGACAGTTCCGAAGTATTTTATAAGTATGTTCAGTGCAACAGTTGTGGCGCGTCTTCCGATGTGTATCCCACGAGAGTAGAAGCAATTGAAGCATGGAACGCCCGCCACTATCTAAACGTAATTGGTATGATGATTAAGGAAATAAACCCAAAGCCAGGAACGAAGCCGTTTATAGACAGTGACATCGATCTTGGAAAACTACGCGCTCTGAAAGAGCTGAAGGAGAGGTTGAGTAAATGACAACTAAAAAAGTAAAGATCTGTAAGGACATTTGGGACGAAGTGTACGGTGAGGGAAGAAACGTATTTAAAGAGGGTGATGTCGGACTCATAGCGCTAGCAGATGGAATAGAGAAAGCATCTAAAAACATAGAGAATGGCATGATTCAGATTGCTAGGTCTATGGAGCCAGTAAAATATTATGTGCAAATACCGGAGGTGAAAGTTGAAGAACCCGCGCCGAAACCCAAATACGACGGCCAGTTTTGCAAAGACTGTAAACACTTCAAGGACGACTGGTTCAATGGGGAACCCTGCAATGGTTGTTGGAAAGGAAATCTCGCTTCGACAAACAACCTCTGGGAGCCAAAGGAAAAACCTCTAGAGAAACCCCCTGAAGAAAATTGTGATAACTGTAAGCACCACGCGCTTAATATGGGGGAGCATTCTTGTGACGCATATGAGGGTGGGTATGAGGGTGGGTATGAGGGTGGGTATGGCGAAGAGGGCTGTTGGCTCTGGGAGCCAAAGGAAAAACCTCTATGCAAAAAAGACATATTGCCAGAGAAATGGGTGCCGAAATATGATGAAGGGTACTGGGCTGTGCTGTTTGGGTTGCCGAAGGAAGACTTCATAGTTCTGAAGCTCACCTCATATAAAGAAGAGGAGGGCGACAACTACTTCAAGACAGAAGAAGACGCTCAAATAGTGGCGGATAGAATCTCGGAAAGATATTCAGATGTTAAAGCTGTTATTGGCAAATATAAAAAGGAGCTCGGATTATAATATAAAACTTGACATCCACGCATTTCAATGATATATAAAATACAACCAAGGAGATCATCATGCCAAGAAGAGACAAAACCGGCCCAGAAGGTAAGGGACCAAGAACTGGAAGAGGATTAGGACCATGTGGCAAAGCTGGCAAGGTAGGTAAAGCCCGCAAGGTCGTAATAATTAAAAAGCAAGAAAGGAACTAGGACTATGAGAAAATTAACACTACACAAAATTGGAATGGACCGCACCGGAGATGTTCTTTTCCAGATAGGGGAACAATCGCACCGTAGGGAGAATTTCACGGTAAACGACGACACCTTCCGCGCATCCAACGGCGTGGAGATATCCAGTAGGTATAGGCCGACTTCTAATACGGGAGCCGTTAAGTTGTACGTCAAAGGGGCAAATTCCCTTCACGATGAAGATATTCTAAAGGCCAGCCCCCACTTTTTTGAACTGTTCGAAGTCGCGGTTGAAGAATATAATGAAGCCTTCGATGAAGCGGAACCTTGGTATCCAAAACAGGGAGAGGAGTATTGGGTGGTGGCAATGAGCAACTTAAATTTCCCAAGATGTGGCCTGGTTAAGATGAAACGCATAATCGCGTCAGTGATCGCGCAAGGCAACTTCTTTAAGGATAGAGAGGACGCAAGAAAAGCCTTGCGTGTAATAGAAGATGAGTACGATGGTCTCATAGTTAAGATCGGCGAAGTAAAAAAGGAACTCGAATTATGAAAGAAGACTACACAGACTTCCGGGGCAACAAAGTCTATAAAGGTACAACCACCTCCATACACGGCGTGACAAAGACCGCGAGCGCTAGAGCAATCGACGCGCACAGTGGTAAGATATTCGGATACACGCCATATGAAGAACGTTCAGGCGGTGGCGGAAAAGGCAACAGCTACCTTGGAATGCCAAGAAGATAAATAAAAAAGGGAGAAGAGAAATGAAAAGAGAATTAGAAATACGTGAGATTGGAACCGGCGCTAATGGAGATACCTATTTCCAGATTCTAAAGCAAACACATTATGGTGATGAATTTACGCCGGAAGGCAGAGACTTTATCGCATCAAACAAAGTAAGGTTGTGCAGTCTGACAGATGGCTACGATACAGGATCTATGAGTGTCCGAGCACGTGGCTATAACAACAAGCAAAACGTGTATGTAATGCGCAGCAATATGGATGAAGTGAATAAAGCCTTGTTCGCTCCCCCGCACATCTTCAATGATATCCAAATCGCAGTCAAAGAATATAACAACGCCTTTGCCGAAGAACCGGAAGAACCTTGGTTTCCAGGTTACGGGGAGGGGTATTGGTACATACGTTCCAGGGCAGGTGGGCAAGGTCTGATAACGTGTGAAGCGTGTGAAAGGCGGAAGCACCCGGATGATAATATGGAGGGACACAATTGCTTCCGGACCGAAGAAGAGGCGAGAAAAGTATTAAAAAAGCTTACGCCTGCCGGGAGAGAACTCATGTGGCTGTTGCTTGAGGCAACCCGCTCGTAAGAAAAACATGCCTCTACTCCTTACAAATCAGAGTCCCATTTTGGGACTCTTTTTTCTTTTAGGGGTCGGGGGTTTTCCAAGATGGGTCGTTTAGATATTATAGATTTCTTTGGTCAAAAATACAGTTCACTTGATTGCGGATATGGTGGGACAAATATTTTCACTAGACTCTTGACAAACCTATGAAGTGGCTGTATAATAAAATAAACAAACAAAAGGAGCGAAGCCCACTAACGCCGAGGAATACCTGGGCCTCCCAACAAGGGAAGAGAGGTTGTTGGCGACGGAACAGGACGAAACTCCCGCTCAGTAACATCCGAAATGCTCGGTAACAGAAGCAATGTTACTGAGCAAGTTTGGTGTGATAATCAAACAACAGTCAAGAAACCCTTAGCCCCGGAATGATGCCTTTGATGCGTTTACGATGCGTTTGAGTCAAACAACAGTCAAGAAACCCTTAGCCCCGGAATGATGCCTTTGATGCGTTTACGATGCGTTTGAGTCAAACAACAGTCAAGAAAGGTTCGGGGATAAGCTTCGGGGATATTGCAGAAAGGTTCGGGGGTATGGACATATTGGGGACAATGGGGACATACCTGAAAAACAATTACACTTCTTGAGAAACGATTACAAATGGCCGCTCTGCCTGAGAAACGATTACACTACCTGTTGCCCTGCCCACATAGACCACCTCTCCCACATCAGTACAATGTTCTAGGAGATCAATGAAAGCATTATGCACAATCTGCATAGAGATCCCCAAATCACACCCTGACCTTAGAGAATCCATCGTACGCCCCCGGGAGGTTCTGTATGAACTGGAGTGAACTATTGAGAGGATTAGGCCAAAAAGAGTTGTTCTCTTGTAGGTGAAATGTCTACGTCATAAGTTATTGGGGGACAACGATATGAGTTTTGAAGACTAATGGGGTGTGAGAGGTGATGAGAGGTAGTGAGAGGTTAGGGGTGAAATTGTTGTAAGTCGTTGATAGTAAGAGCTGGAGAGAAATAGTGAGAGGTAGTGAGAGGTAGTGAGAGGTAAAAAATTAAGTGTATGAATACCAACACTTTACGCCTTGAGAGGTAATGAGAGGTAGGGGGTCAGCAGGGGGGAGAAGAGGCCCCCTCTTAAAAGGGGACCTCTTCTCACCTATCCCACTGCTTTGGCGACTCTCTCCACCCAGCGTACTTTTGAAAATAAGAAAATCAGAGTATTTTCAAAAGAAGACTTGTAATGAAGATACTGGCGGTGTAGCGTTATCGAAACAAAAAGAGTTTGGATATGGCGAAGAAGAAAAAGAAAGTTGACGTAAGACGCAGGCCGTACAAGATTGGGGAAGTAGCAAAGAACATGCCGGAACTGGTGCACAAGTATAACTACGTGTCTTTTGACATCATGTATTCTAAAGCTGCTGAGTGGTTGTCGAATCAGCCTGAGTGTCGAAGAATGCTTTTCGCCTGGGCAAAAGAAAAGGGTGGGATTATTTATGATGAGAAAAAAGGAACTTGGACTGGTAAAAACGTTCTTGAGGATTTAGATTTTCTGAAATGAAAGGACTTTTCATATGTCAGAAGATAAAGATCCCCCGATAGGCAGTGTGAAAGATATGCCTGAACTGCCTCACAAACTCGCTTGGGAAGAGTACGACGTGATGAAATCGAAAGTTGTAGATTGGTTGGCGCAGCATCCAAACGTCCGACAATTCATATTTGACCACGTGAGTAAAAAAGGAGCCATCGTTCACAACAAAGAATATGATACCTGGAAAGGCGCCAACTTCGCTGATGATAAAGATGATGTGGATTTTTTAAAATAGTTTAACTGGAGGGAGTTATGAAAGAAAAAATATGTACGACTTGCCGAAACATGACAAAGCAAAGAACCTGCCGGAGAGTAAGCCACGGAGTTAATATCGTAGATGGTATTAAACACTACCAGCCATGCACTGCCACGAGGTCAATGAGTGGCCTGTGTGGGCTATCTGGAAGGTGCTGGGAACGGAAGTTATCAATATGGAATCTTTACGGACTTTTGTGGAGGGAGTTATGAGAATTTTAGGAATTGATCCAGGCACGCATTGCGGTTGGGCTTTGAGAGATGATTCAGGCTCAATTTTTTCAGGAGTCTGGCATTTGAAAGGGAAACGAGTTGAGGGAGCCGGAATGAGGTTTCTGAAGATGAGAGTAGAACTGCTCAACAAGTTCTCCAGTAGAGAGATCGATGTTGTTTTCTATGAGGAAGTTAGAAACCATAAAGGCACAGCGGCCGCTCACATCTACGGCGGGATTGTTGCTGTCATCACATCTGTCTGTGAAGAGTTTAAGATCCCCTACGAATCTATCCCAGTAGGCACAGTTAAAAAATTTGCTACGGGAAAAGGCAATGCCGGAAAACCACAAATGATAGCTTCCGCTGAGAAGAAATGGCCCGATGCAAAGATAGAGGATGACAACGAAGCAGATGCCCGATGGATAGTGGAGTGTGGACATTCCCAACTAAACGTCACAGCGTCCACGGAAACCACTCAGGATGATGAATTAGCGTTCTTGCAATGAGGAGCAAATGATGTTGGAAAGAGTGACAGCAGCAAAGAAGTGTTGGCGGTGTCAGAAATATGAAACCCGTCATGGCGTTGATGAAGTTGACACCGAAACCCAATTCAAGGAAGAGGGTTGGATAGCTTTAAATCCGTGGACGCCCCATCATAGAAATATTTGTCCCACATGTAAAGTCCCCTCAGAAGAAGAGAATTATAACGATATGGAGTTTTTAAAATAAAACAGGGAGAAAAGGTATGAAAGCTTTTCAATGTAACATGTTTTTTGCGCTACCAGACGATTTTGACGGCAACATAAACGACGCGTTTAATGAGGTCATAAAGTACAGACTTGGAAAAGCAAAGGAAAGAAAAGAGGGTGGCAAGAAACTCCACAACGTCCCGATGGAGGGCGCTAGCTGGGACTCGTACATAGGAATACCCGGAGAAAAAAATTTCAATGAAGAGGGCAATAGGTTTACCGCAGTGCTTAGTATCAGCGAAAAGGTTGGGGATGAGTGGGTCGAATTGGATGCTTTCAAAAAAGAATTAAACATTGAAAGAGAATAACGATATGGAGTTTTTAAGATGATAACACATTCCGGAAAAGGTAGAGAGTTCAAATGTGATGACTGCGGTAAGACTGAGATCAAGTGGGGTAAGGACTTTGCGCATTCGTTTCAGCAGTTTAAAAAAGAAGGTTGGATGTTTTGCGGTGGAGGATTCTTGAAGTACTGTCCGGGTTGTGTTGGACTGGGAAAGAAAAAGCCCCAGGAAAAATCTCCCGGGGCGGTTTAAATTAAACGTCGATTTCTTCTTTCCTTCTATCTTCCTCATTTAAGAGTTCGTCATAATCGAATCTATTTGATTTCTCGTAACCTTCCTTTGTCCCCCAGTACAGTAACCTAGAATACAGCAAGGATGGTTTCGTAAATATACTACATCTGATTGGACAGCTACCTATCTTATCAAAAGCTTCGGCGTTGTCTGCGTATATGAACCCTTCGGGGAAAGGGGTTCTGATGAACGCGGTCGTTGCGGCTCCATACGTTCCCCGTCCTTGAAAGAACACCCATCTCCCATCGTCTTGCAAATCAAGATAGGTTTCAAACCCACGGTTTTTTAGAAACCACAACACATCCTGTAGAGCTGTGTTTTTGCTTTTCATTTCCCACCTACCCTTCTATTCCAAAAACCTATCGCCTCTTCCTTGTCGAAAGAACCCGGCGCAGTTGCCTCGCAGTCCGCGCAAGACACGTAGTAGTTTCCACGCTTCTCATGGTTCAGTTCTCCCTCACTACCACAAAACGGACAGTCTTCTAGTTTTGTTTTGCTCATTGGTCAGTCCTTCCTTTATTTTAAAAAGTCCATATCATCTTTGTCATTAGCGGCGTGCCTCATTACCGCGACTTGCGCATACAATATTATAACGCTTGGGTAGTGTCCTTTTAGATAAGTCGAGCACTTCAATGCTCCCTTCTCCACCAGGGGCTTCCACTCGCTGTCGATCTTGTCGTAGTTTTTAAGTATCCACGCGCACAGCTCATCGAAGGCCTGATCCGAGAGTATGGTATCCCCTGTTTTGTAATACAGGTAAGAGTGGATGAGATATTCCCGCATTGGATCATCGCCATACACTCCGGGTACTGGGCACTTCATTTGTTGCACTCTCCCCATTGTTCTGCCCTCATTTCCTCAATTGATCCCTTAACCGTTTCAAAACTTGCAAACCTGGTTTCTCAGCCACCCAATCTGCCGTGCCATCAGAGTTCTCCATCAAAATATATATATTTACAGAATAGCTGAAGGTATTTG
>Ga0307928_10000782_pt1 | contig 23990 bp, 21 predicted proteins | sample AceLakmetagen232_FD_201815 | JGI IMG/M metagenome (GOLD analysis project Ga0307928, IMG submission 201815) | Saline water microbial communities from Ace Lake, Antarctica - #232 | ecosystem: Environmental > Aquatic > Non-marine Saline and Alkaline > Saline | place: Antarctica: Ace Lake... | reverse complement strand
TGGTTCCAATTGTGAACACCCTGCCTGGTACCAGTCCAGACGAGACTGCCAAGGCCATGGAGCAGATGGCTTATTTCACTGGCAAGGGTGTGATGCACATTCCGGCCGGACTGAAGATTGAGCTGAGGGACATAGCCCCGCAGGTGTTCACCATGTTTATGAAGTTCATCGCGTATCTTGATGATGCGGTGGCTAAGGTGGTCTTGGGTGCGCCGCTTGCGATGAATCCGAGAGATGGTGGGGGGAGTCGCGCGGAGGCAAGTGTTAATTTGGACGCGCTTAGCGATGCGATAAATGAAGACGCGAGGGAATTGGATGAGACGATTACGAATCAGCTGATTGGGCCTCTGATTAAATATAACGTGCCAAGTGTGAATATGGATCATCCAGACTTTATTCTACCAAGGTTCACAAGCACGCCGAGGCATCCTGAGGATAGAAACGCCACGTTCCAGAGGATGATGATGGCAGGGCAGAATGGACTGAAGATTAGCATGAAGGCGTTGAGAGAACGGTTCGATTTGCCTGCGCCAGATCCAGATGATCCAGAGGACTCGTGGCCGCCAGAGCAGATGATGGGACCTCCTCAGGGTGGTGGTCAGGGTCAGCTTCAGAGTGGTATGGGAGGTGGGCAAGAGACACCTGCACCGCTTCCTTTGGCCGCGCCAGATGAACAAGAGGAAGTGATGGCATAACACCGCTTGCTTTTTGTGCTTGTGTGCTTTGCTTGCTTGTGCTTGCTCTTTGCTCTTGCTTTTGTCTGTGGTTTTTCGCCTGCTGATGGCTTGGCCGGTTGAGGTGTTAACCCGTATTGATGCTTTTGCTTTTGTTTTTCAGCGTGAAAGGAACATACAATGGCAGGATTTGACATGGATTATCTGGCGCAACTTATTAAGACCATTAAAGCACGCCGTAAAGACCGAAGTAGGAGATTGCTTGAGAGAAGCACTCCAAGAGATGACAGTGAGTCAGCTCGAATTGATTCGCTGATGGGTGATATAGACGTAGAGGCATCCATAAAACGTGATGAGGCTGAGGATGTTCTTCAGCGCAAAGCACTTGTGTCTGACTATGTTAAAACAGGTCGTAAACCAGATGAGTTTGACATAAGTATTGCTGGGCCTGAGACACGACAAGAGGCAAGCAGACGAATGAGCACTGGTGGATACCAAGCTCCTGGTGGACGTAGGCGTGAGACTATAAAGAGAGACTTACTTGATACCTCTAATGAATTTGGTGGATATGAAGTTAAACACGATGGTGCTGATGTAAGGGGTTTTCCGCCTGTCCCAGGTGGTGCGCCAAGACCACTTAGAGAGACTCTTGATAAACAGCAGAAGGCCAGAAGGGTCAGGGAGGCGCATACGGCACAGAACAAGAGAGCAATGGCACAGCCATCGTTTGGCCCACAGAAGAAAGACAAACGTGGGGTGTATTTCTCAGAGAAGATACTTCCTTCCCTGCGCAAGCAGTATCCAGGTGTATCCGATGCAGATTTAACTGTCATATACAACCGCGATGTGGAGACCTTTGGTGTGCTCGATGACGCAATGGACTGGGGACGATCCACCTTTGACGCTGGTGCTGAAATGGCCAATGAAGCGGGGCGAGCGATAGAGGGCATTGCAAACACGGCTGCGGCTGCCATAAGTGATCTATCGCAGGATGCCTGGTCTGGCGTACAGGGTGTTGCCGGAGATTTCTCTCGTGGAATGGATATGAGTGGTGAGAACATAGAGTCAACCATTCGAGACTTCACGGGTCTGAGTCGAGATGCTCAAGAGCGTGCGATTGAGAAACTATATGAGGAGCTGAATCTCACCTCGCCTGCTCGTAGAAGTCAGCTGAACAAGGCCATCAAGACGATGGAGAAGGAGTACAAGAGACTGTATCGTGAGAAGTTGGACATTAAAGCAAGATGGGGTGCTGCCGAGGAGCATGTGAAAGAACTTGGCAAGGATCGTGATGCAACCCTGGATATGAATAGGCGACATAGACTTCAGCAGCAAGAAAGTTCTGACAGGTGGAGACGTCTTGCTGAAGAGCGTGGTCGTCAAGGGGAGATTAAGTAGTATGAGCAAGAAAACCACCACACCAACCACCCTCAAGGCCATCCGCGTGTATCTCCGTCGTAAGCATCCCAAGTGGACTGCGAAGCGGCTGAATGCGGCTGCGATGGCAATGTTTAAGAAGGGGCCTCGTGATGGAAGAGGTGGGGGTGTGGGAGTGAAGGGTGGGAGAAGAGCTGATAGAAATAAGTCCGCGGGATCACTTGGTGGACCAGGTTATGGTCGCGGTGGAGGCCGTGGTGGCGGATCAGGACGGACTGATATGAGCGAGAAGGACACCGAGAACTTTTCCATCTGGGACGACATCAAACAGGTGTCCAATGATGCAACGTCGGCGATAGAGTCTGTGTACGATACCACCACCCAAGCACTCCATAACACTGGCCAGTCCATTGCAGGTGCAGCACTAAGCGGGGCCGATGTTGTGGCCGACGCGTGGGGAGATGTATCCCGTGCTGGAGGCCACTTTGGACTTGGAATGGTAGACGTAGGCCGTGGGCTTGGCGGGCTTCTACACGGTGTCGGTGATATCACAGGAGCCATTCCACTGATATCTGGTGAGCAGTATAATCTTGAGCGAGCACTTGGCAGGGTCGTCTATGGTGGCAAAAATATATACTCCGGTGGAGTTGGTATGGGTAAGGGTTTACTCCAAGGTGTTGACCTGCTTTATCCTGATGTCAGTCTGTGGAATGTATCTGGATGGCCAACTGATGAGGGTTACGAGGAACTTACAAGCATACAGAAGGTTGATGATGACGTGCGCAAGGCAATGGAGGATGGTGGGTATGTGAACGTGAAAGACGTTGTTAAGCGTATGGGGTCTGGTGGCAAGAGAAGAGTGAACGAAACATCTCATGAGTATATCAGACGATGCCTTGGTTTGTCAGATCGTAAGTCATTGCTTGCACGTTCAATAGGTTTCGCTGAAGATGGCTGGGAGCCATATCGCAGGAGAGACAATCGCACTGGATACAAACGTGGGCGTCCCGGTGACTATGAGTATCGTCTGGAGAAGCCAGGTCTGGTCTCTCGTGGCATTGCCGCAGGTGAGCATTTTGGCATAGGGTTAGAGAAGGGTGGGGCTGGATTAGGAAGAGGCTTCGCACAGCTTGGTCGTGCAGCAAGTAGTCTCATTGCAGCGCCGTTTAGTCTGTTTAGGATGAGACCGGCTGACTTCATAGCGAACATACTTGAGAGCGTGATTAACACGACAAGTGGGAGTCTGCATTTGCTCTCTGCGCCCGCGAAAGCTGGATGGTATGCGGGCAAAGCCGCAATGATTGGGTTAGGTGTACACGGAGCGACAGAGGCGTTTAGCGAGGAAGGAGGTGATCTTCATCTGTTTTCTGCTGGTGCAAAGAGGGTATTGGCGTTGGGTGAGGTGGCCACAGGTGCCGAGCTTGGACTGTCTAAGCCGTTCTATAAGGGTGGGAAATCACGTGGTAAGGTGACTAACCGTGAGATCACCGCTGAGCAGTATCAAAATATCAAGGGTGGAAAGACCCCCACGACTGCTGGCACTCCAAAGGAACAGTACAAAGCTAAGATGCGTGGCTTTAAGATGGAGAAAAAAGAAGAGAAGATGGCCACGAAGGAAAGTGGAAAGAGGGTGAAGAGGGAAGGTAAGGTGTTGAAGCAGGAGATCAAGGCCATTAAAGCTCGTCTCGGTGCGAATAAACTACGCAGTGATATACGCATTCAGAAGGCCAAGCAGCAGGTTGAGAAGACCAAGAGGCCGGGTTTCCACCTGGGAAAAACTCGTGAGGAAAAGATCGCTGCGTTTAGTCTTCAGCGTGCCAGAGCATTGGTGAAGGCCAAGGATCTGAAGATGATGAACAAGCTGGAGAATGCTAAGGAAATGCTTAGGAGACTCATGCCGACAAAGCTGCAGAAGTTTCGCACGAAGGAAGCACGTAAGGCAAAGAAGAGATTGGTTAAGGAAACAGTGACTCGTGAGCGTGGCACAGGACTCGCTGGCTATCTCGGTCGCAAGGAACTCAAGCGCATAGATGCTAAGCTGGAGAAACCTCTGGTAAAACGCATTATGTCTAAGATTTTGGGGACTAAGCCAGGGAGGCTTGAAGGTGATCCGCTGCTGACTTGGGCAAGAGCCAATCGTGCTGCACGTAAGAAGGCCGAGAATGTTGCTGTTGCAGCATTGGCCGCAAGTGATCAGAAAGATGCTGCAGAGGATAGTAGGCGTGCTGCAATCAATGTTAGGCAGTCTGTTGTTGAAAAGAAAGCAGTACAATTTGCGCTTGGAACTCTCATGGCCGCCGACACTGGAGAGAAATTACGTGTACGAAGATGGCAGGAGTTAAGAGGGGCAGATATTGCTAAAAATATAGACCGTGCGATAAAGAAGACACGGCTGAGTAGTGCGTATAAACCCAAGCCGCTGCAGTTAGCTGCTCCTCGTAAGTCTCGTGCCTCCGATGTTCGTGGACTCCTCGCGAGACGCCAGATGGTAAACCGCCAGCGTCAAGCACGTAAGGATGCGGCTCGTATGAGAAGGGCAAGTGGTCTTCCGCCTACCCCGAAGAGCGTGAAGGTTAGCAGGAGAAAACCGCGTGTGCAGAAGGAAGTGAAGCTGCCAAAGGTTAGGCCGAGTGATGCGCTGAGGGCAGGCAAAGACTGGTATAAGATGTCAAAGAAACAGCAGGATATATATCTTAAACTGAGGCGCAAGGAAAAGAGGGAAGGATTCAGCGAGAGCATCGTGGAAAGTGTCGTGGAGACCTTCGCGGATAAGAGTTGGCTGTCAAATGCATTAGACACAGCAGGAAACATTGTAACTGGTGTAATCGAGGGCACTGTGCGTATTCCCACCGATGTTGCCAATGTTGTGACCGCTGCTATTACTGGTAAGAGTATTGCGAGTTTGAAGAAATTGCCAACAGAGTATGTCAAGCCAATCCGCCAGCAGAGTGCTTATCAGATAGAGTCTGAGCATTATGCGAAGAAGGTGGCTGTGGAGATAAAGAAGATGGGTGTGCTTAAAGAGAGGGCGGCATCCGTTGAGCGAAAGCAGCGTGGGGGAGAGGAACTTGATCCCAGGTTTATTACATCGAGAAGAAAAAACATAGAAGAGGCCATGGGGTATGATGCAGGTAAGATGAAAAAACTTGGAGACCTTCACACCTATCTTCGTAAGGAGTCTATGCCTGGTGGTTTAGAGGGTGGAGGAATCACTCCAGACTTTTCCATTGAAGAAGCCATTATGACTGGAATGATGGTTGGTGGCATTGCAAAGGGCACACTGAAGGGATTTTTGCGGAGAGGGGCGAAATCAGCGTCCAAGAGAGCGGCTGGACAGGTTGGCAAGAAGGTGTTGGGAAAGGCTCCTCCAAAGATGCCTGTGAAGCCCACTGTAAAAGTTCCCCCGACACCCAAGCCATCAGCTGCTTTTCCTGGCAGAACATCAGACGCGATTGATGATATTGTGACACAGGTGCTCGACCGAACTAAGGGGTTTGTGAACAAAACAAGAGGTCCGATGTCTAAACCAGGTGCCAGACCGAGGGTTTCGGGTGTTGCAGCGCCGAAGGTTGTGCCAAAGACTCCAGCGCCAAGTCGCATGGGTCAGGTAGGCGAGGGAATAACTGTTTCTACAAAGGGTGCAGAGAGAGGTGGTTTTCTTGGACAGGGTGGCTTAGTTGATAAAGCAGGTGACATTGCCTTGGATGTGATTACCTCTCGGGTGCCTGGGAAAATAATCAGGGGTGTAAAAGTTGTTGCACATCATGCCTATCGACCGCGTGCTGCATGGAATGCGTTACGTGCTGATTTTAAGACAATGAATGCAACTGCAAAGAGGGCATTAGAAGCACATTCAAGTGCACGTCTTAACTATACAATGGGAGCAGGCACAAAAGCACAGGTAGCTCAGACGCGTGCCGCATTATTAAAACATACTGGTGAATCAGGGAAAGCGTTTTTAGTCCTTGCACCGCTTCTTCTTGCAGAATTTGTTATAGGTGCTGGAGGTACTCTTGTTGTTGCTGATAAGATTGCTGGTAAAGTAACAGAGGGGTCAATTTTCCAGCAAGCTGGTAGAGGATTGGTAAAAACTGCTGCTGGGCTTGGTGTTATAGGTAAGCCAGTGGGCGAGGAGTTTGGAAAAAGAGCAGGTGAGTTTGCGTTAGGTGTTATTGGAGTATCTCCAGAGGATATAAAGGAGACTGCAAAGAAAGCATTTACTCCCGCGACAGTTGAGCAGAAAGAGCAGGCCAAGTTTCACATTCGCGATGCCGCAGAGAAGGCTAAGGTTGGTAAGTCGCCAGAGGTGCAGAAAAAGATCGACTCGGTGGCTGGTGGTATAATCATACGCATTGATGGGGCGGGTGTTGGGGAGCTGAAGAATGTGCTGGCTAAGATTGCCAGTGTGAATTTTGGAGAGACGCTTGGTAAATGGGGAGCGAGTCTAACGGGTGGTGTGGCCGATGTCGCAAGTGCATTTTCCAAGGCATGGGTGTCGATTGGAGGCCAGACCGACACACAGAGGAAAGCCGCAGGTGCAGGTGCTCCCCGTGGGTCAAGACGTCGCATGAGGGAATCCCGTGCGGTTGCCGGTGTGCTAAAATCACTTGAGAAACGCTTTGCTCCGAGCGGGGAACACCGTCGTCTCGCAGGATTAAAAACTACTGGTGAAAAGCTGAAGTATCCCACGTTGAAGAGGTTGATTGACAGTGTGTATAACATAGGAGAGGAGCGCCATGAGCTTGCTGTTAAAATGAAGAAGTTTATGCAGAGTCACCCTAATCTGTATCTGCCTGTGCCGAAGAAAAAGAGTGGGAGTGTGATTGATGCTGCGAGTGGAATAAGAGATACCAGTGGAAAGATTATTAGTGCCGCCAAAGGAAAGTCGTGGGATCAAATTGCTAAGGATTTTGTAAAATGGATGGTTGGCACTGGTGTTAAGATGACCAAGCGTGAGACCAGCAAAGAGGTTGCCAAAGCTCGCGCTGAGATGGAGAGAGACGCGGGAGAGGGTGGCTATGTCTCAGAGAAATACGCGTTACTGAAGGCGAAGCAGAGATATCTTGGCAAGAGCCACAAGAGTGCAAAGTTTCAGCTTGAACATGTGTTGGCCGAGAGCAAGAGGAAGGATGAAGAGTCTCGTGGGCAGGGGGCAAAGAAGGAGCTGTGGGAAGAGAAAAAGGCGGAGGCAGAGAGGGAGGAGAGGGAAGGTGAGCGTGTACGTGTGGACGAAGATACTGGAATGGAAGACATACAGAAGGTCGTGCCATCATCGCTCATCACCGATTTCCAGAAACCAGTTAAGCGTAAGGAGCTTGCACGGGTGGATACAAAGGTGCCACAGACAGAGAGAACAGTGGCTGTTGCACGTACCCCGGAGGATGGGGCTGCCTGGCAGACTGGCACAACTGTTGCTGGTGACACCTATCGTTATAAACCAGCACGTAAGCCAGACAAGAGTGAGCTGGCACCGAAGGAAACTGTTAAAGATAAACGTCTACTGGCAGTGCCTGAGCCCATTGGTGTAGATGCTGTCGCTGGCCCAGACGTTATAACTCCTCCTCCTGAGAAGAAAAAGAAGAGAGTCATTCGTCGCCGCAAGGTCAAGCAGCCTGAGCTTCGCGTGGGACTCAAGGGCAAGAAGTTTGGTGGGGGTGGTTTTCAGTTTAGCGAGAGAGGTATCAAGGACATGGTGAACATAGTAAGGAGAGTAACCTCATGAGTGAAGTGAAGAATCTGGAACTTTTCAAGGTTGGCACTCACCGTGGTAAGAATTGGACGAAGGAAGACTGTCAATCCATGGTGGATAACTTTAATGCGATGAGCCAGAAGGTTACATGGGGACCGAAGGTGACCAGTGCGAAGGATGGTGCGCTGTTTGGCCTGGGTGAGACTAACATAGGTCATGATGATCTACAGCGACTGAAGCGTGGGCTGCCCAGTCTTGGAAAACTTGCCAACGTGCGCTTTGAGAACGACACGGTGCTCACTGACGTGGATGATATGCCAGATTTCATGAGCGATGCCATAAAGAACGGGATGTATAAGGGTCGGTCGGTGGAGATTTATGGTGAGAAAAAGACTGCGGAGTTTGGACTCACTGGTCCGATGATTCGTGGTATGGCATGGTTAGGTTATGAACCAGAGGAACTAAAGATGTTGTCCAATGACTTTGATCTTTACTGTGAGGAGTCAGAGGACGACATTCACTATATCAATTATTCTGAGAAAGGAGATGGCCAGATCGAAGGTTCGACGCAGAGCAACGGTAACATTAACCAGGAAGGAGTAATTAGCATGGCAGAACCAGGAATGACGGGTGCTGCGCCGCCGACGACTGAGGCACCTCCAGTAGCAGGTGAAACGGCGGCAGAAGGGACAGTGGGTGATATGACTGTCGAGGATTTAACCATGACGATGTTGGCTGTCATGGACAAGACTCTTCTTCAGCTTGGACTGATTGAGACATCATTCCTTGACGAAGAGGGCGGAGCAGCTGGAGCGGCTCCAGTGGGTGGTGCAGAAACCCCGGCGGAGTTTGCCGAGGGTGGATGGACTGAGAATGAGGTGAAACTTGCGACTGCGCTTAACGACGCTAACAGTAGGTTGGTAAGCCAGGACAAGACGATCATCACCATGAGTGAGGAGCTCAAGACCATTCAAACTCGCCTCGGTGATCCACTGAAGAACAAGATGGCGTATTACGAGGCACAGGGCAAGACGTTCGATAAGGACGCTGTTCTGAAGTTCGCAGAGGCACATGGTAGCTCTGCAGCGGCCAGCCATCTCGAAACCATCATCGCAATCGCGCCAGAGATGCCGGCAGGTGACACTGCAGTGTATAATGACGCGGAAGGCAAGCAGATGACAAAGGATGAGGCTCTTGACATCATCAACGAGGCTGTTACTAAAAATGACAGCTCCGTTGGAGAAGAGATGACCACATTCTGCGAGAAGAACACGCAGTTCACTGTGGAAATGTTAACCGAAGAGTAACACAACTCAATGAGGGCAGAGAGGAGATGTTTCGTTGAGTTTCTTTCAGTATAAACAGACCATCGATAAGAAGACCAGTGGTGACATGACCGGATGTGTACATCGTGCGGTTGTTTATAGTAGTGATTACATTACTATGCCCACAGCACTTGGTCGAGTCGATGGAATCGTTGTCGATGTGCATGCCGCATCATCAAGTTTTTGCGAAATCGCGATACAGCCTGGAGACATAGTGCGAATCTATGCTTCAGAGAGTATTGCGGTTGGTGATCAGCTGGTAGTAACCGCAAGTGGTGAAGCAGCGGTTTACACTCCCGGATCAGGTACAAGTGTGTTCCGCATTGGTATGGCTGAGAGTGCCGCAGTTGCTGGCCAGGTCATATCGATGAGAATTGCTTTTGACAGAGACGCAGCATAATCGAAAGGAGTAGAGTAGTATGGCCTATACACCATCAACCACTGCATCGCTGCAGAACTCTTCTACATTCCTGTCGAAGTTGGCGCTGCGGTACAGTCAGAGCAAGGACGTGTTTGTCGCGGATAAGATTTTTCCGCCGATTCCGGTGGATCGCGAAGCAGGAAAGTTTAACGTGTACGGTACAGAGTATTACCGTATGGAGTCAGAGGACATCAAGGAATTTACCGTGAATACCTCTGGCAAAGCAAAGGATGTGGACTTCACCGTTACGGAGGATAGCTACAATCTCAACATTCTTCGTCTCAGAACCACGGTTGATCTCCACAAAGCTCGTATGGCGAGCAAAACGAGAGACATCGACCTCAAGGCCGATTCGGTAGAGGGGTTGCATGACAAGTTTGCGCTGAAGAAAGAACGCAGGATGTTCACCTTCATCAGTGGAACCGCTCGTTACACAGCCAGTTGCACGTCTGCACTGGCGTCGAGTTACCAGTGGGATCACGCGAATAACCAGAGCCCTAATGACTCCACATGGGTTCCGGCAAATCAGCCTGGTGCTGCTGTGATCACAAAACAGACGTTAGTTACCAAGCTCGGCGGTGGTCGTCGTCCTAACGTCGCATGGTGTACGCCCGATGTGTTTAACGTGCTGATGTATCACCCGCGCGTTATTAATCGGCTGAACCAAAACTTGAATCAGACACCTGACGAGGTTCGTGGAATCCTCGCGGCACTCTTCAACGTGAAAGAGTTCTACGTTGTGGACGCTGTGCGGGATAAGGCAGTTGAGGGTGATGATGACTCTGACATGGACTTCCTCGGAACCAAGATGTTCGGGCTGATCTATAAGCCTGAGGGTGTTGGTGAAAAGGCCAAGGGCATGCGGAGGCCTCGATTCGGTGGCCAGCTTGCATTGGATGGCTATCCGAATTACGCGGAATGGAAGGAAAATTCTCACATGGGCAATCCCATTATTGAGGGTCGTGAGTTCTACGGGTTTGTGAGTATGAGTGATACTCTCGGATACCTTTTCCGCGATGTGATCTCGTAGGAAATTAAGTGTCCACGGTCGGCGTGGATACTGTGCGGGGTGTTCTTTGTGCCCTCATTGGACACCCCGCGAGTGTTTTGGCGATTACGCTGGCTTGCTGGTGCTTGCTTTGTGCTTGTTTGTGCTTGTTTGTTTTTGCGCTTGCCTGTGCTTGTGTTTTTGCCCGCTTGATGCACTTCCGTATATATTCTTTTGTCTTTGCTTTTCTGTAGGAGTGGAGAAAGTATGAGTGAAGAAGAGATTCGCTATCCCATAGTAGATGGCAAGCTCCCACATGGCATGTATATATCTGCAGAGGGTGGTGGAGGGAAGCCGCACAATAGCATCTTTGCAAGGGTGCTGAGAACCATTAAACAGTATGCCTATGTAAGCGATCTCAAGGCCATTGCAGAGTTACTTGATGTGCCAATTGAAAAGGTGGAAGATTGGGAGAGACAAGCCGTTAGAGAGGTGCCAGACCACCAGAAGTTGCCCGGTGCTGTGGAAATTCCCCAGTGGGGCATCTATCAGGAAGAAGTGAGGTTAGACGACGGAACCATGATGGATAAAAAAGATCTGATGTCACGAATGATCGTAGATGACTTTCCAATATATGATGCGGACGGTCGTTACACCGGAAAGTTTGATTTCATCTGGTGTCCCGACCCCACACATCCTTTATGGGAGTTTCAGGTTTCCACTGGGTCAAGTGCAATGGACCCGGTGAGAAAAGCTGCATATCTTGAGAATTTTAAGAAGAATGCGGAGAAATCAGGTGGATTCAAGAAGTCAGTAAAGAAGTTAGATGGGGAGTGCGAGGGTGAACATCTACTCATCATTGGAAACGGACCAAGTCTTGTGCATGATTGGGAGATGTTGAAACAGATATGCGCTGAGAGAAAGAGTCTCGGGCTGAAAACCATGGGATGTAACAGAGCGATTAATTATCTCGGTGCAGATGCCATTGATTACTATGTGGTTGTGGATTACACATCCTTTGCTGCAGACTGGTTAAAGGCCAAAGGGGATAGGAGTGGAGTGAAAATCATTGCTGATGCGTTTAGCCATCCTTGGGTGAATGAAGTGAGCGAGCCGTATTGGATGTGGGGGACACACGATCGTGATGAGGTGTTGCCTGATGATGGAGAGGGTGATAGAAGTTATCGCAAGCGCATTGGTGTGGTTGGTGGCGGAGTTAATGTGTTTCTATGGAGCATGGTACTGGCATATCGGTTTCTGAAACCCAAGAGTATCATCATGGTGGGGTGCGATCACGCGTATACTGATATGTGTTATCATCCTGGGAGAGAATGGCACATGGATCAGTTTGATAATCCGGTTTTTCCAGCAGATCAAGAGTTTGTGGCTGGTAAGAAGGGGTTTGTGGCAGTGACCGATGGGAGGCTTAAGCGGGCTGCCAATATGCTCGCAGGTCTTATATTCTATATTGTGAACGGTGGTTATCCAGCAGGGTGTCGTAGGTCTATTCCTGTGTATGATGCATGTGATAGGGGAATGGATTTGAGATTCGCGAAGGAGATTGGGCTGACTGAAGTATACACTGACATACTGTTGAAAAAAGAGGAGGTGGCCAGTGGCATACTGTGTACACGATGACATTATTGGAAAGCTCGATACTAATAGTATCATTCAACTGACCGATGATGCAAAGAGTGGGTCGGTGGATGCGACTGTGCTTGCAGCATGTATTGCAGATGCTGACGCAAGGATAGATAAGGACTGTGGGGCGAAGTACACTGTGCCGTTTACGACAGTTCCCGCGTTGGTGAAGAGTCTATCGGTGCGAATTACCATTTACAATCTCTACAATCGTCGTCGTGGTGCTTCGAGAAGTGTGGTGGATGACTATAAGCAGTGTCTTGAAACCCTAAAGGAGATTGGTAGTGGGGTGATTACACTGAGCGAGGTTAGCGAGTCTACCGGGCGTGTAAGCGTGCGGGTGTTTGAGACAGAGGTGAGTGGGGAAAGTGATATGGAATTTAGCGGGGATTACGGTTTTGACGGTTTTGAGGCGTAGGTGAAGGGGAAATACGCCCGTAGGCGGCCAAAACGCCCCCTTAACGGCGTTCAAAACGAAAGCAAGTAGTAATATAGCCGTTTAGAAAAAGAATAGCTTAGAACGCCCTTTACCGGCCTTTTTGAAAAACGGACAATCTTATGGCATTCAACTATGCTTTCGGTGCATCAAGAATAGTTCGTGGCGCACGTGCATTCATGGGTGGCGTACACCTTGCTGGTCGCTATGGCGTAGGTGTTGGCTCACGTATGTTGCGTGGAATGACTCCAAGTATTCTAAACGCTGCATCTTGGGCAAAGTGGAGGGTGTTGGGGGCTGGTCGAACCATTGGACTGCGCTTTGTGGATCGTGGAACACTAAGGCGTGTGGCATATGAAGCCCTGCGGTTTGGGAAAGTGCGATGGGGAAGGTTACTCTTTGATAAAGTGTTCATTGGTGGGATGCGTCAGGCGCAAGTGCAGAAGATAAACGCCATGATGGTCGGGCGTGGTTCAAGTGCTGGTGAAGAACAGTTGTCAGTGTCACCATCTGGCTCACTTGTGCAGGTAAACTTCACACCAGACTCGCGTTTTATGAGTGATGCTAAGATGCAGAAGCAGATCGATGCGATGATGGGTGTGGATGTGAATAATGAGATCGGTCGTATGGCTGTGGAAGAGGTTAAAAAGAATTTTATCATGGGTGGTAGGGTTCCAAGAGGGTATGAAGTGAATGGGGAGCCAGTGCAAGAGGGTAAGTGGGTGGAATTAGGTGCTTCGGCGAAAGCGCAGAGGAGAAGAGCAGGTAGGCCTCCACAACCACTCATTGATACTGGTAGACTTATGAACTCCATTGGTTTTCGAGTGGAAAATGGTAAGGTTATCGTGGGAACCAACGTGGAGTACGGGAAATACCAGGATCGTGGGACGAAAACTATACCACCGCGCCCATTTACCACGATTCCAGACGACACTAAGAAGAAAATGTCAAATGTGGCCATTGCTGCGTATGTGAAAGAAGGAGAGAAGAATGGATAACTCTAAGATACAAGCAGGTAGCGTGCAGATATACGTGGCTGAGAGCGATGAAGCTATCACCGATGGTGATTCTCTTGGTTTATGTGAGCCTGGAACCATACAGTACGCGGAAAACATGTCTGTTGCTGCGCTGTTTGCAGAGCAGTATGGAGATTCTCCGTTTGATTATCTGTTTAAAGGGTATGCACCAGTGTTGTCATTTGGGTTACTGGAGCATAGTGAGGGTGTGTTTGATAAAATATGCCCGTATATGAAAAAGACAGATGATGGCGGTGGGTTGTATCACTACTCTCTTGGCTTTGAGATTAACCCTGGTACAAAGCTGTCCACATATGCGAAGAAATGGGGAACAGTTAGAGAGATATCTGGAGAAGATAATCACATCATTGAGATGGGAATTCCAGTGATTGCAGCACCATTCCGTATTGCTGGCGGACAACGTAGGGTGATAATGGTACAGGTGTTTGGTATCGTTGATACTGCACAGGCCGATGATGAAATGGGTCAGTTTGGCCCAGGGGCAAGTTAATGGCTGATGCTGATAGAGACACTTATGAAGTTGCAATGATGATGCGTTTTTACCATCAGAGCGAAAAGGATATTGCTGGGATGCCACGTGAACGTCTCGACGCATATCTTGAGCACATTGAGCGCATTCGCGCGGCAGAGGTGTTAGACCTCATGAAACTTTTCACACCAGAAGGGAAAGCAGAAATGCTTGATATACTTTTCCCTGAGGTTGGTCGTAATGGACTGTCTTTATCACAACGCTGCCGCTGGAATAAACTAAAGGAGAGCATCACTCATGGCGATAGATAATGACAAACTGGCCTCTGGGCTTACCACTTTCACAAACCTCTACATGTCATTCTATGAGCTACACGAGGGTGATTCAGCGCTGACTGGTGGCACATTCAACGTACACCCTGCAGTGAAAGCTCTTGACGACGCACTTGGTGTGTTTGATGATGACCGTTATGAGCAGGAGTATGTTGCTACCATTACCTCAACGCTGGCTGACATCAGTGAACAGTATAAGGATATGCGTGATTCCATTGTTGAGTTGATGAACGAGTGGCTGGAGCAGGTTGCGGCAGAGGAGCTGGATTTCCGTGAGGAGTCTGTCGATGCAGATAGTGTGATGAACTACTTTCTTCACATGATGGCATATGGCGCACAGTCATTTACCACGTCAGTGGTGTCCCTTGGGTCTACCACAGAGGACTTGGTTGGCGTTGATGCATCAGGCCATCTCCCACTGTCAGTTCTTGGGCCATTTAGAGACATGGATAAGAACATCTCAAGTGGATGTCAGACGTATAATCAGAGAGTGTTGGATGGAAATCACTTCCAGCTTACCTGTTCTGATGACTCCACCGCTGGGTCAGAGGTTTTTGACGCCACGTGTTCTAAGGTTTCAGAGGGTGGTGATGATGGGGTCACCATTACTGTTACAAGTGCGGATAGTCAGAGTGCAAGTGGGGAAACTATTAGCCCAGGAGCCAATGATTCACTTGTTATTGATGGGGATTTTGATTGCACGTTGAGCAATGTGGGAACATCTGTTGCAGCGTATTGGGCTGATGCCAGTAGTAATGTGGCTAACTTTAGCACCGCGAGTGGAAACACTTATCGTAGTATTGGGCTTGCATTGCTTGCATCAGGCGCAGGTACAACCACAGCGTATATCACCCAGTATCTCACCTCACTTGATAACACCAGCCAGTTTGACTACATGGCTGTTACATTCCTTGCGAAGGTTGGGACGGCAACGAGTGGTACGCTTAATGTTAAGATGGTTGGAACGAATTACACGGCGGAGGCAAATGAGCAGGAGACTATCGACGCGTCCACTGCTTCATCTGACTGGACGAGATACACATTCTACTTCACCATTCCGCGTAAGATGGAGAGCGACTTTGGTGTGAGGATAACGAACACGAACCTCAATGGAACGGTGCTTGTTGACGAATTGGTAATTGCGCAGACATACGATCTTCAGGGTGTTGCAATGATTCTTCCACGAGACCATGTGGATTATACAGAGAGTGACCGCTTTAGGTTTACATCGTCTAATGATAAAGCAGGCAAGGTTGCGCATATGCTTGCGATTGAGAAAAATGTTAATGCGCCAACGAGCGGGAGTCCAACGTATCCAGATTCTTAAGGAGGAGTTATGGCAATTATATCATGTACAAGAGATTCTTTACCAGACTTAATCGCCTGTCTTCAACATGTGTATAAGAAACTCGATGGTCATGTTGCATCAGGTAAAGTCACAGTAAAAGGCACGAGTATCGAAATAAAGTTTTCTAATGGTAGTGTTGAAATAAAGGTAAAATAAAACGAGAGGATATATCAGTGACCGCACCTAAGAAATCTAATGGAACGATTATCAAGATTGCCATTGTAGTGGCTGTTGCACTGCTTGGGTTTATCACTACAAACACAGTTGCCCATAGCAATCTAAATGATCGAGTACATGATAACGAGGCTGTTCGAAGAGAGACTGATGCTGAAATTAAAGGTGCTTTGAAAGCACTCAGGGAAAGAAGCGAGCGCATTGAAAAGAAGATTGATAGATTACTAGAGAAATAACATCCACTAAATTGGAGGATGTAACATGGCGAGTATACCTGCACAGATTCTTAATTATGTCAATCTTGTTAAACTTATCATCGATCTATTTGATGATGATACACCAAATGATTTTCAGATGATTATCGACGAGATACTTCCTGCGCTTGATGAAATCAGAGAGCTTGCAGAAGCATCAGTTTCTGGAATCGATATTAATGTAATGACACAATCAGCGGCAGACATTGGCACGCTCGCGATGGCGTTAAGTACAGCATTGAGAGCGAAAGTGAAATAACACTTATTTTTACCAGGAGGGCATGACATGGCGATAACACCAGAACAGATCATCAGCGGAATATCACTGGTTGAAAAGATTCTCAGGCTTGTAGGTGTGTATGATGATGCGCCAGACCTGCTCGGTGCAATCGTTCCCATTGTCACAGAGATAACAAAGCTCTCTAACCAGGCAGCTGCATCACAGGATATTAGCGAGATGACACAACTTGTGTGTCATATCAACAGTCTATCACAGCAACTTCTCGTTGCATTAAGCGCGAGGGTGTAATGTCACTCACTAAAATCGGTCTTGATGTTTCGGGTTATGACACCCTCGACAGCGACCTCGAACTCGCAGAGAGTGACAGTCAGGTTCGTCTTCGCAATCTCGGCAAGGATTATCTGTCGGCTGGTAAGTCTATAATAATGTGGGCTGATTATGGAACGGACACCGACGCAACATATTCGACTTCTGGCGTAATCGCTCCGGCGTGGGAAAAAGGTTCTGGTGGTTCGGTTGCTGACGGAATCTATGACACTGGCGGCGCGCAATATACAGCGTATGTATTGCCGGATGAGTTGAACAATGGCATTCAAACAATGCTTATTCGATTCTCTCCTAACTGGACAGGCACTCCCGGTGCAACGCAATTCATCATGTATTCGATGAACCAGAATGCATTGTACGCAAACAGGATAAGTCTTTTTGTCGCTACAGCTGGAAAATTGCATGCCATTATTTACAATGAATCAGATGTAAATATTTGTCAAATTGGAGCAACAGCAGCAGAGGTTAATGGCGCGGGAAATACTTGGGATCAGTCCGAACCTGTATATGTTGCGTTCTCGATAGACTCCACAGAGGGTGCTCATGGCGTCGCTCGTTTATATGCAGGCAGAGTATCCGATGGGACTGCTAATAGTGTTGGGACTCCAGACACAAACATCGACGGGATAGCATCTAACAATGGAGGAAATGCTCTGTCGGTTGGTGGCTGTAATAGAGATACAACCACATATTGGGCAGACATTGACGTTTACGAATGGGCTATTTTCGACGGCCCGATTTCCACTGCGGCGAGTTTCACGATACCTGCGGAGATTGAGGAGATTTTCAATTCTGGATCAGGTGTTCCAAATCCATCAGTTGTATTCGCTGAGATTGACCTTGAGGGATCGCGTATAGTTGACATGTCAAAATCGAATATAAACATAACTGGCGACGGGGCTTATTCTGTAGATTTATATTATTCTTGCGAGAATACATCAGGGTCTCCATCATGGGTTGGCCCATTTGATATTGCAGGATGGAAAGCAGAGTCAGACCCAACAGGTCGGTATTTTCAGATGAAGGCAGATATTGCAAGTGATGATGGGGTTGGAATTGCACGTATTCTCGACACTGGAAATTTCCTTACCGTTGGATCGCTCACGACAAGCGGTGATACTCAGGGAACTCAGCGTGGTTTCCGAATGATAGGAGCGTAGGATGAAGAGGAATGTGGCTGGAAGAGTGTCATTTAGGATGATCAGTAGTGCTGATCACTTTTCGTCTAAAACTGGTGAGACTGTTACAGTCCAGGTTGGCATAGGTACTGCGGCATTTCAGAATGCAACTAATACTCCTGCGACTGAAAAGGCAAGTGGATTTTATAACATCTTACTTACAGCCGCCGAGAGAAACGCCAGTTTTGTCGATGTGAAGTGTTCGTCGTCTGGAGCAGATACCCAAGCATTCTGCCTCTATCCTGAAGCCAGTAGCATTGCAGATGTAGTGAGTCTCATAGGAACCCCTGCGGCAGATGTATCAGCCGACATTGCTGCGGTTAAGGCTGTGGTGGATATTACAGATTGGAAGGTTGACACGGTTGATAGTAATGTCGATTCAATCCTTGTCAACACAGACGCTAAGACATCCACTCGCGCAACAGTTGCGGCACTGGCTGTGACAGATGGTAAGGTGGATACGTTGACCACGAACCTTGCAACGGTGGATGGCATCGTGGATATCATCCTTGCACTTGTTGGTGTAAACAATCGTGTATTTACACCAGTGTACAATGCCAATCGCAAGCTCACCTCGTGTACCATCAAGGGGTATCCTACTGCGGCAGACGTAGACCTCGACACAAATGACATCATTGAACTGGATGTCACGGCAACATACACTGATCTCGAAATGCAGACCTTCAAGATAGAAAAGGTGTAACATGGGCGTCAGCGCACTTGGAATTGTAACGAGGGGTCTCATCGATGATGATAGTGTCCCTGAACCTTCTGGCCCGACACTTACCAGTGTGGTCGGTGGTGATGAACAGGTTGTGGTTACTCTTGTGCCATCAGCAACGGTGTATTACGTGACTTACATTCTATATCGCATCTGGGCACCGTTTCAGGAAAATGTCTGGACAAGCACCACGTATACTGGAACTGCTGGAACTTCTGACACAAAAACCATCACGGGGCTTGATAACTACAAGTTCTATGAGTTTATCATCTATGATGAGTCTCGGTATGGCACACGCTCAGCACCATCTGCATCGAAGATCGCATTCACCACCGACAACTCATCCGACCATCAAGACCGGCTCATTGTGGTGAGAGATCGCGTGGAGAGTGCGATATCGGAGTTCTCTCAGGTTAAGATTAGGCCACAACAGGAAGCATCAGGCGAACTTCCAGTTCCATACTGCATTGTGCTCGATGGTGGGTATCCAAATACAGTTGGTAACGCGTCGTTTTTGGAGCACACAGTTCTCGTGGTTGTGGTATGGAAGGCAAACTGGAGTGTGGATCAAGAGGAGATTGTGGTAAACGAGAATGATGTAACATCTCTGGCGAAACTATCTGATAAGGTCAAGGCGTTGTTTAGCCCACATTCACCTTCTGGTAAAACCCCATACTACTATGCCTCAGCCCAATCCATAGGAAGCCCGCAGTATATGACCATTAACGATGTGTATCTTTATGGTCAGGTAGTGACGATTAAATGCTCATGCGTGGAGGCCTAAGATGGTCGATGAACTCATTAACATACGAATAGCTACTGACAAGCTAAAGCAGGATATGCAAGCCCATTCTGGAGACTTCCGTGAAGTGGGCGAGGCTATGCTCGATGGTATTGGTGAGGGTATGGCTGCAGGGGAACAAGCTGGCGGCGGAGGTATGCAAGGTGGTGGAGGTGGTGGTGGTGGTGGAATGTTCAGTGGCATGGGTCAAGCTGCTGGATGGATGGGTGGCGGAATGCAGGGTATGGAACAGATGATGATGATGAGTGTGCCTGGTTTGGGTATGGGTATGGGAGTGGCAAGTTTGATGGGAGTGGGGAGCGAGGCATTGAATCTGCTGAAGGGTATCAGCGAGGGAATCAGGGAGACACTTGGACTGGAAAGCGCGAGGAGTAAACAGGTGGATGCGCTGGCTTTTCAGGAGGATATGATGGGCGTGTCTCAGCTTGGGCAGCTGATGGCACAGAGAGAACGCATTGAGGGTGATGTTGGCAAGGGTGACGAGCGGTATAGTCTTGATCAGCGGATTAAGGCGATTACGAGTGGCATAGAACGAGCAGTTGCCAAGAAAAAGATGTATACTACAGATGAGCTACTTAGTGATCCAACTAAACGTGGGGAGGTTGTCTCTGCGGCAGAAAAAGAGATTGAACTACAACAGGATGCTGATGAGGCTTACAAGTTACTTCTAAAACTGATGCAACGGGCAACTAATGGTAATAATCAAAACGGTCGTGGGAGGGGTGGTCGTTAATGGCAATAACACGAGTGGTTTCCTACAATTCATATGAGCTGCCAAATGTATTAACCGTTGGCCCTGTGTCAAGAATTCCACTTCGTCTAAACGGTGCAACGATTGGTCATACAGAATCCATACAAATCGCTGGACTTTTACAGGCAGACACCAATGCGGCTTTTGACTCCGCGAAGTCGGCACTTGAGACTGCTCTTGACGCATCATCTCTTGACCAAGCATTTAGTGTAATTGTGACAATTGACGGTGACGGTGGTAAGACACGGTTTAACTATAACCCGTTGACCAGCAATTCTCTACAGCGTGCGGATATTTCACTTACATACACTGGTGGCAAGAATAAGACAGAATTGTCGTATCCATACTCCGTGTCATTCCGCCATTATCCAGCGAATATTTCTACAGGTAGTGGTGCAGATCCGTTGTATGAGCAGAGTGTTGTGACGTCATATGATGCCGCTGGATACGACCGCATTACCAAGACTGGTGTGTGTATCACCGCCCGTGGCACATCTGCAAAAGAGAAGTTTCTTGAAGACCTCGACACCAATGCCTTTACCATGCTATCAAGCGATGTCAATGGCTGGGAACGTGGGCCATATAGTGTCAACACCGATGCGCTCGACTGTCGGGCTTCGTATTCCATTCAGGAGATATGGAAGCCAGTGGTGATAAAGGTTGGAAGTAAAGAGCCATTTAATTCGATTAGTATTAACACATCACTCATTCAACAAAACGGTGAAACCTTTGTGAATGTGAATATAAACGCACGAATTGATCGGGGCACTGCATACCAGGCAGATTTAACAAACAGCGATATCATTCAAACATATTACCCGAAGTTGAAAGATGAAGCTGACAAGATTGCGAGCTCGTTTAATGACAGGAAGATTATTGGCGGGAAGTCTAAGGGGGTGAAGTTAGTACAGCGTGATCCCATGAACTGGGCATCTGAGACAGGAACAATCTCCTGTGGATTTCGATACTCTTATGCACTGGGCAAGAGGGGAGCTGGTGTAGTTGAGTACAGCGCAAACAGCACACTCTCTGTAGTTCGTCCACATCGCTGGTACATCATCGGCGATGCTTACGTTAAGGTACTCTCTGCCCCAATGTTCCGTCGGATGTCGTTCTCAGGATCAATGACACTGTTTGATGCAAAGTCAGTGCCAAAAGCATATGCTGGGTATAAACCTCCTGGTGGCAAGTGGGTGAAAGATGGGAATGACAGTGTAACCTCCGGTGACCCAAAGTTGTCGATTGATGGTTGGACTATGAAGGTGAGCTGGTCTGTTGGGTATCGTGAGGAGAAGGGTAAGACAAGTGGTAACATAGGCATCAAATCAGAAGGTCAAGCCGAGGGTAAAAGCACACCAAGGTGGGGGAAGTAATATGATCTCTGCAAAATACAAAGGACGGTTGCTTGCGTGTGAGGAAGGTGGCTCTTTCTCTTGGACATTCTCGTCATCAACCGTGCCTAATCGTGGAGTGTTTACTGCAACTGAGAAGGCAGTCGACTTCTTCCGCAAACATCAGAATGTGCCTGGGCGGTTGGTCTTCACAACCGAGAATGGCACTGTCACCATCGACGATCTCTTTTTTCAAGATGCCGATCTTGAGGTGGAAGATTATGGCGATAAGCCCACCAGTATCTACTCATTCGAGTTGGTTGATAAAAGAATACTCTGGAACTTTGGTCTGATACAGAAGGTGTTTAACCAGGTGATGGCTAACGGGAAGAAGTATAATCTTAACACTGTTAAAGGAATAGCAGAAGGCGAGAATCCATACTCTGTTGCCGATATATTCGTGTGGTTTGTGGACAATGTGTTTTGGTTTGAGAAAGGGAAGTATAAGAATGACATGACACTTGCATTCAGCGATGGATTGCTTAATGGTAAATACAAGTATGGTGGTGAGCAAATCATCGATGACATTTTCTTTTATTCCACACGTCCAAACCTTGCGCTTAATGAGTTACTTGACCGAGCATCGTTGAAAATATCACTCATGCGTGATGGCACTCCATTTTTGTACTCTGCGCATAATAGGGAGTTTTCCCACAAGATTCCAAAAGACAAGAAGCTGCCTGGTGGTGACCAGTATGAGAATATGTGTTTATCACGTCCTTGGTATCTCGACATTTATTTCCCAGTGGATACAGACGTATACATTGGTACAGCAAAAGGTGACATTCCAATCTGGGAACCAGTAATAATGCATGATGGAAAAGACTCATGGGGTGTGGCTGGCGGAAGTACCACGAACAATAGCAAACCAGTGACATCTGCAGCCGGTGAGTGGGTATCCATTACAACAATCATCAACGACTGGGGAGCCAATCTTAGTGATATGTATTACCATATGGGCCAGATGAGTGCTGGGAGCAGATACGGACGATGGGATGCTGGATCTGACCCTGACCCAACTAAACGTCCTATTGGACATGTTGGTGATGGCCCAGTGACCACTCTTATTAGCCGCGCAGGTATCACCGCAAATTCTGATGTGGTAATCATGCGGCAGCGCCTACTCCAAGACTTTTTCTGTGTCTGGAGAATCAAAGAGGCATATCAAAAAGACTATACTCCAATCCGAGGTATTACATGTCTGGTCGATGTGTCAACCGGTCGTCGGTGTCCGATGCAAGCATGGGGAGATGTGTGGTATAGTACTGATGAACATGGGACAAGAAATTATACTAACAGTCGACGCTTTATGAATTTCGATGACACAGCAATTGATTTTGGCCCATACATAGTAAATAACGAGGCAGGCATCATTCGATTCGAACGTGGCGTCGGTCAGCTCAATACTGTCGGTGATGGCGTGACGATGAGACAGGACACCAAAGGGTATAAAGCTGAATTACCAAGTCTGACTGTCCAATGTGCATATCCTAAACGTGAGGATGGTGGTGAGAGTTACTACCACTTACGCTTCGACATCCGTACTGGTAAATGGACAACGACAGTGGTTGACGAGCGCGGAAAGGTAGATAGTGATCTCGAAGCATGGCCACTGACTGGTGATGCTGTCTACTCCATATGCTGCACAGATTTAACCGCGTTGTGGCACGATGGTGGCGAGGAAAACCCTAAATCCACCGGATGGGCTAATGAGGAAGCACTTGAGCGTCGTGCTGTTGCAGAGCGTCGGAGATTCTCAGCCCAAGTTGCAGATGTCACTGGAGGGAACTATACATTTGTGGGGTTTATAAAATGGGAGGTTGGGCCAGGAGTGCAGAGTATCACTTGGCAGTATCCAGAGGGGCTAACACACCTGAATCTGAACCCCACGAGAGACTTCAATGGCTTTGAGGGTGCAGTGTTGAGCATGCAGGATAGACTGGACGCCCAGAAGAAACAAGCCGATGCAATGAAGAGGAAGATGAAAGTATGAGCGAGATTATCCCAAGACAGTATGGCACTTGGATGGGCCCAGGCGATGTGCCCATTGTGAATGCAACGCTGGATCAAGAGTTACCTGTGCAGCTACTTGGAGTGTGTACTGGAGAGGATGCGGAGTCGGGTGAGCTGGATGTGAGTCTGTATCAACACCGCCCGCACCTTGTGTTAGCTCGTGGAACTCCTAATCACGATGTTGGTGCAAGCATACAGATTGGCATAGTGAAAAGCACGTCTGGAGAGGGCGAGAATCGAACGTATGGGGTGCAAGCATACAGCATTGCAAGTGGTGGATCATTTGCAAGTGGGCAGACGTATAGTCCAGTGTACTCCTTTGGCGTGGTGTACGAGATTGATGATGTGGTTAGTGTGTGCTACGATGGGTCTGAGTTAGATGGCATGGCAGGTACTGCGTA
>Ga0307928_10000781_pt1 | contig 24000 bp, 27 predicted proteins | sample AceLakmetagen232_FD_201815 | JGI IMG/M metagenome (GOLD analysis project Ga0307928, IMG submission 201815) | Saline water microbial communities from Ace Lake, Antarctica - #232 | ecosystem: Environmental > Aquatic > Non-marine Saline and Alkaline > Saline | place: Antarctica: Ace Lake... | reverse complement strand
GTGTGACAATAACATAACACTCGCCGCTGGATTAGCATACGGAACAATCGGCGGCGGATATGGAAATGAAGTGACTGCTAATAGTGCAGTAATTGGTGGCGGAAACTACAATACTGCTAGCGGGACCTACGCCACTATTGGTGGCGGCTTGTATGCCGTGGCATCTTTATATGGGCAGGCTGCGCAGGCTAGCGGGCGATTCAGTGCTGCTGGTGACGCGCAGAGAAGCGATCTCACAGCGCGTATACTAACAACCGACGCAACGCCAGCAGAACTTTTCCTAGATGGTGTGGACGATAGGCTTGTCATTCCAGTTTCAACGTCCTGGCTCTTTGAAATCAGGGTTATTGCCCGCCAAACGAATGGCGGTTTCGCCGTTAATGGGTATCTCACCACAGGAATAATTTCTAGGGATGCCGGTAATGCCGGAATCATTATTCAGGCACAGACAGACTGGGACACTGAAGGCTCGACCTGGGATTTCGTAGTGAGCGCTGACACGGCCAATCAATCGCTCAAGTTACTAGCTACCGGCGCGGCAGGTATTGATATAAATTGGGTGGCAAGTATCCATCTCGTGCAGACAACGGGCTAATGGCTGGAGCATACACAGCAAAACCTGAAGCAGACGATACACCTGACGTCCCAGACGGCTGGGATGTAGACTGGCCGTTTCCTGGGGCGTTTCCGCCTGGCTACAGTCCAGTGTATTCGATCGGGATTACTGGAGGTGACTATATCGATGGCCCGTTCGATGCCTCAGTGACACTCTATGACCACGTAACGTACGCCACCAGGGAACCAGCAGCCTATGTGATCGTATGGACAGCTTCAATCGGCGGCGATACTGTTCAATTGCGCTTCGCTGGCGACCCTAGTTATACCGGCAGCGTGTCATCGAATTACATTGCGATGGGCGGTGACTTCTGGGGGGCTACGCCATCACTTGAATTTGAAACCACAGAAGATGATTGCGGCGAGACCCTGACACTTACCGCGACATCGACAGTGTGGCATGAGACGGCAGTTGTTGGAACTAAAGAAATAGGAATCCCAGTAGTGGTGATAGATGGTGATTCGTATGGAACATACAATTCCATTTTCGGTTTGGGGTGGTACGGAAAAGTCGCTGTCTCAGAACAGTTTTTGGAATTGGCATTATTGTACCGATCCTCGGACGGGACGGAACCTCATCCGACGCCTCCCGAGGGGGCGGACTTCACGGTAACTGCCACTGTTAATGGATCTGCAGTGCAAGTGCGGTCAGGCACGGAGGATCCATGGACGGATAGCTGCTCCTTTGACATGGGAGAATTAAGTGCCTTTACTGTCGAATCTCTCGCAGCATCGAAGGGTGAAAGTTGGGAGGGGGCATGTTGGGGAGTGAACGCCTGGCTTTTCCTAAATCTAAGCCTGGGCGATGGTGGAGATGATGTCGTTGTAACAGTTACTGCATCGACTGGACACGTTAAGGTATGCTCCACTAGGGTATGCCGCGATGTAATATCGGTCTCCTATTCGGCCTCATGGAATACCCCTACCCTGAAGCCTGGATATACATGGGCCGGATCGGAAACGATCGGCTTCATGGCTGGATCGATAATTAACGACATGCGAACGTGGTATAAATCGGATGCGTTCCCTCCATCATGGTACTGGGATCATATCACGGCATACGACTCGGATTGGTACACGGCAAGCCGGCCGACTGACAATTCGATCCTAGTGACTTGCTCCGATTTAACGGAAGGCGAGACCCGTTCCAGCAACAAGCTTATCGGACTTAAGATCTATGGATCTTGGGTAGGAGCATACACTGCTTCCGTATCATGGGATGTCTACAAGAACGGAGTGCTGCTAGACACTCATGGCGGCAACCTTTTTGTTGACTACACCACCCAGAACACTGACAGTAACAGAATCTATTTCGATCGAGATACTGGACTGCCGATATAGGGCTACTGGAAAGGAGCCTAACACAGGAGAAACCGATGCAGAACACATACAAAATGCCATCAACATATAGGAGCTTAATATGGCACAGACTTACACAACTTGGCTCACTCCTAGCTCGGGCGTGAGGAGCGGCTGGGATGCACTCGTCGAAAACTACAACAAAGCTTACGGAGAAGCCAGGGCCGCGAACGAGTCGCGCTACCAACAGATGCTAGGTATCGCAGACCAGACCACTCAGCAGCGAGCCACCGACGTTCGCTCGTCGTTCTCTGACGCCCGTGCCGCTTCGAGCCAGAAGCTTGGACGGTTAGGGATGAGCGGCACCACGGTCGGGTCGACTCTCGACAGGGGGTCCATGCGCGAGGAGGAGTCCTCGCTTAATAGACTGGCGGATCAGATGCAGCAGACAAAGCTAGGTATTATAGAACGGCGCGAGGACAAGTATCCAGATCAAGGTTCCCTCGTGAATCTACTTTCTGGTGCGGCTTCTCAGTATGGACAGGGGCAGGGACTGCCGGCACTGTTCAAGGCACTCAGTGGATTGCAACAAGGATAAGGTGAAGCATGGGTATCAAAGTAGAACATGGCTCGGACTTCGGTAGTGCCGGCCAAATACTTGCTCAGTCTGGCATTGCTAGCCTGAACAGGACGCAACGCTCTGTCGATCAGGCCAACCAGTTACAGGCCATGAAAGAGCGTACGCAAATGCAAATTGATGCCCAGGCTGATCGCCAGAAGCAGGCATCAGAGCATGCCTTCGAAATTGCCGCCATGCGCGGTGGCCTACAAGAGCAGCTCGTTCAGCAGAAGTTTGAGAACGAAATCGAAGGAGCCAAGGAAGCCGCGAAGCAGCAAGCGGGCATGTGGGAGTATAAGTTCACTGGTAAGCAGCGCATGGACATGGCCCGTGCCGAGGCCGATCACCAGAGGATCCAGAAATCGGATCTTTTTACTCCCGAAGAGAAGAAGACAGAGGCAAGGCAGTATATGCTCGGTCGGGCCAGCAATGAGCCGTCTGCTGTGCCTGTTAATCCTAACGTGGAGAAGTTCGCAGAAGGCAAGCCAAAGGATGGGACTTGGACTAACGAGAGCGGCGACGTTATGGGTTGGGGCGTCGAAAGGAATGGGGACCGAGTGCCAACACGGATCACGGCCTTCAAGGATACCCCTAAAGGCGCAGAGCTTAAACATAATCAGGCAATAGAACTAGCGAAGATGAAGGACAGGCAGGCTGTCTGGTCTACGCTAGTTAAGAAAAAGACAACGACAGCAGCGGGGATATCCGAAAGCGAAGTCTTCATGGATCCGAAGCTGATCGCCAGTCATATCCATGCTATGGATAAGTTTGAGGCTGATGAGGCTGCGGCCGCAACGAAGGCGGAGTCGGATGCTGCTGCTGCGAGACAGAAGCAGGAGAATGACATGCTCGGTCCTCCACAGAATGCGCCGCAGCAGCGAACTATGCCCGATGCCTTCAAGCCGCTAGCTGTTCTCGGGCTAACCATGACACCAGAAGAGCAGCAGATGCCAGGTGATCTTGGCTATGCTCAGTTTACATACCGAGCCATGAAGCTCAAGTATGGTAGCTTCGGTAATGTTCCCCCAGAGATGAAACCCATTTTTGTGGAAGCAGTCAAGAAACTAAGGAAGCATTATGCCACTAAGCAATAACGGCATGGCCCCACTAGAAGGCCTAGAAGATGACTTTGCTGAGATACAGGCGTTTGAGTCACAGGCCACTGGCTCGGTTCCGCCTGAAGGTTTGGGCGACGACTTCGCTGAGATACAGGCAGACGACATTCAATCAAGGGAGGAGCTTGCTCTGCTCGAAGAAGAGTTTCTTCCGGGGTTACTTGATAAGCGTATCCTCGTTCGTAAGGCTAATGCTCGCAAGCTCGCTAGGATCGTCAAGAATCCTGCGCATGCCCTGCATATTATAAAGAGGGTTCATGACATTTCGAGGCAAGAGGGTATAACGTATCAGAAGGGGCAGGAAGGGAAGTCGAAGCTCCGTCGAGCCGCAGAACGCCTTCAGGATCTACCGCTTGCTGCCGCCGGTGACTTGGACAGCCTCTTCGAAAGGTTCCATGGCCTCGGCCGCATGCTGGCTGGAGGCGACAAGGATCGCTCTGAGTTGGCTTTCAGGGAAGGCGTGGAGGCTGCTTATAGCTCCGGGTTGCCTACGGCAAAGAAGAGTGAGAACTGGGCCTGGCGGCAGCTTGAGGCTGGCGCTGGCTTAGTGCCGACCATGTCAGGGATCGGTCTTGCTGGTAAGGTGGCCAGCACTGCTGGCATAACGGCTATGGGCGCAGCCCACTCAGTAGCTCCGATGCGAGAGAAGATGATTATCGAGGGTGTCGACGAAAAGTGGGCGACGCCACTGTCGATCATCGCGGCAACTGCTGTTGGCCGGGTCGAGGCTGCAATTCCAGTGCCGGTGGCCGGCCTAAAGACGGGCGCACTTGGCGCCACTGGGCGTTCAATCGGGACAGCAGCAGTCAGGAAGTTCTTACCAAGGCAAGTTGCAGGGAAGGGGATCGGTAAAGGCATTACTAAAGCTGTCGGAACAGCAGGCGAGGCGGCTGGAGCGTACCTTGGCGAAGTGGGATTCGAGGAAGGCGTTCAGGGTTCCATAGAAGAGGCTGCTGGATTTATCGGTGCCAAGCTATCAGGGACGGCCGAAGGCAGGGGGCCTATGGATATCGTTGGAGCCGGCCTGGAGGGTGTCGGACAGGCGGCGGGGCCAATGCTCCCTGTCTCTATACTGGGCGGTGGCATGCAGGTCGGGCGTGGCGTTGATGCTGACGTAAAGATGGGGCAGATGCGTAAGGTGCTGAAAGAAGGAAAGGTTCCGTCTCGCAAGGACTGGGCGAAGTGGGGATTCACACCTGAGTCTGGCATGAGCAAGGTTAAACGTAAAGAAGGCGTCAAGAATATAGTGGCGCTCCAAGACGATATCGAGGCAATAGAGCAAGAAGAACAGAAGGGACCAGTAGAAAAGCCAACTGACCCGAAGCTAGAGCATAAGATTGCATCGCTAGAAAGTCTACGGCAGCGAGTCGATGCTATCGTCGAGGAGTCTGCCGGCGCTCGGACTGAAGTACAAGAAAAGGCCGACGCCGCCAAACCTAAAAGGGAAGGGCTCGTAAGTGGCGAGGAGGGCAGTGTCCCACTTGAGGGCAGACTCACCGAGCCCGTACGCACGGATATTGTAGCTGGACTGTCCAACGAGGCAGCCCTTGAGGCGCTTAAGGATTCGAAGGACCCTGGGCGTGAGGCTGCAATCGTGAAGTCGCATAACCCCAAGGAGAGTCGATGGAGTAAAATGAAGAGTAAGCTCTCGACTGCCTGGAAGTATACTCGTCAGGTCCATGAGTACTTGCCTAATACAGAGCAGTTTGATTCCGCCAGGGAAGTGATGAGAATTACTGACGTGATACAGAGTTCGTCACTCGATGAAAGCGTGCGTACGGTATTCGCCATTACTCACCCGTTAGGCCCAACGCAGCTCAAGGTTTTTGAGCGATATTTACTTATGCAAAACCAACTACGTGCTCTAGATATGGGGCAGGGGCTCAGGCATGGTGCAAAGAGCCGTGAGGCCGTTACAGAATACCGTGATAAGCTCCAGGTTCTCGTGGATGGAACCCCAGAGATTCAGGAGGCCCTCAGGAATCGTTCTGTGATACGTGACGATCTCGTGCATGAGCTAGTCAATGAAGGGATGCTAGAACAAGAAGACCTGGAAGATATAGACGGCTATGTCCACCAGCAGGTATTGCAGCATCGCGGAGTTATCAAGAGGAGTAGGGATAGGACGGCCGGCCCAGGTAAGAAGCCGTTTCAAAAAGCTCGCTCCAGGGATACGGAATTGGGGGAGGAGTATGACTATAATACGTCATATATTGAGCCAGAAGTTGCGTGGATGAGTAATGCATTTACACTCCTGGCTCGCAAAAAGCTTTACACTAAACTGTTTAATCGCTATGACAAGATAAAGGACTTCGGGGACGTCGCTAAGGCCGAAGGCATCAGCCTCAAGGAAGTTGCTAAGCGTGAGGGCCACGTTTTGTATAATGTGCCTTCAGGTATGATTAGTCCGTCAGTAAATATCTCTGAAAGATTGGCCGATAAGCTCCAGGAAGACATTATCGATGAGATTGAACTCACAGATGCTGAACTGAAGCAGGTGCTGAGGGCCACTAAGGGCGGTCGCCAGGTGGCGATACCGACAAAACTTATGGAGCAGCTCCAGGAAGCCGAAAAGACGCTAGATCCACACGTCATAACGCAGATGAATGCCGCGTTAGCGAAGGGCTGGAAAGCTTGGACGCTTATGCAGCCGATGAACGTCATACCTTATAATGTACGCAATGCCACTGGCGACTTGTCGCCAGTCTTCGCGGCCGATCCGGCGATCTTCCTTGAATTAGCTGAAGCATGGAAAGATATAAGACTGTTCTTCGGTTCAAATGCTGCGCTATCTCCTGCGCTGCGAGCGTCTCGTGATAATGGCGTACTGACCTCTGGTTTTGCTGCCACTGAGCTGGAAAATGTAGGGGACCTCCCACTCTTCAGGCGATTCAAAACTGGATGGAAGAAGTTCGGTGCCAATCCGATGACATATATGCGACTTGCTAGGTCCTGTACTGAATTCCGCGAGAGTCTGTTACGTCATGCTGCCTTTCTGCGCTATCGCAAGCAGATAGCTGAAGGCAGCCTTAAGCATTACGGCACATCGCTGCAGCGCATCGTCGAGAACGTCCAGGAGTCCTTGGGTGATGACGCGGCTGCAGCTCACCTCGCACGCAATCTACTTGGCGACTATGGCAATCTAACAATCATGGGTGACTACCTCCGTAAGCATCTCTTTTACTTCTATGCCTTCCAGGAGATCAATCTTAAACGCTATCCGAGGCTCGTTAGAAATGCCATCCTGTCCGGAAAGAGAGGTGCTGGGGTCAGAACTGGTGTCACTATGGCCGTGGCCCCAATAGTTGCAGCTTCTGCTGCAACGGCTAGAATTGGTGCCTGGTATGGAGTATTTTGGGCCTGGAATAACGTAATCATGCCGGCAATAACTGGCGAGGATGATGAAGAGAACTTAGGGACATATGACAAGGCCAACCCTCATATCAATCTTGGCCATAATTCTGATGGGACCGTAAGGATTTTTCGTAATGTCGGAGCCCTCGGCGACTTACTGGAGTGGTTCGGCATTAACGAAGCAATTGGGATGCTCCCTAAGTACAAGAACGGACAGCTCAATCTCTCTGACATCGGCAAGGAGATGAGTACTGCCTGGATCGAAAAGATGGTGAATATGCTGCGTCCGCTGACGTAGTCGGCCTAGGTGATGAGTACAAGCAGATAAAGGGCTGGATGCTAGGAACCGGAGATCGAGCACGTCGCCACTACTTCATGCGGTACTTTGTTGGAGTCTCAGATCCGAACGGTGCGGCACTCGGTGAGATTTATGATCTACGCCGTAGGTTTCTGAAGTCGAAAGGGAAATACCGCGCAGGGGTCTGGCCGGTTTCCGAGTACAAGCAAGCTCGTGACGCAGCCAATGCCGATAACCAGGAGGCCTTTGAGGAATGGCAGAAACCTTTCGTAAAGAAATATGGGGGCCCGAAAAGCTTCACGAAGTTCAGGTCTTTCCTGGGTCGTATGGATCCTATTGCTACTACCCTTAGTGACCAGGAAGAATGGGAGTTCGAGTACAAGTTTCTGTCAGCTCAGCAACGACCTAAGCTGGCCCGTGCCAGGGAGCATGCATCTATGCTTCGCGCTAAGTTGGCCGTCTGGTGGGAGGTTGCAGCTCGTAAAGAGCAGGCTAACCTTGAGGAGAAGGAATAATTATAACTCCCAGCCTAGCATTGACTTACATGAGACAGTCACTTTTTTAGTTGACAGATAAGTCCGGTGGCATGTATATGGTGATAGAGGAAAACGACACATGATACAGGAATTGACCAGAGAGCCTTGGCCGGGTGACGTTATCGGCTTCAGCGGGCACGGCTTAATGAGTGCTGCCGTGAACCTGGCGACCTACGGCTGGCCACAGAGCAGCTTGAGTCATATCGGAATCATCGGTGAGACCAGCTCTCAGGAAAGTCACTTGTACGAGTCAACGACGCTTTGCAATGAGCCATGTAAGGTCACCAAAGATATTACCCCCGGTGTTCAAGCCCATGACTTTGATTCGGCAGTGGCCGCATACGATGGCAAAATCTATTACTATCGCCTGCATCGCCCGCTCTATTCGCATGAAAATAGACGACTAACGTCCTTCCTTATACATATGATCTATACCCAGTACGATCCTGTCGGGGCAGCGGGATCGGCTGGCCTTATTTTTCCATGGATCAAATCGCTATGGAGTAGAGAAGATCTATCGGCTGTCTTCTGCTCCGAGCTAGTTGCTGCGGCACTCTCCAACATCGGTATATTTCCTACGACAAAGCCGGCTCGGTGGTCCCCGAACAAACTTATACGACGGCTTCAATTATATGGCCTTGTCTATCCAGCACGGAGGATCAAATGAAGTTCTCAGTATTCGCTGCCGTACTCTTGCTTTGCCTGGCAGGTGCCCCGATCCTGCATGAGGCCACCACTGTTAGTAATGGATTAGAACTACCTGTTAATCCTATTACGCCGGTCGTTGCCGAGCGTCCAGTCATTAACATCCCCATGTGTAACCGGGAAGCTAACTGGGGAGGTGGCTCATGCGTCCATGCCTCGGTAGTGGCTCTCATGCGTTGGCAAAATCGGCATGCATTGGCATGGTACTGGCGTAAGACATACACCGGTGGAGAATCGGCTAATGGACTTCACCAGAAAATGGACGAAGAGGGTGTGCGCTATGCATACACTGTCAATGGGGATGCCAAGTTCCTTGAATGGGCGTGTAGAACACGGCGAGGCTGTGCAGTCACCTGTAGGGGCGGAAAGCATATGGTTGCCCTTGTACATTTTGACAATGAGCATGCGGCCATCATTGACAATAACCACATCGATAGGATCCAGTGGATGTCACGTAAGAGATTTATGTCGGAATGGCACAACAGTAACGGTTGGGCTGTGGCGGTAATCTATGCCCCATGTGCCCCGCTAAAACCTAAAGCCTAGGAGAGAAATATGAGAGACTTCTTCAAAGCACTGCTTTTCAGCGTTGCGATTCCAGTAGCAGCTTGCCTGCTGTTGGTATTTCTAATTCTGCTTTGTATCGGTGCCTTCAGCGAAGCGAATGGACAGGGGTTTGGCGTCATTACAGAGGAGCATATTATAGAGCTTCCTGAGGATGGTAGTAAATGGTACTTGAGTGTCTTCGGCTCAAAAGGCGACCCCAAGACAATGGAAGTCCTGAAGTGGACTAGGGAGCATGCCGGCCTTAAGAAATTGAGGGGTCAAGTTCATTTCGCAACGCTGGATATTGATTCACCGACCTTTAAGGAACGTTATGCCCCTGGTGTGGAAGGTACTCCAATGATACGCCTTCAGAACGCAAAGGCTGCTGTAATCTACGAAGCACATGGCGATCAAATCCCGTACACGTCCAGCGGACTATATTCGGCTGTCGCATCGGCAGTGAACTCCTCTAAGACTGACGCTAGCTGCCCATGGCGTGACCGCAAACGTCCCAAGCCGGACCCGAAACCCCCGGTCGATCCAGACCCAGTCCCCATTGACGACGGCAAAGCCCCCGTCTTGGACAGTCCAACGGTGCCTGACGTTAATTACGTTTTCATCGGTATCTGCCTTGGTGTACTTGTACTATCGTGCGTGGCTGGTGCAGCCACCCAGTATGCCAAGGAAAAATTCCTCGGGAAATAACAAGGAGAGAGACATGACCATTATGACCTCACTGCTCGTATTGCTGGCAGTTGCTGCCGTTGGTTTCTTTGGGTCGAGATTCGTGTACAAGATTGACACACGAATCGAAGAGGCCAAGAGGAATGCCGTTGAGCTTTCCGGAACGCTCCGGTCGTATGGGCTTAGTATCCTGCCGAAGTTCCTTATGGACTTCGCTGTTGGTGATAAAAGTTCCTACGTCAGTACTGTTCTAAATGCAGTGCAGCTCCTGAACGGCAACCCTGATATCGTACTGAAAGAATTCGACGACGTCTTCGATAAGGTCCTGACACGTAAGTTACTGACCGAGCCCGGCCGCATTGTTGTCGCTGCCAAGCTGGCTGAAGCCGTGGAAGTAACAGACCCATCGATCGTAGCAAAGGCTCCTAGAGCTGTCGTGCAGTAACCAGAAACGCCTTGCTTCTCCCCTGAGTGGCCTCCAGGCTGCAGGCTGGTCTGCGACTCAGGGGGAGGGGCGGGTGTACATAAGTAAAGGAAGTGGTACATGAAACAGAGATACAAGAGAATCCTTGCAAATATCGGAGCCTTTACCGTGTCTGTATTATGGTTCTCTGTGATCGCAGCGTTCGCAGTGCTTGTCGGTTCACTGGTCATTAGCCCCGCACCCTCTGATTCGCCGGATACTCAGAGAGTATACTGGGTGGAGGCATGCACGGCGTCGTGGTGCCCACAATGCCAGAAAGATAAACCTGTACTCAATGAGCTTGACAACCCAGACGGGAACCCGTGTGTCACTATCGAGTTTTTTGACACTGGCACCCGACATGGTGCGGCGTATGCCGTAAGGCATAACATTAAGTATTTGCCGACGTACCGCGTCCTGGCACTCTCTAAGAATGGCTGGAAGGAAATCGCTAGGACACACCGCATAGAGAAGGTCAAGAAATGCGTACGGTAGTTTTTGGAATTATCTCGGGTTACTCAACGCTATGTGCGTCTACATCCTTCCCACTAGGCTACCAGCCATATATCCAGCTCAGTGCTTTAGGTGTCCTGTCTGCGACACTGTGGATCCTTTTCACGAGGGTTCTGCCAGAGCATCGGGCGGAACGTAAGGAGGAGAGGGATGCATTCATGAAAGAACAGAAGAGAATGCGAAAGGCGTTCAAGAAATTTACCAAGAATATCATTGACGCCATGAGCGAATAGCTCTGTCCTGGAAGAGAGGAAGAGAGAATGCGTATCTGCCGAATTGTCTGTGAATTGCTCCTATTGGCTGTTTTAGCCGGGGGTATCTTACTCTGCATGGTCGCTCTTGCTAATGCCGGCTGGATAACCGTCCAACCGACACGGCAGAGCACCCCGTCCTACCGTCTCCCGATCTTGATTGACATCGAGTCCCACCTTTGGAACGGTCACCCCTATGCCGATCGCGATACCTCTACGCACGCTCATGAAGGCACGCACGGCATTAACGGACTTCTTCGTAATAGCACCGGCAAGAAAGCGTTCTACGTTTTGAATGGTAAGGCATTTGTTTTCGAGCCGCTTCTCTCTAAGAATCTTTACCGAGCCAAGGAATTTGTGCCGGCCTCGCTTCGGGGCGGCTGTTACTGGTACATGCAGCCTGGACACTGGTGGTACTATGACCCGTCGCACATTATTGATGAGTTTACGGCCTACACGAATGGCTCGATCGCAAGAAACCAAATGGGGCGTACGGACAGGCGAGATACAGTTGCGTTCACGCTTGAATTCATCGTCTACTCATCTTGTGTTTTCATTTGTGACACTAGACATGCTCAAGCGGAGCAGTGGAAGGATAAAGAGTACAAGACCTTTATGAAGTGGTCGATCGAGCGGGCGATGCTTGTCTATAAGAAGTCGAATACTCGCAATACGAATGAAGCATATCTGCAGCGTCTTCGTACTTCTAAGGACGCAATGAAGCTACGCGAGTCTATGCGTGCCTGGTACGGCAAGGCTTGGACAAGAAAAGTGTTGGGGTTCTAGCATGTCAAACATCTATCTGAGATTCGGAAAAGACGAAGTCTTCATTGGGCATGTCGAATCGATCCGAACGGCTGCCGGGAAGTGCTCCCTTGCCCCGTTCGTGATGTCCTTTATCGAGGATCTCGTGGACGACATGGAATACAGCGGAGACAGAGAACGACCACTATACGTTCAATTAAGGGATAACTAATGGCATACGATCTTACGTCACTACAGACCACTCCAGTAATGCGACCGCCCCGGATCCTGTTACTCGGTATCCATAAGGTTGGCAAGTCAAGAACTGCGGCAGGGGCCCCAGGGCCGATCTTCTTGCCGATCAAGAATGAGGAGGGCATCGACGATCTCATTGGATACAACGACATGCAAGCCACGCCTGTATGTGATTCCCTTGAGGACTCTCTTGGATGGCTAGAAACTTTGAGGACTGCAGAGCATAACCATGCGACCGTCGTGACGGACTCCGCCAGCTCACTAGAGCCACTGCTCTGGGAGACGACAATCCGCCGCTACAATGCGACCAGGACATCCAAGGAGCCCGAGGCTCATTCGATTGACGGCGTCCACGGTGGCTATTCAAAGGGCTATGACGAGGCTACGCTGGAATGGCGTACCTACCTGGCTGCCCTTGACAGGCTCCGCTCTGAGCGGAACATGGCGTCGATTATCATCGGGCATGTCAAGACGAAGCAGGTGGTCGACCCATTACTCGGGCCCTACGATGCGTTCGTCTTTGACATCCACCATAAGGCTGCCGACCTTCTGTCACGATGGGCAGACTGCATTCTCTTCTGTAATTACAAAGGGGCTGTTACCAAGGAAGATATCGGCTTCAATAAGCAGCAAGGCAGGGGAATCGAAATTGCTCCGAACCAACGCTTCCTGTATACGCAGCACCGTCTATCGCATCCAGGTGGAGGCCGAGGTGTCTATGGACATCTTCCGTATGAGATTCCACTAGGATGGGAACACTTTATTGCGGCTGTCAACGCAGCAAGTAAGGTCGTGCATGCGTGACTTCATAACGCGGCTAGTTTTAGAGCAAATGGAACGGACTCGCCACGAGATAGCACAAGGCGTTCTCGAAGCGATCACTCCTACTGCCCAGGCTGCCGCTTTAGTTATCCTTGGCGTTGTGGTATTTGGATTGTTTGGTTATCTAGGAAAGCGAAAATGACCGGTGCCTTTTCTTGGATCGGAGAACTCGCTCAGTGGGTTGCTAAATTCTTCCCCCGGTTAGTAATCATACGGTCAACGCACCGTGGCGTTCGATTTAGGAACGGTAAGAGCCCGGGGAAGATGCTTCCTGGATTGCGTGTTTACTGGCCACTGGTTACTGAGACCGTAATTCAACCTGTCGCACGCCAGACGCTCAATCTCCCGACGCAATCGCTCACTACGCTTGACCGTCACACTGTTGGCTGCAGTGGCGTTGTGGTCTACAGTATTACAGATATCCTTAAGGCTGTCGCTCGCACTTGGGATGTCGACGATACAATCAGCGACGTGTCTATGCTGGCACTCACTACAATCGTGTCGAAGCACGCTTTCGACGATGTACTAACCCACTTAACTGGGCACTTTCAGGATGCCCTTACAGACGAGACGAGAAGGAAGCTGCGTCGGTATGGCGTCTCGGTGCATATCGCAGGGCTCACAGACTTCGCAAACTGCCAAGTCATTAGGACTATGTCTGACGGAACGCCGCTTGAAATCATCCCCGCTAACACTGAAGAGGACTAGAATGAGTTACGATCTCAATGATGTTTTTGGAGCCACTCCCTTTGATACTAATGCCTACGAACAGCCGGACTTCGACCCTGTCCCGCCTGGCGACTACCCAGTAACCATCCAACAGGCCGAGATTAAGCAGACGAAGGCCGGCGACGGCTGCTATCTTGAGGTAGTGCTGTTGATTGTCGGCGATAAGTACGCCGGTCGGAAAATCTGGGACCGCTTCAACATCAAGAACCCCAGCGAGAAAGCTGAGGCGATTGGACGCGGCCAACTAGCTGGCCTGGGTAAGGCAGTTGGCATTCAAACCCTGTCGTCGATCAATGAGCTAGTCCAGAAGACAGTCATTGCCTCCCTGAAGGTCGAGGGTGTCTACAACGCCGTACGGAAGTATACCTCGTTGCCGGTGGGGCAGGTTGCTGAGGCACCGAGCTTCGGCAACGCTGGAGGGTCTCAGAACCATGCGGTTCCGCCTGCTGCCCCGGATCAGCGAAATCAACCAGCTACGCAAACTCCCTTTGTTCCGGCTCCTGCTGTGCCTGCTACTGGTCTTCCAGCTGCTGGTGGCGTCCCTTGGGGGAACCCGCAATGACCAAGATAGCCCCTGAAATCCTCGGTGAATCAAGGACTGTAGCGGATATCTACGACGTATATAAAATGCGTGGGGATTCTCCGGGGCGTCGCGGTTACTTAGGGGCCTCCAATATCGGTCACTTCTGCGATCGATATCTCTGGTATGAATTCCGCCACTGTGTTCAAAGCCCTTTCAGCGGCCGCATGTATCGCCTCTTCGAGACTGGAGACCTCGAAGAGGCTCGAATGGTTGCGGATCTTCGCGGTATTGGATGCGAAATCCACGACGTCGATGATGCCGGCGAACAGTTCGAGATCTCTTTCCTTGGCGGGCACTTCAAAGGCCACATGGACGGTGCCGGATTAGGTATTCCCGAGGCTCCCAAGGCGTGGCATGTCTTAGAATTTAAGACTCACAATAAGAAGTCCTTCGGCCAGCTCAAACTGCACGGAGTCCAGGAGTCGAAAATTAAACACCATGCCCAAATGCAGGTTTACATGCTCGGGACCGGGATGAAGCGTGCCCTGTATCTTGCCAAGAACAAGGATACTGATGAACTCTACGCGGAGCGGAGTAAGTTTGACCCTGCGTACGCCGGGACTTTGAAGCAGCGGGCCAAGAGGATTATTGAATCGTCCAACGCACCGGAGCGAGGCTCGACGAAGAAGGACTACTATGAATGCAAGTGGTGCGATGCCAGAGGGCTTTGCTGGGGGACTGAGGCTCCCGAGCCGGCAGTGCCAATCGCTTCTCTAAGCTGCCGTCAGTGCTGCTGGGCGACACCGATGAACACCGACGACGATAAACGCACGGAAGCTAGCTGGTGCTGCGAAAAGTACTCGAAGACCATTACTGATACTGGATGCGGAAAGGATTGTCCGAAGTTCTTGATGCTCCCTAGCTTGCTCGACGCCTATGGTGAGGTCAGCGAGCACAAGGAAAATAAGGACGGCACGGAATGGGTTAAGATTCACAACAAGGAAAGTGGCGTTACCTGGAAGTATGGAACTGCCAAGGGCTGCCATACTCACGCTGTGCTTATGACGACACCTATCGCTGTGATCGCTAATGGCCTTGTCGCTACCGCCCAGGAGGAAATGGAAGCTGAAGTAGAGGTAGTCGATAGGGATATCATGGATCGATACCCAATACCAGACTGCTGCATTAAGTGGCAAGGCCGCAAGGAAGACCTGGCAGCCGAATGGAAGAAGCTCTACGGAAAGGATCCGGTCTCGGAAGAGGCTCCCATCAATAAGTGCGACACCCTCGGTCACATTGCAGTCGAGTACGAAGGCGGGCGTGTTGCTATAGTATACCCAAACCAGATAACTTGGAACGCCATGATAATTGAAGGGAAGGAATAGCTTGGAACCTCGGCCATATCAGCAAGAAGCAGCGGATGCCCTGCATCAGTACGTGTGTACTGAGCCAGGGAATCCGTGCGTTGTCATTCCGACAGGCGGTGGAAAGTCCGTCATGCTGGCGTGGTCGATTCAGCGGTGGAAGGCGCAGTGTCCATGGTTTCGTTGTATCGTATTAGCACACCGAAAGGAGCTAGTCGAGCAGAATGCAGAAGAACTTGCTGAGGTCTATCCCAATGCGGACATTGGTGTGTATTCAGCAGGGCTCGGCCGGCGTGACGTTGATAACTCCATTACCTTTGCTTCTATCGACTCAGTATTCCGTCGATTCGGAGAGTTCCCTCCGTTCGACGTCATCATGGTGGATGAAGCCCACAGGATTCCATTTGCCGGGGAAGGGAAATATCGAACCTTCATAAACGGTTGTACGAAATTTAACGGGGATCTCCGCGTCATAGGTTGGACTGCTACCCCGTTCAGGATGCACGGTGGCACCCTCTGCCATGCTGACCATATCCTCAATGAGGTATGCTATGAAGCTAACGTGCGTGACCTCATAGGTGATGGCTTCCTTTCCCCGTTAAGGACCAAGGTTGGCGTTGCCCAGCCGGTGTTGACCGGGATCCGAAGGAAGTCTAAGGGGGACTATGTCCTCAAGGAACTCTCCAAGCGCACAAACGACGACAAGCTAATCATTGCTGCCGTTACTGAGGCAGCTACGATCATCATGGCCGAGGAACGTAAGTCGGTAGTTTTTTTCTGTGTGGATGTAGAACATTGCGAGAAAGTCTCTAAGGTTCTGTCGGCAGTGGGGATCGAAGCGCCAGTTGTCACAGCAAAAACGCCTCCCTTTAAGCGTACGCAAATAGTAAAGGAATTCAAGAGTGGAAAGCTCAGAGCAATTTGTAATGTTAACGTCTACACCGAAGGCTTCAACGCTAGAAGCGTTGATTGCATCGTTCTACTGCGTCCCACGCTATCTCCTGGACTTTATTCCCAGATGGTGGGACGTGGACTTCGCCTATGGCCAGGGAAGCGTGACTGTCTTGTACTGGATTTCGCTAGGTGCATCGAAGAGCATGGGCCCATTGATCTGCTCGGTGGACAGCCAACAGTGCTGGCAAAATGTGATGCCTGTCGTGAGGTTTTCAGTCGGGCAATCCGGGTGTGTCCTGGATGCGGTTGGGTCATCTCTAAGGTTGAGGTGGAGCGACTTGCCGCCGAAGAACGAGAGAAGCGACTGCACGACGCCAAGCCTTCAAAGAGGTCGATTCTTTCTATAGACCCAGAAACATTCGAAGTTGACGAGGTCTTTGTTACACGACATAGAAAACCTGACTCGAAGGATTCCCTTAGGATCCAGTATCGCTGTGGTGTATCGACGTTCGCGGAATGGGTATGCCTAGACCATGATGGCATGGCCGGGACGAATGGCCAGCACTGGTGGCGTAAACGCTTCTCGCTTAAGCGTGGAGTCCTCATGTCAGTGAACGAAGCATTACAGGACCTTCTACTCCCGCAGGCCCTGAACGACTACACAAGGACTGTGACCGTAATCAAGAAAGGAAAGTACTACGATGTCATCGGATTCAACCAACCAGCCTCCTAGAAGGTGGTTGCATATCGATGCTGCTCTACAATATGCTTCAATAGGTTGGAAGGTCTTTCCATGCAAGCAGAAAGGGAAGGAGCCCCTAACAAAACATGGGTGTCGTGACGCCACCGTGGACGCTAAACAGATCGAAAAGTGGTGGAAAAAGTGGCCGCATGCCAATATCGGTGTGGCTTGTGGGCCTAATAGCGGTGCTGGAGGTTTGTATGTAGCTGACATTGACGTCAAAGACAACGCTAGCGGCTTCGATTCTATCAAGGACCTCGACATCCCAGGGACACTGAGGCAAGAAACACCATCTGGTGGAGCGCACCTCTTCTTCAGCTCTCCGCTTGCACCGGCTAACAAGAATAGCTTCCTGCCTGGTGTTGATATCCGTGGCGACGGGTACTACGTCATACTGGCACCGTCAGTGCATCCGAATGGCAAGCTATATTCGTGGGCTAGCGAGAAGCCGTGGGATATCGTGCCGGTTTTATTCCCTGACTGTCTACGGCCCGAGGCACATATAAAAGAAGCGACTGAGACTGTCCAACGTAGGCAGAAGCTGACATCTGACGTTGAGACCAGGGCCATTAAATATCTGCGACAGTGCGATCCGGCAGTGCAGGGGCAATGCGGTCACAATAAGCTCCTGTGGGCTGCCTCGGCGATGATCCATGGTTTCCTACTGTCAGAAGCTGACACCATGAGGCTTCTCCTTGGACACTACAATCCACGCTGTGAGCCGCCCTGGAATATGCGGAGTCCGAAAGACCACCGCGATTTCGCCCGTAAGGTGGGGCAAGCCACAGCCAATCCGCCAAATCAACCGCAAGGCTGGCTGCTCAACGAGCTAGACAGTATTGATCTCGCCAGCTTGCCTACGATACCGGACAGTGTCGTGGATCAATGGATCGAAGATAGCACGGTTTCGGTACTCGGAAGTACACACTTGGAACTACCTGCAGAGAAAGTAGCAGCCTCTCCGGAGCCAGTGTGGGAGGCCCCCAAGAAAGACGAGCTGGGTGATTCAGGGATCCTCATCCCTCCTGGCGTCACTGGTGATATGTGCAAATGGATCAATAACACGGCACTTGTCTACCAGCCACTCCTGTCTGTCGCTGCCGTCCTGGCATTTTATGGTGCCTTGCTCGGTCAGAAGCTTGCCGGCCCTCGCAACATGCGTACCAATATTTACTGTATGGGAGTGGGGGATTCTTCCTGCGGGAAGCAACACGGTGTAACTCTAATTCGCAACCTCTGTTCACTTGCTGGATGTTCTGGCATCCTAGGTGGAAGTAACTTTGCTAGTGCATCTTCGATTGAAGTCATGTTAGCACGCGATCCAGTTCAATTTTGTCCATGCGATGAAATAGGTTTCCTCCTGAAGGACGCTAATGCCATTGGGTCCTCTCGTGCTGGTATCCGCCCTGTGTTAATGACGCTATACTCTTCTTCTGGGACGACATACATTTCTCAGGAGTATGCTACGCAGGAGCCTCGCAAGCTTGTTCAGCCGTGCCTTAGCCTCTACGGGACCACTGCTCCCGACGGATTCTATGAGAGCCTGGACCAAGCTTCTATTAGCAATGGGTGGCTCAGTAGGTGCCTAGTCTTCAAGGCTGGGTATCCCCATATAAAACGATGGGAAGTCGATGGGGAAGTGGGACCATCACAACATATCGTCGAGAATGTGCGAAAATGGTTCAAGGCTAAGGTCCTCCGGCATGCCGACGCGAGTGACCTCAAGAGAATATCGGAAATAGAAGACACCGAACTAATTAACCTCGGGCCGAAGCCTCGCAGGGCCAGCCTCACGGACAGCGCCCTAAAGGTCTTCAGAGATTTCGATCGAGACTGTTGCAAGGCCGCTGTCATGCACGAGGCATACGCTCCGCTCTGGCTTAAGGCTGTCGAAAATGCTTTTAGAATTGCGACAATTGTCTGCGGCGGGGTTTCCTTTGAAAATCCAACCATTGACACTGTCGTCGCTGAATATGCTTGCAACCTCGTACGATATCTTCTGCAGAATGTCGGTGAAGACTGCAGTGCCAATGTAGCCGAGAATCCAGTCATGAAGCAGAAGCAGAAGCTGCTTCGCATTATTCACGCTGCTGGCCGTAAAGGTGTCGCACTTATGCCACTGAGTCGAAAATCACAATGGCTTACTGCAGGCCAGAGGAAGGACATTCTCCTCGATCTTGAACAATCAGGCTTGATTACGACACAAAAGATCAAGGGCAAGGGGCGACCAACTCTTCAGATTGTTCACCAGGAGTTTGCCTTGGAGGGAATCGATGAGCAATAAACCAGAGGATGCTACTATTATCCTTCCACTTCCGAACCCGGTCCTGTCTCCGAATGTGATGACAGGCTCGATCGGTGGGCGGATGATGAAAGCAGCGGCCTCAAAGAAGCTCCGAAGACTGTCCAAGGAGGCGTGCGAGGCCCTACAGTTGGACAGTTTACCCTGGGGGAGGGTTGCGGTCGACCCGAAATACTATCACGCCCAGAAGCGACGTAGAGACCAAGACAATGCAATGGCTATGCTGAAGGCCGTGTACGACGGTATCGTAGACGCTGGGATCGTTAGAGATGACACCCCAGAGTACATGGAAAGAAAACAACCAAATTTTTTCATTGACAAAAGCGCCCCTAGGATCACTATATACTTACAGAGGACCGAATGAAACGGACTAAACAAAATAGGTCATGGTTTCACCGGCTGCGGCCGGCCGATCAGACCTTTGTCAGAGCGATTACCAAGGAACTGGTTAAAGATCCTACAGTGCCAATCATGAGTGTCGCTGATGATTTGATCCAGGAATTGAAGCTAGATGTAGCTAACCGAACCGTCCGAGAAGGTCTGAATTCAATCATGAGGGAATATAGATAATGGCTGAACGTAATGCCAGAAATTTTATTGAAGCAGCCAAGTCTAACGCTAAGAGTGCCGAATTAGCAAGAGCCAAGGCTGAGTCGTCGGCTTGGAAAGGTAAGTATGACGAACAGACCGCCTTGATCGATCATTACAAGGCTCGCCTTGATTTCATTGAAGCCTTATCCAGGAAACCCAGTAAGGTTGACTTCTCAGAAGCTGCTCGGCCGGCTTCCTCTAAGGGCGTCGCCGTGATCTGTCCCGCTACGGACTGGCATATCGAGGAAACTGTCTTTCCTGAAGGTGTAAACGGAAAGAACGAATATAACTTAGACATCGCCCAAAAGCGCATCAAACGATACTACAAGAAGGTCGTGGAACTCACGCAGCATTACCGTAAGTGGGCTCCAGTTAAGGAAATGTGGCATCCGTTACTTGGCGACTTAATCACCGGCTTTATTCATGAAGAACTGATGGAAACTAACGGCTGCTCGCCAGTCGAGGCATGTGACCTTGTGACTGACCTTGTATGCTCTGGGGTAGATTATGTTCGGAAGGCTACTAGGCTCCCTGTCATCCTTCCTTGTTGCGTCGGCAATCATGGACGCACTACCGCTAAGCGTCGGATTAAAACTAGCACTCGCAACAGTTTCGAGTGGGGCATGTACCAGAATATGGCTCGAATCTATAAGCGAAATTCACGCGTGGAATTTCGCATTGCAGACGGATACCATAACATTCAAACGATTATGGGCCGTAAGGTTCGCTTTCATCATGGCGACGGTATGCGTTACGGTGGTGGTGTCGGCGGCTTGACGATTCCCGTCAATAAGGCCGTTGCAGCCTGGGACAAGGCCAACGCCGTTGACCTGGATATCTTCGGCCACTTCCACACTTTCCTGTACCATCACAGTAAATGGGTGAGCTGCGGCAGTGTAATGGGCTACAACGACTTTGCTTTGTCAATCAAGGCAGAATTCCAGCACCCGACACAGACCTTCATTACAATCGACCGGGGCTACGGCGTGACGCTTGCGACACCCATCTTTGTTACCAGCCCTTACCGGGATAAAGGGAAGGACTGATGAACAAAATGAAGAAATGTCCGGAATGCCTGCGTACCCTTCGGGTTGGGGAATTCAATCGAAGCATCGGAGCAGATGACGGGAGGCAGATAATCTGTAGGAAGTGCTTGACGCTCATTCGCCTGGAGCTTTATCGACGTACCAGGGCCAAGTAAAAATGAAAGAGAGGAACCCAATGGATGAAACCAGAGACGAAGTCAGAACTGCACGGCTAGGCAATGAATTCGGACTAGAGTGCGGCGATACGGTAGAATCGCAAGGCGAGGACATGGCAGTTCGAGACTCAGCCGTGAACAAGCCCCGTCCAGATCTAATTTCGCCATTCGCTCTCTGGCGGATTGGTGAACTATACAGGAAGGGGGCGAAGAAATACCAGGAACGTAACTGGGAGAAGGGGATGTCGCATTCCCGCTGCGTAGCTTCCATGTTCCGCCATGTGTTAGAATATATGATGGGCATGAGAAACGAAGATCATCTAGCGGCCGTTTGCTTCAATGCCATGAGCATAATTCATTTCGAGGAAATGGAGAAGAGCGGCGTCCTTCCCGACTGTCTCAATGACATGCCAACCTATGACCCAGAAGAGAGTACCGCAGAATATGAATCCTAATGAGCCACTTCCCTACGACCCGGCGGCAATGACCCCGTTCGGGCCGGCCAGTAAGCTTGATCCTAACCCCAATGAGGTTAACATACCGAAGATCGATCCCGAAGAACTGGCGACGAAGATCGACTTCGCATGCCTCAAGCCTACGGCCTCGATTTGGGATATCAAGGATGCTTGCGCTCTTGTCGAGAAGCATAACATGCGCTCCATCTGTGTGGCCCCAATCAATGTCTCGTTCGCGGCGGACCATGCTGAATCGGTTAGCGTTGCAGTGGGGTATCCACATGGCACGAATCTCAGGATGATCAAACTCCATGAAGGTCGGATCGCTATTGAACAAGGTGCCCGGGAACTTGACATTGTCTTGAATTATGGACGGTATCTTGGGGGCGATCGTGAGATCCTAACGGGCGAAGGCGGAGAACTTCCACTGCTTGTCGACCTCTGCCATAGCCGCAATGCCGTCCTGAAGATTATCCTAGAGGCCGTCTACTGGGATTCGCATCAATTGTCGGAGATTGCCCATAAGGCCGCGAGAGAGGGTGTAGACTACGTTAAAACCGGGACTGGGTATGCCAACCAGGATATGACTCACCCTGGCAACGTCAAGCTCCTGGTTGAGGCCACAAAGGGCACTCGCTGCGGCGTGAAGGCTGCCGGCGGAATCCATACCTACGGACAGGCATGCCATTTGTTAGCTTGCGGAGCAAGTATTGTCGGAACATCTCACATCTCAGTCTTAGACCCAGGAGCAAAGCAATGAAGCATTCAGTTTACCTAGCGGGCCCGATCACTGGGTGTACATATCGCGGTTGTACCGGCTGGCGTGAATATGCCCAGAGGTGCCTAGATTCTGAAACGACCAAATGTAAGAGTCCAATGCGTACTAAGAACTTCTGGGCACCTGACGAGATCGTCGATAATTCAGGATTGTCCAGCCCGATGGCGAGTGCCCGTGGTATTCTATGCCGTGACCATAACGACTGCGTTAACGCCAGCGTCCTGCTCGTTAATTTCAAAGAGGCTGAAAAAATCAGTATTGGCACAGTTATGGAGATAGCATGGGCCTACGAACGGAGGATTCCGATCGTCGTAGTACTTCCTGTTGCTGTCCTGAATATCCATCAACATGACATGCTCGACGAAGCGATAGACTATGCAGTTGCTGACCTTGATGTGGCCATTGCGATCGCCCGGACCATTATCGGGGAAGACGCATGACAGCAGACCATGAATGCATGCGTTGCCACAAGGTATTCGAGTCTGAAAATCAGACTGCAATGCCACCATGCCCGGCGTGCCATTACCTCATTACGAAGCGGATCTGGACAGCACCGGCATTCGTCATCAAGAAACCACACCCAAGTCGCATAGGGAGGGGAAAAGGATGAAAGACGAAGAGAGAGTATACGGCACGGAGTACTGGCTGCATAAGACAACGAGGATGGAGCACCTAAGGGAATTTATGCGGCGTGCCGCCGGGTACGTCACTGGGGCACTCGCAGTATTGATGATCACGTTCGTAATTGGACTGTCTATTAAAATGGTATTCGAGAGGCCTGCCCTGTTGACGCAAATGGCTTCCGGAGTCATTAACGGTGTTGGCATAGCAATTGGTACGCTACTCGGTGGGGCCGTTGTCTTACGCTTCAAGACAGCAAGGAAGTTCATCCGGCGAGTCATCTCAGCAGAGGCCGATCAATGAAGAAAGTCTGTAAGCATATGACGATTGAGGTCCTGCATTTCCCGCGAGGAAATGATTTGGCACACTGCCTCCACTGCGGGGACAAGATTACTCTACCCTCTTCCGGTGGAATACGAACCAATGAACAGCCAACAGGCATCTCTATCTTGGAATGCTTTGACACGAAGGAAACACCTAGACGCCCAGGAACAGAATCAGAATCATGAGTGACATAATTGCTGTGTCAGACCTACATCTTGGCGATGGAGGTCCGAGAGACAATTTCAAGAAGAATCAGCATCTCTTCGAGTCATTCCTCGATCGGGTTGAGGAGGATGGCGACAAACTCTACATCCTCGGAGACTTGATGGAATGGTGGCAAGTAAATATTGCCGCATCCGTCGAACATTACTACCCGCTCTTGGAACGACTGGAAAGAATGGGAGCAAGATATGTCGTTGGCAATCACGACAATGCCTTCCTAGAGTGGATCAAGACGGGCGAACTGGATGCAATAGTCAGGATGGCGCTGATCGATCGACAGGAAGAATACTTCGTGAAGGTGATCGATAAGCGTCGTTTTCTGTTCTGCCATGGCCATGAAGGCGACGAATACTGTCGAGACATCAATCCTGGGATGGGGAATATTACCTCAATCATCTCTGGCTTGTTAGAGGATGATTACCCACGTCAGAGGGC
>Ga0307928_10000778_pt1 | contig 24051 bp, 48 predicted proteins | sample AceLakmetagen232_FD_201815 | JGI IMG/M metagenome (GOLD analysis project Ga0307928, IMG submission 201815) | Saline water microbial communities from Ace Lake, Antarctica - #232 | ecosystem: Environmental > Aquatic > Non-marine Saline and Alkaline > Saline | place: Antarctica: Ace Lake... | reverse complement strand
ATTGGGTATTCCTTTACCTCTTACATTAGTTGGCATGAGATTTTTATTACATTGTCCCTCATGTCGGTTGAACCCTACTGGAATAAACTCTTTAATCTTATTAACTAACAATTCCAAATCCTCATGGGAAATCTCAGTTAGTGATGTGCGAACTGCTAACATTCCACAATTACCAGTTACAAATATTCTTCCATTACGTCTTAATATTAAGTAGGAACTTGGCACAGTGAAACAATATTTATATCCATCTTCCGATTTAACGATTGAAACATTTTTTTCCTTTTTGGTAGAATTAATTCCAATTTTTGTATTTATAATTTTAAATACCCTATAATCAATTCCAGATTCCCGTATATCTGTATGTATTGTAGACCTATTACCAGTACAAGTAAAAACATAATTAATAAAATCTGCTTCTTCCTTCTTACGAGTATAAAATGTATTCTCTCTATCACCATCCCAATATAAACATTCCTCAGCTATAATATTTAATTGATGTAAACTAGCTTTCCAGAATTGATGTATTCCCTTTTTCAATATAGGTGGGTAAAATGAAAAAGTAAATACTTTAGTTTCCTTATTATATTTATACTTTACATTTTCCACGCCTGTATTAGATTCCTTTAATAACTGCATACATCTACTTGCTTTACGTTCCTTAATAAAATTAAGATAAACTTTATTACTACTTATACATCCATCTGCACATATCATAACCATTAATCTTAATTCAATATCAGTTAAATCAATTTTAGTTTTTATTTTAGGAATAAATGTTGTTTTAAATTTATGTCTAAATCCGTTTTTATTTTTACTATGTATTTTATATATTTCCTCAGCTGATATTGTATCATATTTATTAAACATATAAGACTTATCATACTTATATATTAAACATCTATGTTCCTTACTTAACATTTGGTCAATTCCATATTTAGTTTTAAAATGTATAAATTCATCACATGGTTCCTTTATATATGCCAAAGGTTTAACATATTCACTTGTTCCATTATATGGATGAAATTGCATTACATCTTCCCCATTATATTGGTCAATTTTTATCCATCCATTAGGTGATAAGAATTCTGTTTCCTTATCAACACATCCGATGTCCATACCTACAGCGTTAGGAATTATTACTCCTTGTGTCGCTAGTACCCCACCGATTGGCATTCCATATCCGAGGTGACAATCTGGCATTAGTGCTACATGATGGAAAGCAAATGGCAATTCAGTTAAATTAATAACCTGTTCCCATGCCTTATCCTCAATATTAGCACACCAAGACTTTACGTGTATTCCTTCATGTTCATTATATACTTTCATTTATTTCCTCCTATATACATATCAACAAAATAATAAAATGGAATAGATGGTCTACCCATAATATATACCTAAATTCCTCATCCTTAAAACATCTTGAGGAAATAAAGTCAATTATATAATGTGATACTAATACTAATGCTACTTTCCACCATTCAAATATTAATAAACATCCCATCATAATACTAATTCCACCAGTATAAATCATACAGTGTGCAAACAACACTTCCCAATATTTCGATTTGTTTTCAGCCATCCATCTGTTTTGGAATCCCCAATCAAATATGAAATGAGCCACTACTAACCAATATAAATTAATCATACATTCCCTCCTGAAGTTTATTAATCATGTCAAACTTTTCTCGTGACCATTTCTTTGCATTACTATATTCCTGTCGCTTTTCATCAGTTGTTTTTAAAATTACTAAAGTATCAATTATATCACCCAATAATCTTTCCGCTTGTATTCCATCTACCACGACAATTTCACTATCAGCTTCCGCAATTTCTCTTAATACTGTATCTTTAACATATGGAAATGATTTCATTTCCAACTCACGTAACTTTTCAGGTGTTAAATTTGATGTGTCTGGTCGTGCATGATGATTCCAGATATGTACAATATAATCAATGGACACTGTATCAAACTTTTTCCACATTGCAAAGCTTTTACCAATAGTGGATTTACCACTACAAGTTTTCCCTACAAATGCTATTACTGTTTTTCCTTTATACATTGTATCTCCCTTATTGCACTACTACTAATATGTGACAGTTTCCTATCTGTTATAAAATATACAGTTGGAATATATAATCCTAAATCTTCATTCCAATATTGTTGATTCATTTCATACTGTAAATCATTACCATTCCTTAATCCTCTAATTACAGCGTCTACATTATATTCCGTGGCTAAGTCAACTAGTAATTTATCCTTAAAACATATCTCTTCAACCTCACAAAGGATTCCTGCACTTAATACGTCCCTTTTAAATGTGTCCCCATACTTTGCTATGATTATTTTATCAAACACCTTTGATGCCTTTTGTAAAACGTCCTCATGCCCCATGTGCCAAGGGTTAAAACTTCCTGGATATATTCCTACCTTCATTTAATTACCTCTCTAATATAATATTTCTATATCATTTTCATTCAACAATTTAAATAATTCATCTTCCAATCGTTCCCAATTATGTCTATCTTGATAATCACATTCCCCTACAAAGAATGTATTCCCATCCAACTTTCCAATATCTTCTTTGGAAGTTATGTTATTTATTTCAATAAATTTTTGTAATTTATCTTCCATTATTTCCTCCTATACTGGGATTGTACATTCACCAAGTATATTATTTGTTGGAACTTCATTAGTTGCATAATGGTTCCATGCACTGAATAACAATCTAATGTATCTTCCAGTGTAGTTTCTAATTCCATCCCTAAGTTCATATATTGTTTCATATAATGCCTTAGTTATAGGGTCTTCCATTGTTCTTAATATCTTTATGAATTTATCAGCAGTTTCCTTATCTCGCTGTTTAGATATTACCCAATGTACATAAGCTAAATTCCCCTTTATGTTGCTGAATATTGGATTACCAATAACAGCGTTTACGGAATAATTAATAGCATCTGCATTTGCATAGTATAATGCAATTCCATCTATGATAGATATACCATATTTATAATCGCCATCTTTTCCACTATTACTTATTTTATGGTTACAATTAATTAATCGTACAACCTTTGCACATTCCTCTGAATGTAATACTTCTTCTCTACCTAAGGAATGATGTAGTTTTCTTTGCCTATTAGTATCAACATAATTATACATTGCACTAGGAATATTACCCTGTTTAACAGTTTCAATGATTCCAACATCTGCTTCAATTATTGCATTTAATCTATGTTGACCATTCAACACACTTCCATAAACATCTATAATCAATGGTGTTAGTGATGTTACCCATTTTCCTTCTAATATATAGTTGCGATATTCCTTTACCTTATTTCTATCCAGTTTCCTATTTTGGAATTTAACAGAATTTTTTAACATTTTCCTTGCATCATCTGGTGAAATAAATTTAGTTTCCGTTTTTATAGATTTATTTATTCTATCAGCTATTAATGTTAAACGTGCTTCCAGTTCCCTTCCTGTATATTTTTCGTAAGCATCAGTAATCTTTTCCATTATGTTCATATTAACTCCTTTTGTTTTACTAATATAAGTATACCAGTTCCATATCTAATAGACTAATGCTGTTTTTCTGGTTCATTTATTTCAATGCCATTTTCAAACTCTTCATTCCTTTGTGGAATATTACTATGGAATACACCATAATTAATATGTAATGATAAATCTTTACCACAGCCTTTACATTCCGTAGGTTCAGTTGTTATATATTTATTTATTCCATTACAAAACGGGCAAATGAATATTACTCCATTTACATATAAATCCACCCTTTGTTTTAAAGGGTCTTGGAACCAAGGTAATTTGTTAGTCATAATTTAATTCCTTTTTTATTTTTTTTACCAATTCGACCTATTTTTATTGTTCGTACTATTAGTATAACAGTTCCACTTGATAGTGTCACATGTTGTTTATCTGGTGTATTGGGAACTTACTTCAAATGTAATAAGATTAATCTGTTTAATTTCCTCATGTCCATACACCAATAACGACTTACATTTACAATGTCCACATTCCTCCATTGATGAACCATGGAATTCATAAATTGAAAATAACTTAACAGGTTTACCATCTTTTACAATAAGGAAAGTATCACCAATACCATAACTTTGAATTATTTCCACTGAATCATCAATGACAGTAATTTGACATTTATTTAATTCAATTAGTTCCAAGTCTTTCCTTATTGCATTGAAATCACTTTCATATTTCTGATTATCATAAATGGCAAATTGTAATTCCCCATATTTTTCTTTAATAGTTGTCATAATTTAATTCCTCCTTTTTTAATATTTCTTACCTTTTCGACCTATTTTTATTGTTCTTATTATTAGTATAACAGTTCCACTTGATAGTGTCACATGTTAAATTTCTGGTGTAATTAATATACTAGGAATATCATAAGTGATTTCTATTTTCCTTACTTTCATTGTATTTCCATATATTATATTATATAAGGAATTCTTACAAGGACAGGCATTAACGTATTCCTCAACTGTGGAATACTTATCAGCTTTTAATTCATCTAGTTTATACCAATCTCTATTATATATTTCCTTATCTTTTTTACCAAGTATAATCTTTTTAAGTTTAGGAAGTGATTTCATATTATCAATTACAAATCTATAGGAACCACTATAACTACCCCATCCACGAATTCCACTTTCTGCTCTAGCTTTACTAATGTAAAATCGGTTTAAATGTTTATCAACATTTTCCTTGGTAAACTTAAACATGGTATGTCTACTTCCCCTACCTGCAAAGAAATACTTACCTGTTCCATCTACTAATATATAACGTGTTATTTTATGTATCATAATTCCCTACCAATCTAATATATTATCTTCCCTATCAAAATCTTCCTCAACGACTATTTCCCCTATAAGGTCATGGGCATCACAACTGTTAATTTCCATAATCTTATTAAATGCACGTTCCCTTGCTTGAGCTTCATCATTTCCAACCACTCTAACTGATTGTAATTTTACTATATATTCCTTCATTATTAATGTTCCTTTCTATGTTTGATAACTCACTACAACTGACCATTAGGAATATAATGGTCAAAGCTGTAATAAATATCATTACATATAGTTTTTCATTTCCCATAAACTGAATGGCTACTAGTGAGCTTCCTATAATTAACGTGCTTGAACCTCATCGCAGGTGGAATCTTCTGCTCATGAAGTCTTATTTCCTCCATTGAAGTCATTTTCATCTTTCCTGAGTGTACGCTTGATGGAATTCGTTTCATTATTTCGCTCCTTTTCTATTTGATTAAGTGATTTTATTCACTTAACTAATTATAGCAGTTCCTTACTCTTGTGTCAAGTATGATTTTAACCTTTTAACAATTTCTTTTTGCCCTAAGTATTCCGCTATTTTAAAAATTGGAAGCCCTGAATGTTCACCAGTGATTCCGTACCTAAACTGTGCATATACTCTATCCTTGGAAATATGGCAGTCACTAATAATAAAATCTACTGCTTCCTTATAATTAACATCAAAATCAAGGTTAATCATATCATGTAACAAGGAAACCCAATTTGGTGCAATTTCATCCCATTTAGGGAATTTAGTAAATGCTACCAGTGCATCAATATCAGCCAAGGAAACTATTCTATCCCTAATTAATTCCGCTAGTCGCTGGTCGTGCCCTGGAATAAACTTCGCTAGTTCATAGTCTGATAATTTCTTAATATATTCCTTATTCATCCACCCCATTTTAATGGAATCAAATACTGAATTAGACTTACTTACTCTATCAATAGTATAAGCATCTACAATTTCCCGTTTAGTTAGTATTTCCTTATCGTCTGGATGTGACCACCCAAGCGTAGCTAGGTAATTAAACACAGCTTTTGGCAGGAATCCTTCAGCCTCAAACTGGTCAATTGATTTAGCTCCATTCCGTTTAGACAATTTAGACTTATCAGGTGCTAGTATGATGGAAAGATGCCCAAATGATGGAAGCTCCCAATCCATAGCATTATATAATTGTATTTGTTTTGGAGTATTACTAATGTGGTCTTCCCCTCTAATTACATGACTAATTCCCATATCAAAATCATCAACGACATTCGCCCAATGAAATCCTGCACTTCCGTCTGACTTGATAATTACGAAATCTTCTTGTAGTTCCATATCAATAGTTATTTCCCCACGAATTAAATCATGGAATGTAACTTTTTCCTTAACTACTCGAAACTTAATTGCCCCATCTTCCTCATACGCTTTATCAGTTATGAGTAAATGGTTCGCAAATTCTTGATAGATTTCCTTACGTTCTGATTGTCGGTAGAACTCATCCCATTCAATTCCGAGCCAATCTAATCCTTGCATTATATTAACTTCATATTCCAACTTGGAACGCTTTAAATCTGTGTCCTCAATTCTTAACACAAACTTAGCCTTAGAATTCCTTGCTAACAAGTAGTTAAACAAAGCTGTTCTTGCGGAACCGATATGTAGTGTTCCTGTTGGAGAGGGGCAGAACCTGTATTTTTGCATGTTGGATTTATTTACCATTATATCTCTTTCCTTTCATTAAAACATTTTCCCTATTGACGACCTAATTCCTCTTGGTACTGGTAAATGTGTATGTATACCACCATGTTCCATATTACATTTATTTGGATTATGGAATCCTAGTATACATCCACATTTCTTACATTTATTTGGTAATTTTTCCTTTCTCATTATTTACTTATTTTTAGTAATAAACCTATTTCCTTAGTTATTCTTGATGGTGTTAATTTCCTATCATTATAATCAAATTTCTCATATTCTAGGAATATTCTCATGGTATTATCAGTTTCATCATGTTTCCATGCGTGATACACTGTGAGCATATCATCAATATTACCATAGTCAATTCCTTGTTTAGTACATTTACTAATTAATGAATATTCTCTGTATTCATTACTTTTCCCTTCAAATACTATTTCTCCAAATGATTCCAATATAACCATATTATCTACAGCTTTTTCCAATGTACTTCTAACTTTAAATTCAGAACATACTTGGGGAACCATTGGATTTTTATTTTTATTTAGCATTTAACTTCCTTTCTTAATTTTTACTTATTGCTACCATAGTAGCCACACTTCCAAAATCTAACATATACTCAAACTTTGATTCCATTGGCTCTACTGAATTTAACATATCATTATTTCCTACAGCATCATTTACCATATTATTTACTTTACCTTGTAATTCTTCTAATTTTTTTAATATCTCATCCATTACAGATTCCTTTCTTTGTAGCAGGGAAGGTGGTATTCAACCATTGAAGTCCTTACCCTGCATATTGGGAAGTAAAATTACTTCCTTGATTGATTTGGAAGGGCTAGAGAAGTATGAGTTCTCACTTGAAAATCCTTTCGGGATTCCCTGTTCTACAGATTAAACTATAGCCCCTTAATAGTGCTACCAACCGGAATCGAACCGATGTTTCCCTCCTTGTATGTACGGAGGTAGATTTTCCAATTAATCTCACAGTAGCATTGGAAGCGTTGGTGGTGAATTAGACCACATTTCCAAAACCTTTCGGGTTCTGGTGTCTTAATTAAACGACAACGCCATGATGAATGAGTAAGGAATTGCACCTTATGTGGTTCGTCCTCTTTGGGAACCCCACTACTAATCTCATTCAAATTTTCAAGCACTAAACCCTTTTGGATTTCGTAATACTAGTATGACAGTTCCACCTGTAAATGACTAACCCGATTTTTCTGGTGTATTTGTTGCCTTATATAATAGGATATAATTACCACTTCCTTATCTATTTGTCAAGTCCGATTTTGATTCCACGTATTGTATTATTTGGGTATGACTTTCAAACTAGGAAATGATATACTAATATAGTTGAAAGAAACATGGATGAAACAGGAAATGATTTTATGGAAGGAGTAAAACGTACCAGAAAAAACGAATTTGATATGTAGTCTAGGAACTGCTATACTGAATATACGCTTGAAAAAGTATTGATTAAAAATGTGGAGGGGCTGAACAAGGAAGAGTATTTACCCCCACAAATGGTAAACAAAGAAAGGAATGAAAAATGGACTTAGAAGTAGGAATGATAGTTGAATGTATAATAGATGGAACCCATGTAAGTAAGGGACTTGTTATATATAATAACGAGAAATATTATATTGCACAAAATGAAAGGAATGGTAGTGAAGCCAATGTAAGTACAGAATATAGATATACATGGGCAGTTGGTAACGGAATTGCTGAAGCATTAAAGATTTATGATGTTACACTTATTAAAATTAATGGAGAATACGTAGATGGAATTTACAGTGAACCTAAAAAGGAACCAACATACGATTATTGGAAACAAGAAGCGAGGTTGGCATTGGAATCCAATGACATTCCTATTAGTTATTTTAATGATTTGGAAGCAGATAGATTAAAAAACAAAGCAGAACTGAACAGGATTTTAGGATTAACCGAGGAAAACAATTATCGAAAAATTATTAACACTAGAACTACTGATGGGAGATTTAAAGTAGACTTCCCAGATACTATTAAATTTATACTTGAAGCAATTAAATCAGAAGTTGGGGAAACAGCTAAATATTCAGTATTACAAAATAAGGTATACACAGAACCTAATAAGTATAGGAAACTTAGTAAGGTTTTAACTGCCTACTATAAAAAATTAGAATCTTATACCGATACTTATAACCTAGCTTGTAGGGAAATGGCTGTTAGTGGAATTGATTCACTAATATCAAGTTTAGTTGATATGTGCAAACCTAAAGAAGTTGTGATTTCCACTAATATATTTGATATGCTTACCAGTTCAACTTATTCCAGTTATTCAAGCTGTTATCGTATGAATGACGGAGAATATTTCAATGGGAACATAGCATACATTAGAGATTCTTTTACAGCTATTAGCTTTACTCATTCTGGAAGCATTAGGCGTAAAATTGGTAGAGCTTGGATATATACATTTCCTGAAGAATTTAAGATAGTAACACCAGGAAGACCTTATGGTAGCATGTATGTACATGAAAAGAAATTAGTAAGGGAATTTATTGAACATAAAATTAATGAAGAATACAATATTAAAGGATATTGGAAATATATTAAACAAATGAATTATTGTGATGATGATTTTAGTTATGGAAGACACGCTGTCTACTTTGATTATGATATGGTTCAAATGGCATATCATGCAAGGAAAACTACCAATAAACTAAAACACCTTATATTTGAACAATCAATGTGTTTGGAATGTGGAGACTTAACTTATGCCCCAGAAGCAGGAATATGTGAAGAATGTAATGGAGGAAGATACTTTTGCACACACTGTGAAGAATACTTCCATAATAACCCAAGTTATACAGCTAATAATGAATGTATTTGTTCTTATTGTCGTGATGATAACTATGCCACTTGTGATGAATGTGGAAATCTACATTATTATGAGGATATGTACAATGACGATGATGGAACTTATTGTGAAACGTGTTTTGAACAATACTATACACGATGTGTGGAATGTGAATACATAATTAGAAATAATGATGCACATGAAGTAGATGGGAAAACGTATTGTAGTGAATGTTTTGGTGAGAAATGTGGTGAATGCAAAGATTGTGGTGAAATACATGAGACAGACAATATGACGGAAGTAGATGATGAGTTGTATTGTGATAACTGCTATGAAAAAGCAGAGGAAAGGGTTGAAGCGAATGGATAATAAAGATTTTGGAAAGTTACTAGATATAATCAAGTGTGATACAGACACATTGTATTTCCGATTAATACAGGAACTACAAGATTTAGGACTGAAAGCGGAATATGAATATGATGATTGGATTTATGTTGATAATGGGAACCCAATAATGTTGGTAGCTCATATTGATACAATCACAAGGTCAAAGAAGTTAAAGTTCCGTATTAAAAAGGATAAGATAATGGCTAGGAATTCAGTACTTGGTGCTGATGATAGAGCAGGGGTATTTGCCATATTGGAAATACTTGCAAGGTGTAAACGGGATAATGTTCCTATGCCTAGCATACTATTTACTAACTATGAGGAATCAGGTTGTATAGGTGTTGACAATTTCATCAAGTCTAAAAAGATGAAGGAAAACATGAAGTTCTTTATTGAAATGGATAGGGAAGGATGGAATGAATATGTAACATATTACTATCAGGTTCCTAAAGAAGTTGAAGATTATGTGGAATCATTTGGATATGTTAGCGACTACGGAAGTATGTCTGATGTAGGAAGTTTAACGGAAGAATATGATATACCTCATGTAAACGTAAGTGTTGGATATTATAATCAGCATACTATTAAAGAGTTTTTAGTTCCAAGTCAATTGTCTTGGTCTATTGATAGAGTTTATGAAATGGTACAATCACCTATTGAGGAATTGTATATAGTTAATTCTTATAGAGGAGATACTACTAATTATAATCAGTATAACTATGGATGTTATCAAGAGTATGGATATGGTGCAGGAAGTGACAGTAGGTATAAAGACTATTATCCTACAGACCATATAAGGAATTGTATAGATTTGGAAGACAGACCAGAACCAGTACAGCTATTTTACGTTACTACTACCGACCTAATTTATGAAGTTCCATTTATGCTTGAAAGTGCCGATATTCCATGGGATGAATATGGGGCTGAAGATTATTCAAACATGGAACAGTATGATAAATTTGACCCAAATACAGATTTTGAAACAAAAATGGAACAAGAGTATTATCAAACGTATGGATGGGAAGGATAACTAATGAAAACTTTAGATAAATGTAGAGATTTGTTAAAAGACATTAACATTTCCGATAGTAAATTAATTCACCTAGAAGCTGAAATGAAAATAGCTAAACGAAATATAAATGAAATATTGGAATTAAATGAATCAAATGATTATAGGAAAATAATTAATTTTTCAATGACTGATAATGACTTTAAAGATATATTTCCTGGTACTTATAATATTATAGATAATAATATTAGTGAAGAAGAATTTAGTATAGTTAATAATAACATTTATGGATTTCATAAAGGGAAACTTAGTAAACGATTATCAAAGATTAAGTTTACTAACACTGAACAGGAAGTAATAGCTAATGAAACAGGCTCATATAATTTAATGGATGTATTTGATATAGTGAAACCTAAGAATATAGTTATTTCTACGAACATATACGACTTTTTCACTAGTGCCACTAGAGCTACCTTTAGAAGTTGCTACGCACTCGATGGAAGCCATTTTAATGGCAATATAGCGTACATGAGGGATAATTTTACCTTTATGATTTACACTAGTTCTAGCAAACTTGATAAGAAGATAGGAAGAATGTTCGCATATATGTATGGGAAGAATTTTATAACCTCAAGAGTATATGGTTCCATGTATCAAGCAGAAATTGGAGTAGCTGTACATTATATCAGGGAAAAGATGAACAGCGAGGATAATTGGAAAATATCAATTAATTTTGATGTTCCATATTCAAATGCAAGACCAATGTTAGAATTTCCAATTCCTGTATTTTTTGATGTAGATTATACTAAATTACATTACACTGGAAGTCTTAATTATGTTGATGTATTACAATTAGATTTCCATAATTCACTTTGTTTAAATTGTGGGTGTGACACCATAAATGGATATTATGGAGTATGCCAATCCTGTCAAGGAAACATACATAGATGTTGTAATTGTAATAAACCTTATCATATTGACACTAGTGATAATGAAGATTACTGTTCCGAATGTATAGAAGAATTATTTATTAAATGTGAAAAATGTGGAATAACTCACAATAGAAATTCTTTTAGTACTATTAATGGAATAACAATATGTAGAAATTGTGTATATGCAAATTATAAATCATGTATAAGATGTGGTTCATATATTTTAAATACTGAAGTTAAATTTTACAATGGAAGCATTGTATGTGATGAATGTAATGTTGTATTAATAGATGAACATGGAATACTTCCTGATAATCAATTAGTAATAGGTGGATTTGAATTGGATAAGGAAATAGAGTTTGCTATTGGTGGGCAACCATACTTATCATATTTAGACATTGTTGATGGAATGGATAATAAGTATTTAAGGATTAGATTTCAATATAATGGAATGATTTGTGAGGTTACTGTAAAAGATACCACAATGCAAATACATAGGGAACAACTACCTATGGATGAAACAGTATGTGTTTCCAGTTTGATTAGGGATTTGACTATATTGTATTCCAATATGTCACAATTTGAAGGAATGGAATGTTTTAAATTAAGTTCAGCTTATGCTATTCCTGAACCAATACTTCCTACGAATACATATTTTTGTAATATTACAATTCCAACTTATACTAATGTAGTATTATTAGGAATTGGTTTTGGTGTTGTAATTAGTAATAATTATGTAGATGATGTACTAGTATTCCGAATGACCCCATGTAGGGGTGGACTTACTAAGACGTTCCATATCACAGCCCAAGAATTTATACATGATATGGGAACAATCATGCCTGATATTACTTATGAACCAAGAAATTTGATAATTGATTTCATAATCGTTCATTCGGGTATTCCTGAGTACGAGGAGCTGTCTACTGACATTATCTATACCGATACACCTATTGTGAGGGTAAATCGCCCTAACGAGCCTGCTGATGCCAATACAGGGTATTATGCACAACGTGTACCAGCACAACCAACGTATGCAGGGTATACTTTAGGAACTAATAATGGTGATTATGAGATTACTAGAAGTATTACCAGAGATGCAAACTTAACCTATGCTAATGATAATGGAACAATGGCGTGGACTACTGTTAATACAGGAAATCCAATAGAGCAAGCTTTAGAGGGATTACATGATGCCTATGATGCGTCTATACGAGATTATCGACAGCACGTTGAGGGCGAGTGGAATACAAGTGTATGGGGAGCACTTGCCCCACCATTAGAACCACTATTTTAATAATCGGGCTTGACAAGTGAACAAGGAAGTGTTATACTTTAAATACAAAATACTAGTATTAAGTAATAGTAATAACTAGGAACTACGTAGTAGTTTCGTAAATGTATTACATTTACTTTACTAGTATTAAGTACTACTAACGTAGTACGAACTACTAATGTAGTTCTGATTATTCAGATATAAAGAAAGGAAAGAAAGTATGTTAAATTTAGATTTTGGTTCGGAACGTAATGGAGAATATCCTGTAACGATAAAAGCTGTACAAACAGCAACAGATGAGGAAGTAGTAACATGGTTAAATGAATTACCAGTTCCTACTACGGATGAGGAAGTTGAACTTTTTAATGAAGTATTCAATCAGTTTCATCTGCGAGGTGGCAGGGCATGATTAAGTGGAATACGCTGTATAAACTTACAAGTGCAGGTAAAATTCAACAGTGGGATATTTCTGTGAAAAGTAATATCATCACTAGGGGATATGGACAAGTGGGTGGAAAGATTATAACTAAGACGGAAGTTGTTAAGGTTGGGAAAAACATTGGTAGGTCTAATGAAACAACACCTGAACAACAAGCACTCAAGGAAGCTGAAGCTGATTGGAAGAAGAAGTATGATAAAGATTATGTACTTGACATTGAGGAAGCCATAAAGCAAACTGAAAAAATAGCTAAGACTGGTGGTTATCTTCCTATGTTGGCACAAGACTTTAAGAAACACGCAGGAAGACACTTAAAGTACCCTTGTTATTTACAGCCTAAATTAGATGGACTAAGATGTATTTCCACTAAGAATGGTGGAGTAGTTGATATGTGGTTCAGGTCTGGAAAGCGTATACTTACACTTCCAAATTTAAACATTGAACTTGCAAAGATAATGGAAGACGGAGAGATTTTTGATGGTGAGTTGTATATTCATAATGAGGAATTCAATGAATTTACTGGTGCTATTCGAGCAAACAAAACTATCAACGAGGAAATTACTAGTAGAATTGAGTATCATGTATACGATGTTCCTAGAATTGATGTATTTAAGGAAGATACTTCATTTTCAACTAGGTTCTTTACCTTGCTTGATAGAGTGGAACACCTGAACATAGAAGTACATAATGTTACCATTGTGGAAACACAAAGGGTAGATGATTTCAAAGAAGCGGAAGTATTTTATGATAAATGGATTGGCGATAACTATGAAGGAATGATGTTTAGAAATTTACACATGGAATATGAACAGAAGCGTTCTTATAGCTTACTAAAGTATAAAGATATGCAAGATGAGGAATTCATTGTAACTGATGTAATCATCGAGGACAAGTTTAAACTCAAACAGTATATGGTGGTATGCGATACAGGCGAAAAGCTTGTTACAGCTAAAATGAAAGGCTCTCAAGAGATACTGGCTAAGTTATTCGCTGACCCTGATGCAATCATTGGGCAAATGGCAACTATACAGTTCTTTGGAAAGACACCAGAGGGCTCGTTGAGATTTCCAATCGGGAAAACAATTAGGTTTGACAAATGAAGCCTAGTAAGGAAGATGAACGAATACTTAATTCCCATGATATATATTGGGATGAAATAGGACAAGAATATTATAAGGTAATTGGGGAAGTATATGTTACACATGGAGGAATGTGTGATGACATTATAGAAGTACCAATGACGGAAGTAAATGAAATATTAGAAAGGAAAATGAAATAATGAATACTTGGATAATTAGTGACACCCATTGGAAACACGCTAAAATAATTGAGTACGAACACAGACCTAGCAACTATAATGAGTTAATGATTAAGAACTGGAATACATTAGTTGCATGGGATGATTTAGTAATTCATTGTGGAGATTTGGTATTTGGGAATCACCCAGAAGTATTAGCCCAATTAAATGGGAATATCGTATTGGTAAGAGGAAATCACGATAGGCAATCTATGAGTTGGTATTTATCCAACAACATAAAATTTGTATGTGATTCCTTTTCGTTAAAGGCGTATGGTAAGTTAATAATATTCACTCATGCACCAATGGTAACTATACCAGTCGAATACGATATGAATATACATGGTCACTTGCATAGGTTCACGCATAGGTCATTGGAAGACTACGCTGATTACTTAACGGATGAAAGATACAGTTTAGTATCTATGGAATTAGAAAATTACAGTCCAGTATTGTTGGAAGAATTTGTAAATAGGAAACAAAGGAGATTGCCAGATGACAAGGAATAAAAATAGAATACCAGTAGTGTTAGAATTGATTGAACAGGAATGGGAACGTTGCCCTGACCTTAGATTCTTCCAACTTATGCACAACTTACAGTATAGACTTGGTAATAAATCAGGTGATTTACATTATATGGAAGATGATGATATAATAAAGGAATTAAATAAATGGAACAACCAGTAGATAAAGTAGTTCAGTATATTATTTGTCGTAGTGACCTTAATATGTCACATGGTAAGATGTCGGCTCAGGTCGCACATGCTTCTCTAGGAAGTGTATACCAGTGCCTTAATGATTCATGTGTGAAAACATGGCTCAGTGGAGCTTTTACAAAGATTGTATTACAAGCGAAGAACTTCCACCACCTTGAAAAGCTGTCGCTTCAGCTAATTAAAGATGGAATAGTTCACCGAGAGATTTGGGATAACTGCCTTACAGAGTTACAGCGAGAAACACCAACAGGAACGTTGACATGTGTAGGCATAATCCCACTTCCTAAATCAAAAATATATCCCTACGTAAAACGATACCAATTATACTAATGGGATATTGAGAAATGACGAACAGTAGACTTCCTAATGAAGCATGGGAAGATTGGCAAGAACGAATTACTAATGAACCTACTGAACAGGAACTAATTGAACTAATGAAAAAACTAGAAAGGAGTAAGTAATGGAAGAAGTAATTAAAGAAATTAAAGAAACATTAGCAGAATGTAATGATAGTAATTATATTGGCATGGAATATGAAGATATCAACTTAGGTTGGATTGAAGCATTAGAGTATGCAATTGGTGTACTAGAAAGGAGTAAGTAATGGAAGCAGGAATAGTAGCATTTATAGTAACTTGGATAATGGCATTTAATAATGGGTATGACCAAGGAATTGAACATCAAATATATTATGACCGTATGATGCGTGAACAGATAACACAAGAAATTTATGACGCAGGGTATGAAGCTGGAACTAAATTAGAAGATTTGAAGAAACAGATTAAGTTAATTAATCTAGGAATAGAGTATATGAATGATTAAGTATTTATTACTATTAGGGATGTGCTTTGCAATGACATCAACACCAGATATTAGACCATTCGATGATTCCAAGATGTCAAAGAATTTAATATATACTAAGATAATTGTGGGTAAGTATCACGAAATGCGTTTAGATTCCGAAGGTAAGGAACACTTACATTCAGGCGTTGATTATGCACTGAACAAGTACACCCCAATCTTAGCAACAGCTACTGGGAAAGTAATCTTTGCAGAATGGGCTCAAGGGTATGGTAATTGTGTAGTCATTGAACATGAACAAGGATTTACCACGCTGTATGCACATATTCAAAAGTTTGCAATCATACAAGAAGATATTGTAACTAAAGCACAAGTCATAGGGTATGTGGGAGCAACTGGTAATGCTGACGGAAATCATATACATTATGAACTACGTAAATATGGAATCCCTGTATTTCCAGGGAGATTCTTTAAGTAATAATCGGACTTGACAAGTGGTCAAGTAACTGGTATAATATACTTAGAGTTAAAAATGAAAAGAGGTGAACATGGCTAAAATATATGGATTTATACTAACAAATGTGATTTTTATGGCATTAATTGGAACAGTACTTAATTTATTAGGCAAAGCAGATGATACAACAGTATTAATCGGTGTCTTATTATTAATTACATTACCATTTATGTATGTATTAAATCTAATGGCATTTGGATATTGGAAAACTGTAAAAGGATTTTTCGATGATGTATTAAGTGATTAAAGAAAAGAAAAGGAAACAATATGAAGAAATTATTATTAATGACAATGATTGCTATGATGGGAATAAGTTTATTCGCACCAGCATATAGCTTTTATACAAAGGTTCCAGCAGGTTATGTTGGAGTAAAGGTAAAATTAGTGGGCTCGGAACGTGGAGTAAACGATATTAAAATCGTAACTGGTAGGGTATTTTATAATCCTATCGTATTTGAAGTACATAAATTCCCAACATTTATACAGTCAGTAGCTTGGACTAAAAATAAGTCTGAGGGTTCCAATAACAACGAAGAAATTTCGTTTGAAACTAAGGGTGGATTAGTAATCTATGCTGATGTAAACTTAAACCTTACATTCGACCCAGACAAGGTTCCTAGCATCTTTAAGAAGTTTAGAAAACAACCAGAAGCAATCGTAGATGGTTATTTAAGACAGCAAATTAGAAACACATTCGTGGAAATTGCTAGTACTTATACTATTTCTAACTTAATTGAGAACAAGAAACAGTTTATCAAGGAAGTAAATGACGCTTGTAAAGTTAAATTTAGTGAACAAGGGTTCATTATTGACTATGTAGGGCTTATTGGAAATCCAAGATACCCTGAAGCAATAGTTAAGTCTATCAACGACAAGATTAAAGCTACACAGGAAGCTCAGATGAAACAGCGTGAAGTGGAAACTGCTAAGGCAGAAGCACAAAAAGTGAGAGAAACAGCTAAAGGTAGTGCAGATGCAATTTTAATTAATGCAAGGGCACAAGCAAGAGCTAACACTATATTAAATGCAAGTTTAACACCTGCATTGGTTAAAATCAAAGCCATTGAAAAATGGAATGGTGTACAGCCAACAGTGGTTGGAAGTGATGGATTAATCCTGAACTTAGGCAATACTGTAAAATAGGATGATTAATAAGGAAGGCTCTCGTAATGGGAGCTTTCCTTATATTTGAAAGGTAAATTAAATGAAAAAGATATTATATGTAGTAGATGCACAAAACGATTATATGAAAGATGGAAGCATCCCAGTAGATGGAAGTAATGATATTATTCCAGTAATAAATGAATTGATTAGACAAGCGGAATCATATAACAATATGTTCTTTATTAGAGATTTACACCCTGTAAATCATGCTTCATTTGCTAGTAGCTGTGAAGTGGAACCATTTGAAGTTACACCAGAAGGAATTAAGTTACCAGACCATTGTGTCGGTGGAACTGAAGGGGGTAAAATTCATTGTGACATCACAGTTCCAGCAGAACTTGGTGAACGACTAAATATCCTTGACCGAGGAACTCATGCATTGATTGATGAGCCTAGTGGATATTCAATTAAGTTACAATCAGAACCAGGAATCGGCCCGTTCCTTCAACAATGGGTAAAGGCATCGGAAGTAGACTTAGTTGGTATATCGACCAATGGGTCACTTAAATATACAGCATTAGACCTTAGGAAACATTCTGCTAAAGTAAATGTATTACTTAGTGCATGTAGAGGATTGACTGATGAGGAAATTGTTGAGCTTAAAGTAAATAAAATAAACGTGGAGGATTAAAATGAATTGGGAATTAATATTTAGAAATTCAATATGTGGTTACGCTGATAAGTATGTATGTATGACATTCTGGCGTAGGAAGACTAAATGACCAATCCACTCATCTCGGCATATTCTGTCTTTCATTCGTATCCCTTAAATTGGCTACAACAGGCTTTAAATGGGTATGCTACACAGACATATACTAACAAAGAATACATATTTTTAATATATGGCAAGGATAATGACTTAGATGGAATACTTAATACATTATCTAATGTGGATATTAAGTATAAATTATACTTTAAACCTGAAATTGATAATTTCATTGATGCTATACATTTTGCAGTTAGTAAGTGTAATGGGAAATATATATGTAGAGCTGACGCTGAAGATATATTGTTACCCAATGCATTAAGTATAATGAAAGATAAAATTTATAGTGTAATGATGGTTATTCCTAACTACCTAAGTATTGATAATGATGGAAGTATAATTGACTCAAATGTAGATGGGAAAATTGAACATATTTCAAGTAACTGTTTAATCAGTAGGGAACATTTTAATGAAGTTAAGTTTCATAAATTCCAAACATGTAGGGATGGATTAGCTATCAGGAATTACTTTAAAGATAGATATGCTATCAGATATTTAGATATACCATTATTTAAGTATCGTATTAATACTGATGGGCTTACTAACAATGTAAGGACAACATTGATTAAAGAATGGAACGAACGTATCATTAATGATATGTATGATTGGAATCTTGATGATAATGAGATTATAATTGATAGTACAGATACATCAATTACAACAAATAAACGGAAGATGGAGATATGATAGTAATAGCTACGAGTAATACAGTTGGAATAATAAAGGAGGAAAAAATGAATTTAGAAGATTTTACTAAGGAAGAATTAATAGGATTGATAATTAAAGCAGAAGAAAAGGGTATGAATGTATCGGAATATATGTATTGGCAGGAAGAATACGCAAAAGAATTTGAAATGAATATAATACTTTAAAGGAGTAAGGAAAATGAAGATAGTATATGTAATAGCAGATGGTGATTATGATGCAATGACTTTTGAGGATTCAAGGGAAGCAGGCGTTAAAAATGGTAAGGTAGATATTAAGTTATGGAATAAAATTCGTGAACAGCAACATTTCGTTGTCACAGACGGAACTGAGGAATATGATTTGAGTGTAGAAGCATTGGAATTTGATGCAGTAGACCCTAATTTTATAGGATTTATTAAATCAACATTGTTAGATTATGATGCAACTAAGCACACGAATTTCTACGTTGTAAATGAATAACGCAGAGTATAACATAAAGATACGTAGGTTAATGAAAGACCCTAAATGGGTGTCTGAACAGGCTGAGAGGTTATTGGAAGAACATAAGCAGATGCTTAAACGACACGAAGCACATGAGAATTTGACCGAGGAACAAATAAATTACATTACGGAAAATGATTGTCAAATGTGTGGAACACAACGCTGTATGGGAATTGAGTCTGAATGGGGTACTGGATGTTCAGCGTTGGATAAATTTATTGAGAGGAAGAATAATGGAAATTAAGTTTCGACAATGGACTAACGATGAATATGCCCATATTATAGATTATCATAATATGTGGATATTATACCATATTGATTTAAATAAAGTTGAACAATTTACTGGATTAACTGATAAGAACGGTGTAGAGATTTATGAGGGCGATATTGTTTCCAATGTGATATATGCTGATGGTAGTAAACATATAGGTAGAATAGTGTACGATTATAGTGGATATAGGATAGTAACGGAAGATAAATCACTTATACTTGATTTAACAGAATTACTAGTAGTAATAGGAAACATACATGATAATAAAGAGTTATTGGAGGTAAAGGAATGAAAAATTTAAAAACAGTATTGATTATAGCATTGTCAGCAATAGGTATATTTACATTAGGAACATATTTATTTATGGTACTATGGAATATATTGGCAACATATTTTGGAATTAAACTTATTACATTCAAAATAGCATTTGTAATGATTTGCTTAATTGGATGTATTAGTGGAAGTAAGATAAATTTAAAATGAAGCAATTAACAATAATGGTAGGGCTACCAAGAAGTGGAAAGTCTACGTATGCCAAGCTAACAGGAAATCCTATCGTGGCTCGTGATGCAGTACATCATGCAATGTGTGGGAAACAGCTTCAGCCGTTAGATGATATTCAACCAATGGTATCAACATTCATTAAGTATATGATTACAGCGTTGTTTCAAGCAGGGCATGATAAAGTTATATATGATGCATGTAATCACACGAAGGAAGTTCGTGCTAGGTGGATTACTTGGTGCTTATTCAATGGTATTGAATGTAAATTTAAACATATAACGACACCAATGGAAATATGTCAAAGTAGGGCAAAGCAATTTAAAAATGCAGATTGGTTAGTTCCAAAGATTAAAGAAATGTATGAGGAAGGTGATTGGATTGACGATTAGGAAATATATTAATAAACAAATTACAGATGCACAACAATCAATTAATGAATTTGCAAGGGTATATCGTAAACATGAACTTGATGCTAAAGTAAAGGAACTTAAATTTTGGCAGGGAATGTTAATTAGTCTTGATGAGGAAATCGCAGTATCTTGTGTCAATGTTAAGAACAACACAATAGCTGAAATCAGAGGAACATTAGATGTAATGTATGGAGCAGAAAATGACTGAACAGCAAACAGATATTTACTCGGATGATGATGTAGATACATCAGGAATTGAAACATGTAAAACATATGTGGAAAAATTTATGGAGGAAAGTATTTATGAATGAAATGTACGGACAGTTTAAATGTAAATGTGGATATACTAGTGCTGGAGTACTTGGTTCTAATTGTCCATATTGTGAGCCTGATAAACTTACATTATTTGTTGGTAAAGACGCATTAGAAATATTAAAGCAACACCCTGAATATAAAAAGGTAGACGATAAGCAAGAGAGTTGGGAAGAACATTGGAAAAGCAAGATAAGAAGCATACTGCTAGACGAAGAGTTATCACTAAACGGTAGACACAACAGGATTATGGAAGTGGTTAAAGCAGAGAAGAAGAAAGCTGTTTATGATGACCATGAACAACGCAAAGAAGCAGAGAGAAAGGATATGTCGATAACGTAGACACATCAGAGAAACGTGTCGATAAGAAAGGATAATGATATGAATATAATGGAAATTTTGTTTAAAATAGCAACCAGTATTACACTGTTATTAATAGGTATTTTTGTATTAACAATTCCTGGCATGCCGATACTTATGACAGCTATAATGGAAATGTTATTAGTAATTGTTATGCTGTTTTTATGGAGTATGTGAGAATATGTATTTAGAAATTTGGAATAAATGGGACATTTGCTGTAGAGACGTATTATAACCTATTCATTTAATAATAAAGTAAAATATAAAGGAGAATAGAGATGAAAAAATTTAATATACCCAAATTGGGATTAGTAACAGGTGGATGTAAAGGAATTGGACTTGCTATACTTGACCATGTATCTAGGCGTATGGATATAATTCCAACACATTGTACATCATTAGATGAAGACCCACAATTCCATTTAGATATTAGTGATGTAGATTCCATTAACAACTTTGACATCAGAGGTGTTAATATTTTGATTAACAACGCAGGTATTAGCCAACGTAAGGATTTCTTAGATTTAACAGTGGCAGACATGGATAACATGTGGCAAGTTAATCTACGAGGTGCTATGTTGCTTACACAAAGAGTATTACCTCAAATGATTGAACAAGGCTATGGAAGAATCATCAACATTGCAAGTATCGGTGGAGTTACTTGTGGAGTAGAACAGCTACACTATGCTTCCGCCAAGGCAGGGCTGATTAACTTTACGAAGTCAATAGCTAAAGTGTATGGTAAATATGGAATTACATGTAACTGTATTTCCCCAGGATTAATTGCAACTGATATGTTAGGCAACTATTCAGAATCGGACTTGACAAGACGAATACCATGTGGTAGAATAGGTACACCTGATGATGTAGCTAAATTAGTTAGTGCAATCATTGAACAGGATTATTTAAATGGACAGAACATCATATTAGATGGAGGAATGACATTAACATGACTAAAATTGAAAAATTAAAATATTATAAAATTACTGAAAGTAAAGTAGACGACTTATATGATGTAGTTAGTAAAGATACAGGAATGACTATGTATGAAGAAATTGATTTAGATACAGCGTGTAAAGTTGCATTAATGTTAAATAAGTCAAGGGAATTAACATGAAAACTATATGGAATGTGAATCGCGATGAGCAATGATTTAGACCAATGGGAAGAAGACTTTGAAAGAATACAAAATATTATAGATAAGGAGAAACAAATGAATGATGATATTGAATATGAATTAAGTATATGTATTGATAGTATATCAGGGTTAAATAATGAACCACTTGATGGTGATGTAACGCAGGAAATAGCTGAAAAATTTCTGGAAATGTTGAATGAAAGGTATGCCAATGTATAAGATATTAATTGGAAGAACCCCTCGTGAATTATCAATGGAAGTAAATTTAGCAATAAAAGCAGGGTATAACTTATATGGAGAATTTACAATAACCGATAAAGTTATTAATAAAACTCGTCAATTAATATTTTATCAAGCTGTATATAGGGAAGAATAGGAGTGATAGAGATGAAGTGTAACGATTGCTTAATGAATGATTGTTGGGGTGGTAGTGCTATGACAGATTCTAATTGTGAAATATGTGGCAAGCAAATGACTTTTGGAAGTACTAATGTTGACAAGCTATGTGATGAATGTGCAAACGATAACAATAAATGCAAACAATGTGGCAAGCTTTTAGCTAACAAAGAATAGGAGTGATAGAGATGAGTGATGTAACGTTAAGGAATGGGACAGTGTACAAAGAGCCACAAGCTGAAAAGGTAGAAGATAAGCAAGAGAGTTGGGGAGCTAAACTTGAATGTATACTTGGTAGTTCTGGCGTATGGTCTAATGGTCTACAACTAGAGATTAAGCAATTATTCGATGCTGAAATTAATCAGTGTGCAGAAGCTGCTTTGGAAATAATAAATCTTCATTGTTCTTCTGATGAAGACCTATGCGAATCGCCTTGTAGTAATTGTGTTGTAAGTAAGTTTAAGGCGAAGTATGGAAATTAAAATAGCAACACATAAAGATGGCGAGTGGTGGACTAGCGAACATAGTTATAAGAACAGAAAAATACTAATAAAATCAAAAGAATCTTATGGTATAAAGGCTCATGCGTTTGAAGAGAATAGCGATAAGGTTTGTTTCACTAAAAGATATTATTTTATGGAAAGAGACGTTTTATTGCAAAAGGTTAAAGATAGAATAGATTTAGAAAATGAAAGAGCTGAAAAGGTAGAAGATAGCAAATGCCCTGAATCAATATGGGATAAGTGGGAGAAAGAGGAATTAAAGGTAGAAGATTCTGGTACCGAAGCAGATTTCGGTACCAAAGA
>Ga0307928_10000777_pt1 | contig 24064 bp, 20 predicted proteins | sample AceLakmetagen232_FD_201815 | JGI IMG/M metagenome (GOLD analysis project Ga0307928, IMG submission 201815) | Saline water microbial communities from Ace Lake, Antarctica - #232 | ecosystem: Environmental > Aquatic > Non-marine Saline and Alkaline > Saline | place: Antarctica: Ace Lake... | reverse complement strand
GCTGCTTCTTCAGCAGCCTCTTGCGCTTGCAAGCGACGCAAGTCGCCATTGGCAGCACTACACATGTTTTGTGCATGAATAGCTTGGTCCATAGACGTTGCTTTACGATATTGTTGTTCGAATGCATCAGCTTCAGCTAATGCATTGGCAATTTGTTCTTTTATAGTCATAATAAGTGGTGAACTGATAGTACAGTTCAGACAAAAGAAAAAACCCCGTAGGGTCTTTCTTACTATCTGTAAGCAGCGCAGCTAGGTTTTGAGCCGCTGCTTCTTAGGCTCTTTTGATGAGCTGTGCAGCTTGAGAGAGTTAGTGCTGCAATTGCTAGTGCGATCAATACAATTTGTGACTTTTTCATGAGTTCTATTTTTTATAGTTCAACAAAAAGAAAAAACCCCGTAGGGCTCTTTCTTTAAGATCTATCTTTACTGACTAATCTATCAGCATAGTTATCTCGACCTTTTGCAAGTCTATACGTGTCTATCGTATGATAAACAGTGCCAACTGGCATAGCCTCGTCATAGTACTCCATGCCTATTTCGAAGTTTTTTACAAAGTATTCAGCTACCTCTTTGCTTTCAAAACAAATAGCTTTTACTGGATGCAATTCCCAAGTAGAATCTTCGTATAATCTCGCTCCATTAAAGCGAGACAATATAACTACTGCATCAAAATTAGGTGTGAACTCTCCGCTGTCGCTAACATATTTTAAATTTCTCATATCGTGGGGAACAGCTATTTGTTGCTGTCAACAAAAAGAAAAAACCCCGAAGGGTCTTTCTTTACATTTGAAATTCATCATCATCATAATACTCATACTCATGTTGAGCTTTGGCTTCGTCAAACAAAGCTTGCATTTCTTTGTCTCTTTTCTTAAACCAATATTGGTTTTTGAGTTCGACAAAAAACATTGTCAAATAAATAAAAGAAGAAAACATTCCAACTCCACTGATGAACAGCTTAACTGACATACCTATGTCAAGATAAAAGCCTGTGATTGTTAATGCAATAGACGCTATTGCAATCAATAAAAATACTGTTGATTTTACCATGGTTTTATAGGGTGACGATTTGTTGCCACCAAACAAAAGAAAAAACCCCGTAGGGTTTAGAATGGAAGATCATCGCGTTTTTCTGCAATAAAGAATTCCATTTCTTCAATAGAATCAATAGCATGCTGACGATGAATTTCTATCATCGTCTGCTCGTAGTCTGCTTGGCATTCAGCCAAGTATTGTTGATGTTGCTCTTCTTCTTGAGCAATGATGTCGTGTACTGGTTGGTCTGCGTTAGTCATATCATAGGGTGGACTGATAGTACAGTCCAAACAAAAGAAACAACAAAGCGTAGCGACCACATCACGTAATGAGCGTAGCGAACAAGTCATACCAATGAGCATAGCGAATGTCAACGAGCGCAGCGAAGTCTACGAGCGCAGCGAGTGATGCCATACCCCACCATCATCTCAACGAGCATAGCGAGTGACACCATATAAAATAGGGGGTGCACACCGATGATGAAAAAGCAAAGTCGTCAAACAGCAATACCGTTTCCCCCGTTCGTGTTTTTTTTGGTCTTATTTGTTTTTCAGTTTTATGGCGTTATTATTGAAAAAATATTTTCATTTCAATTTTAAGGCTTTATTATTGAAAGTATTGGTTTATATATTTGGTTAGCAAAAGATTGCAGGTTTAGTTTATTCTAATGGTAACAAATAGTTTTCAATTTAAGTAGGGGTTTTACTGAGAAAGCGGAGTTTATGTAGGTTTATTGCTGACATGTTAATAAGAGGTAGGGTATTTTTTCTTTTTTTGGAATGTTATAAAATAGCTTTGATGGAAATAAAAAATATGAGTTTAATGTTGGGAGGATTACATGAGACTTACGCGGAATTTCTTGGTCGGGAAGAATGTTTGACGTATACGATTTATAACACTTGTGATGGGTTAAGTAGTGGTAGTGAGATCAGCGAAGTTGCGGAAGAGATTTACGAACGGTGCGATGCGTTTGCTGTAGTAAAGTTGATGTTTTTCAGGGAGTTTACGGATAAGAATTGGACCAATTTAGATTTTCCAATATTGTTTGATTACGTTTTTTTAGGTTTTAGAGATGGTGTAGATTTGGATTTGTTTTCTGAATTTTTGGAAGAGAAATATAGTACATTAGATTTTCAAGTAATTTACAAATAGATACATAAAAGTATGAGTGAAGAAAAAAAGATCATCAGTATGAAGCTGCAGAAAGGCGGCAAGCAGAGTTTATTAAGTTACAACATCAGTGAGAAGTACAATGGTGTTGGGAATGTATTGAATGGTCACACAAAGACCATGCGTATTCCGGTTAACCAAAGGATCCGTGAGGCTTACTATTCGGTAAAGATCCATGCGTTGGCGATATCGGCACATCTTCCAATAGAGGCATTAGAAAACTTTGATTTTGGAGAATGCATTTTCGGTTCTGGAATTCTGAGTACTGAGAACATGATGTGGGTTCGAATGATGGCACAGGCTAACATCGATTATGTTTACCGCCATAACGATAGTATTCAGTTGAAGGGTCACTTGCAAGTGTTGGATGGAGCAACAAGCATAAGCTTGGACACTGGCAAGATCAAGCAGAATTACGAGTATGAGTATTGGATGCAGATGGAAGATGCTGTGGAAGAGTTATTTTCTGCTATTTCTGAATGGGATGATAACAAAGTAACTGTGACGAAGGATCAGTTGGCGATGGACTTTTTGGCGATCGACGGCGACTTGTCATTGGAAGATGCAAAAGACATGTTCGACAAGCTTGACCCTGGGGCTAAGGATGAGATTGTAAGCAAGCATTTGTTAAAGTGGACAGAAGCTACGGAAGACATGAAAGGAGTCGAAAAACAGGAAGAAGGAGATGTAAAAGAAAAAGAAGAAAACGAAGTAATAGAAGACTTTGAAACTATAGGAACCACTTCTAAAGAAGAAGAAGCGGAAGAAGAAGAAAGACAGACTCAAATAGAGTTAGAACAGGCAGAAGAAGCTAGAGCAAAAGAAGAAGTTGCAAAACAATTGTCTAGAAAAAAGGTCGAAAAAAAATCCGAGCCTACGGCTAAAGTAATGAGTGCAGCGGAAAAAGCCGTGGCAAAAAAGAAAGCTGCAAAAGAAGCTGTTGCACAAGAAGAAGTTGGCGAAGATCCTTTTAGGAATGAAAGCAACGTAGTGCCAAAGATGGCTGCCGTAGGGTAGTCTTTTATTAATCTACATTAAAAGCCCAGGTGACTTGTTGCTTGGGCTTTTTTTAATTTAAGAAACTGAAACTATGAATATTGAAGTAAATGATGAAGGGGTGATTGAACTACGGCAAGTTTTTCAAGGATTAAAGCTTATAACATCTGACGGTGAAACGTTAGTTATAGCAATGAGAGATACAGGCTTTGAAATAACTTACGGAAAACAATGGTATGAGTTTAAGAAAGGTATTGTACAAAGCGTGATACCTGATAATTTTCCAGAAGTAGAAAGCATTAAAAAAAAAAGTACGTGAGCGTAATAGACGCTTTTAAACACTTAAAAAGCCGAAAGATTACAGGTAGATGTTTAGGCAATTTGCATGAGTATCCATTAACGCCTGATCAAGCTTTTCATGTTTCACACTATTTACCTTTAAATTATTTAGTGAAAAAGACTGATAATTAAGCAGTTAACAACTTCATTAGAGAGTTTTTTCGGGTTTTTGTATATTTGTTTAATCAGTGAATAAGGGGAGCTTAGAGGCCCCCTTTTTTTTTCCTTAAAACTCAAGAATATTGGATAATAATATACTGCAACAACACGTAAGAATAGAACACGAAAGCCACGTTTATACTGACGTAGATGGAAACACATACTTTAGCACTACAAAATTTTTAGGTCTGTTTCAAGAGAAAGCAGATTTTAATATGTTGGCTGGCCAAGTAGCAAAAAAAAGAGACAGAATCTTTAGGAAAATAGGTGAAGAACGAAAAATGACTATTGAGCAAGTAGCCCGCTTACGCCCTAAGTATGAAAGAGGATACACAAAAGCAATGGTTCAAAGTGAATGGGATGCTAAACGTGACGATGCAATTGAAGCGGGTAGTCATATACATGACAAAGTTGAATTAGCTGGCGTTACTGGCAAAGTCCACAAAGACCAATGGTCAGACTACTACAGATGGTTTATGGACGAGTTTAAAGACTTCAAACTAAAATACCACGAGCAAGTAGTTTATATAGACTACCGAGGCTTAAAAATAGCTGGCATGATTGACTTTTGCCATTTCAGGAGAGGCTTTAAGTCAATGATAAACATTAGAGATTTTAAGACTAACGATTACAAAACTGACACAACAAAACACGATTCACTCACTGGTGAATACAAAAATTACGATCGAAACATGGTTGCACCTCTTGAGCACTTAGAAGACTGTGACATGACTAAATACATTTTACAGCAAAGTATGTATGCTTTAATGTTAGAATTCTTAGGCTTTAAAGTTGGGAATTTGGGTATTATTCGGATGCCTTGGCAGAAAGTTTTAGAGACTCCCCAGTACCATTTGTTTGGCTTTATGAAGCTTGAAATTATAGCCATGCTTGACTACTACGTAGACAATTTACAAACTAATACTATCTTTGAAGATGAGCCCGAAGAAGGATGGGTTCAGACAAAACTATAGATGAACGGCATTTCCATTGGAGTATACAGAGACTTAAATCCAAAAGCAAAAAAAATGTATATGGCCTATTTAGAAGCCAAATACTTTAATCTGAATGAAGTAGTTCGTCTAATGAAAATCTATCCAGACATTCTTGGTGAAGAGATGATACTGAAAGGTTATTTTAAGAAATCATCACTTGGAGAAAAAAACCAATTTATCCAAATGGTTGCAGCAGCTAGATATACAGCATCAAAGTTATTACATGAAATTCCAGTTGGCACTCGTTGTCCTCTGGAATTTTTTCTTGACAAAAACAATATTCAGCTAAATGTTTGGAATCGTTCAATTATAGAAGAATACCGAAATAAAAAAAAGATGGCTTATGCTCTTTTATACAAGTAAAAATGGAAGGGTATTACTTCATAAAGAAGTTTATCAGTTAGTTCCAGAATTAAAAAAATTGAGTGACGATGATGTGCTTTACATTATTGTTTCAACAGATTATTTCGCTTTGTTTCATCAGTATTCTACTAAAGATCGTGAACGGAGAGCAAAGCGCTGGGTATTTGGAAAAGATTCAAAAAGCCCTTTAGAAAGACCTGAGATTAGATCAGCTGTTAAGGCTTACAATGCTATACAATACAATGCAAAAAATTCAACTTTAATTGTTTTCCAAAACAAAAGAGCTTCTTTTGAAATGCAACTGGAACAAAGCGAAGATCCAGATCATGTACTAAAACTGACTAAAATTATTCGAGAACTTCAAAAGGTAATCGATGAACTTGAATATGAAATAACTCAGTCAATTCAAACAAAAGTTGTATTAAAGGGAGACATAGAACTTTCGCTTATTGAAGAAATGAGGGAAAATAAACTGCTTTCCGAAATGAGAGAAAAATCATTAGAAGATTTAAAGAACATCAGTATTGAAAACAATTTACCTGAGTCAAAAACTTCAGACAACGTTTTAAAATGAGTCTAATTATTCAAATAGAGGGAAAAAACCAGGTAAAGAAAAAAGGCTTTTGCCCAAACCCAGTTGCACAATATGGTATACCAGAGTATGCTGATAGCGATTCGTTTCCAGACGTAAAAGGAACAAACGATTGGCGTGACTGGTGGGAAGAACAAATTCAGTATTGTATTGGAGGTTATCAGACTGGGGGTACATGGATCAGTGGCCGATACTATTACTATTTGAATTTTGCTTACATGAACACTGTTGGACGTGGTTTTCACCATCCTGATTTTGTTGATACTGATATGGATTTTTTTTTACTTACAGAGTATTGCAAAAAGAACAACAAAGGACTTATTTCAATTAAAGCTCGCCGTAGAGGTTTGTCGTTTAAAGCAAACAAAGGGATTATAGAATACGGATCAAAATTTTTAGGCGAAAAATATATGGGAGGTATTTGTGCAGGACTTAAATCTTACGCAGACGATTTTTTTGATAAGTTAACCGATACAGAAGCAGTAACAGCCCCAGAACTGCAATTGAATGTTTTGATAAATAACACAATGGAAAGGACTTATGGATATCCCATGAAGAACAACCAAAATGTTACAATGGATTCTGGTTCTTTGAACCAAATTTTAGTAAGGACTGCTTTTCAAAGCGGTAACGTCTTTAAAGGTACTCAGCTTGACGATTGCATATTTGAAGAGTCAGGTGAATTTAAAAACTTGCTTGACACTTATGAAGCAACAAAATGGTGCTTTATGGACGGTGACAAAATGATTGGCACACCATATGTTTACGGTACTGGTGGTAACATGAACACAAGTTCAAAAGATTTTGCAGAAATGTGGACTAATGCAGACGCTTATGACTTAGAACGTTTTTGGGTGCCAGGTAGTAAAATTCACAAACCTTGTTTTGCAGGTGGAACAAATACTCAAGGAGATGTAGAAGAACAAATCCCAAACATCATTGAAAAGTACGGCCATTTAGAAAAAGAACAATATTTAGGAATGGAAGATGTAGAGGAATCTACACGTCAAATTTTATTAAAACGACAGCAGTTAGCAAAATCAGGAAACAAAAAGCAGCTTACTTTACACTTGCAAAATAATCCACTAAATGTAAAAGAAGCTTTTATTAGTAGTGCAGATAACAATTATGATTCAGCCATTCTGCAGACTCGGATAATGGAGCTTATGGGAATGGATCAGTTGCACTTAGATGTAGTAGTTGAGCCAGAGATAAAAGACGGTAAGTTAGTCTCTCCTATCAAGCCTGTAATTCGTTTGGCTATAACAAATATTGAAGCGCCAAATAGAGATCCTGAATGGAAAATATGCAAACTTTTCCGATGGCCAGAAAAAGGAGTAAACTTTTTAGATGGAACTGGAGCTGATAGTTACGACCAAGATCAATCAAAGACATCTTCTTCACTTGGTGGAATATTAGTATACAGACAAAAAAACATTATTCTGTCAGACCAAATGTACGGGCCAGTGTTTACTTATTACAAAAGACCACCAAGAAAAGAGCAATTTTTTATGATAGCTATGCTTACAGCTATAGCTTATGGGGGCCCAAACTCTCTACTTGTTGATGCAGGTTCACCAACGATTATTGATTGGATTATTTCAAACATGTGTGAGTATATTTTAGCTTATCGACCAAGATCATTAGAAGCCCCAAACTCAACTCAACAACACCAATACGGTCTGAAATTTACTGTAATGAATAGGCCTATACTAGAGGCTGACGTTCAGAGTGAGATTTTGGATAATGGACATAATTGGTTTGATCCTGAATTATTATCAGATTGTTCAAGTTACAATACTGGTGATAATGAAAATGATTCAGATTTACATGATGCATTGCTTTTAGCAAAAGCTTATCACAAGGATTCTGGATTTATGCCACAGTCTGATGTGCCTGTTGATAAAAAAGACAGGGTAAGGCCTAAAATTGATGGTAATGGCAATGTATATTACGATAACAAAAATGAACATAGTACTCGTAATTACTCAGGAGACATTTTCATGAATTTGATTAATAAAGGAACCTACTAATGAACTCACTACCAAATCAAACAGTTTCTGAAGAAAAAAAAAGAGATGAAGAATGGTTGAAAGACCATTTTGATTACGCTGACAAACTTTTGTTAGGTCAAGCTGAAAGAATCGAAAAATTTTCAGCCCAAATGCAAAAACTTAACGGAGAAACAGATCCTGCGAGATACAACAACATTATCAAACTGAAAGGTCAGCCTACCAGTAAACAGTATGTTGATTACCGTTGGCATTTCCCTAAAATCCAAATAGTAAACAACGAATACATGAAAAGGCCATTGCCAACTTATGTTTATTCAATGGACAAACACATTATAGAAAAAAGAGACAAGCAACGTGCTCAATTGTTAGGAGCGCATATAATGAAAAAAGAAGTTGGTTTCATGCGTGATATGGGTGTTCCAGTAATGGGCGACATGAAAGTTCCTGATACTCCTGATGAGTTAAAGGCAGCAATGGACTTAAAGACAAACAATGAAAGAGCATTTTCAAAAATAGTAAAGGCTGGAATAGAAAAGTACAACATGAGACTTTCATTTGGCCGAACTAATATGCACATCATTGTTGGGATGAGAGCTTTTTCAAGAATAGAAATTTTAGCTGATGGAAAAGTCGTTTTAACAGTGCTTGATCCAAGAGATGAAATTTGTGAGTTTTATGAAAATGATCCGATGCGTGAAAGAACACAAATTCACGGGTCAAAGACATTTATGACTCCAAGTGAAATTGTTGCTAGATATGGTAATTTCCTTGACAAAGATCAAATTCAGACTATTTACGACAAAAGCGTTACACAGACTGATTTAAATAATAAATACTACAAAAGAGACAGTTTAAGTAATGAATATCGCCATGCGGTAACACATCTTGAATGGAAAACAAAACAGGAAACGCATTGGAAAGTTTCTGAAGATAAAGAAGATTCTCAGAATCCATATCGTAGAGAAATAGATTCTGATGACTGGATTAAGAACAAAAGAAAATACAAAGGAGAAGAACGAAGAGGAAGATATAAAATCCAGAAAAATCAAAAAGACAATATAATGGAGCAGGTCAGAATTGGTGAAGATATATTCATCATGGGTGGCTATAAAAAGTATTGTTTACCTAACAAAGATTTCAGTTATTCTTCAATAGGAGTAAATGAATATGATGGAAATTCAGTTAGTTTAATAGACTTAGCAGAAGAGCTTAGTTTTTTCATTAATGTAGTAATGAGTCAAATTCGAGAAACTATACGTAAGTATGTTGGTTCAGCTTTTGTTTACGATACTGCTAAACTTCCAAAAGGAAAAGATGTAGCTGATGTTGTTTATGATATTGTAGAAGATGGTATTGTACAAATAAACTCTCGAGCAACTGGTAACGCTTCTCAAACAAACTTTGATAATGACCATGGTGTAAGTTTTATTACTTCACCTCAACTGGCAGACATACAACAACTAATTATTCTAAAGAACGATTTAAAAAACGATTTAGAAGAGATTACAGCGATTAATAAAGAACGCCAAGGTGATTCGCTTGCTAGTCAAACAGCAACTGCAGTACGGCAAAATATGAGCCAGTCAAGGGTTATGACTTATCACTTAAACATGGCTACTGACTTGCACATTCGAGAAGTTCTTACAAAATGGACTGAATCAGTAAGGATCAGTCATGCTTTTATTCAGCCATTAGAAAAAAGTGGAATGCTGAATGAATTGGATTTAAGTATGATTAAGATTGATGATACAGCTTCATTCGACCGGTTTGGTCTAAGATTAGCTGACATCGAAAGAGAAATGCAAATAGCAGAAACTTTGGAACAAGTAATTATGCCTTTAGCTATTCAGCGTGAAAAAGTAGAAGTAGTAGATGTCTTGAATGTAGCATTAAGCGAAACGATTAATGAAAAAGTAGACAAGCTTAATCAATCAATGGAACGATACAACAAAGTAAAAAGTTCAATTGCTGAAAATGAAGGGAAACAACAACAAGAACAGATTGCAGCCCAAGGTGCTCAGATTAAAGCTCAACAAGAACAAATACATCAAGATGAAATTGACAAGTTAATTTTACAAGGTCATATTGACGGAGCAAAAGCATCTTTAGAAGCTAAAGATGCAGTTGTTTCAGAAAGAGCAAAACAACTTATTTCTGAAAACGCAAATTTTGATGAAAAGAAAAAACAACAAGCACAACAAGCTAAACAACCCGGATAAATCATAAATTAGCAAAAAAAACTGCTGTATGGAAGTAAATGAAAATAACGAAAATCAACCTAGTAACTCAGAAGGCGGTCATTTTGCTGGATGGAGTGAACAACTAGCAAAACCTACAGAAACTCAACATAAGGAAGGTTCTGAAGAACAAATTGCCGCCACTGCTGCTGCTGCCGCTGAAGCTGCTGCTGCTGCTTCTAGTAATGAAGAGAATGATAATTCAGTTTTTAATCAAGAAAAATTTCTTTCTGATTTTAAAGAAAAAAACCCAGAAGCGACTCAAGAACAAATTGAAGAAGCTGCTAATAAAGGTGAAGACGATTTTTACACTGCTGGTCCTGATCTTTTTAAAAGTAAAAAAGAAGAAGCTGCAGCACCTAAAAATGACATTTTTGAATCTTTTAAAAGTGTTGCTGGTGAGGACTTTGACGAGATTGCTCACTCTTCTGTAAATAGCAGAGAAGAATTTCAAGAAGCCTTAAAAGGAATTGTTGATAAACGTGTTAATAAAGGTCTTGAAGAACAATCCACCTCTAATGACTTTGTAGATAAGATGAATGAAACTGACAAAGCGGTTTTTAACATCATGAAACAGAAAGGTTTAGCTGGTGTAAAAGAATTTTTAGAAGGCGACCAAAGAATATCTAGTTATTTAAAAATGACTGATGAAGCCTTAGTAATTGAAGGTTATCGAGGTAAAAAAGATGCTTCTGGAAAGTCTATTTACACTGCTCTTGAAATCAGTCAAAAGATAGCCAATTTTGATGAAGGTTCTCTTGCATTAGAGGCAAAAGGACTACGTGCAGAACTAACTAAAATTGATGGCGAAAATAGATCAAATACAGCTAAATTAGTTAATGAAGACGCGGCTTTAAGAGGTCAAGAAAGTTTTGCTGAAAAAACGAAAATGGGAGAGCAAATTCGTTTAGCAACTTTAAAAAGTGATAATTTTCACGGTATTAAATTAGACCCTGCAACAGCAGTTGCTTTAGAGCAAAATTATGTCAATGGTGACTTTGACCATTTGTTTAAAGACCCAAACTTTATCAAGAATGCAATTTTATTTGATAAACTTGGAGATAAGGCGATCAAGCGTCACGGCAAAATGCAGTACGAGAAAGCTCGAAGTAAACAAAATCAAAGTGATCATAACGTTAAAGACTTACCAAATCAAGCTTCAGGATCTGGAAATAGTGGCACAAATGCAGCTAATGGTTCAGGGTATTTTAAAGATTGGGGAAAGTCACAAGGTTAGGTCATTAAACTTTTTAACTTAACTCAAAATGAAAATTCAAGTTACAGAAGGAAAGTGGAGCAAAACTTGTACGACAGAAAGTGATCTGTTAAACAATAATCTCGCTTTTCCTGAAATATCCGACATCATGCAGTATGTCGAGCAAAGAAACCTTATTACCTACATTGTGTCAGGCGCAAAGTATGGTCCAGATACTGCACCAAGAGATAACACTCTTAAAACAAAAATTGGCGCTATTCCAGAAGGTAAGCTAATTGGTTCAAGTGGATATCGCTACCGTATTATGGGGCGTATTCAAAAGCCTTCAAAAATTGTCGCAGAAGTTGGAGCAGCTACCGAAGGTGGTTATTTCCAATTGGCAATGGAAGATTCAATGCTTTACCCTGGTCTTGTTGTAAACTTTGCAACTGTAAACCTTCAAGCAAGAGTAGATTCTGCTGGAACTGGTGCAGAAGGAAACAAAGTTTACACTTTTAAGACGACTGACGGTACTAAGTTTGATTACGCTACTTGGGTAGCTCCTATGACTGACAAAAAGCTATTTGCTGGTTACTCATCTTACGGTGAAAAATCTGTTCGTGGTTACAGCAGAGCATACTACCCAGACACGTTTATCAATCACACTGGTATCCAAAGAAAGTCTTGTGGACAATCAGGTGGTGTTACTCCAACAGTATTGTGGGTTAAGCCGCATGGCGCTAAAAATTCAGGTTGGTACTATGAGCAAATTGCTCAAATGAACAAGCAAATGTCTTTGGAAGATGAATTCAGTAAAATGTTTGGACGCTCCAACATGGTCAATACTGACGGAACTGTAAAAGAAGTTTCTACAGAAATTGACTCTGAATCAGGTTACCCAATTACACGTGGTTCTGGAGTCTGGGAACAGATTGAAGGAATCAATGATTCTTGGACTTCTGGTATCAACGGTCTTGCAACTCATGAGGACTTCAGAGAACACATGAATCATTTGCGTGACCATTGTGATGGATTGACTGGAAACACGTTCTATGCGATTACTGGTAAGTCTGGTATGACAAACGCATACGATGTATTGGAAGAAAAGTCAAGAGGTTCTTACAACATGACTGTAAACCAAAATTCTTCGAATGCGGTTGGTGGTCCTGATGTAGCTGTAGGTTACAATTTCAACACATTGAATGTTGATGGGAATCAAGTGATTTTTGTTGAGCATCCAATGATGACTGACAGAGAACGTTTTTCTGAAGAAGCAGTTGATGGAACTCGAACTATGTCTGGTTCGTACATCTTCTTAAACTTTGGCGAGAAAAACAATAGTGGTCAGAAAAATATCGAAATCCTTGGTAGAGGTGCTTACGGCGTAAACCGTACTCACATTTCAGCAACGATTGCCGGTATGACTGGTTACTACAAATCACTTGGCCAAAAGCCACTTAGTTCGATAGATGCCGATGAATATCACACTTTGAAAGAAGATGGTATTTTCATCTACAACACTAAGTGTTGTGGAATACTTCACCGAAGTAAATCCTAAAGTTCAGGTTTAGTTAGTTGTGTTTAAAAGGAAGCCTCAAGAAATTGGGGCTTTTTTTTTAGCTTTACAAAAAAGAAGAAACAATTATGAGCACAGCTATCCAGTTAACAGACATTAAAGAATCAAGGATCCAATGCCCTTTATTGGGAAACAAAATAATTCCAGTAAAAATTGTAAATGGAATTCCATATGCTGATTTTGAAAAATCAATCCAATGGATGGATAAAAAATGGCATAGTGGCAAAGTTGTCTTTACACCGTTTAGTCCTTCACGTCTTAATGCTTTAAGATACGCCAAAGCTGTTTGTGTTGATAGTGGTATCAACTTTAAAGTTCTACTTCCTTCAAAAGATAAAGAAGGAAACCAAAATTTCATGCATCTTGTTTACGATAGTGAAAAGACGTTTGATCTGACTGTAAAAAGAGAAAGAACAGAAGCATTTATTTTGTCTATGCAACCTTTTATCGAAGGTAACAAAGACCGAAAACCAGCTTTTGTAAAAATGAGGAATGTTGATGATACAGCTATTCAAAACAGGTCTAAAAGAAAACTTGTTAGAAGTGCTATGAATATCATTGAAGAAATGGAAGGTCAATCTTTACGAGATTTTGCTAGACTTTTAGTTATAGTAAGTGAACTAGAAAAAGATGATGTAATAAAAGACAGGTTAGAAGAGCTTGCGGAAGTAAATCCGAATAAAATTCTCCAGGAATGGAAACAGTCAGATCGTACTTACAAAGAGGTTTACAAAAAAGCAAAAGATTACAATTTGATTGAGTTTAAATCTGATGCTGGATTTGTTTATGAAGGAAATCCTATTGGATTTAATGAGATGGACGTAATCAAGTCTCTTAAAGATAGTAGCACTCTTTTTTCTTCAATTTACAATAAAGTAAAAATTGAAGTAAACAGAAGTCTAGCTAAAGTAAAAGATGTAAGCTTAGAAATGGAAATGATTGCCAAAATTCCAGAAGAATTAGGTGACCAATCTATGTCGGACATGCATAAAAAAGCAGCCGTTTCAGAAAGTCTATCAGAAAAAGGTTTTGACGTTAAAGCAATGATGGAAGCTATGACTAAACAAATTGGTTCTGTAGTTGGTCAACAAATTGCTAATGCAGTAAATCCGTTAAAAGAATCGATTAACGCAGTCGCAAGTCGTCAAAACGACTTAGACAATGTTATGAAATCTGATGGAGACCCTTTCTCAGAAGAAAACAAAGAACAAATTGAAGGTCTTAATAAAGCTATTGACGAAGAATTAGACTCTTTGAAAAAAGGCATTTTTGAAGGCAAATCTTTTGGTGAATGGAGTCATCCACAATTGAAAGAATGGCTTAAAGAAAATCTTAAACCAGAGCAAATTAAGCCAGTTAAAAACGCAACAAAAGCTGACACTTTTAAATTCATACTTAATTTAAGAACTAACGATTTAAACAATGACGGCAGCGGAGACAATAGCAGCATTTAAGAACTTCATAGACCAGTACACTACAGCAAGAGCGCCTGACCCTGATTTTTGGATAAATCAAGGTATTGAGGCTTTTGTGAAAATAAGGTTAAAAAATGATGCTAAGAATCCTTCTAGCGGTTTTCAAATAAACCAAAAAGTAAGAGATGATTTATCAAACCTTATTGAGTCTGGAAAAATTTTGTCTTACACATCTTCAACAGGTATAGCTGTTTACCCGACTGATTGTTATCAAGTGATTCCAAACAGTATTGGGTGCAGCACTACTGAAACGGAAATAAAAGAAAACACTCATATTTACGCTAGAGCAAGAGATTGGGATTGGATTTTTGCTAATCAAGGAAACCCTCACGTAAAGCCTAAATTTAAGTCTAGCAGACTTGCTTACGTTGAAAGTGACGATGGTATTACAATTCTTCCAAAACTTAGTTATACTGAAGTTGTAATGACTTACATAAAAGTTTGGGCAGTTTTTTCTTTATCTTCAAATGTTCCTATTTCTTTAAGAGATAAAACACATACTGAAATCACAAGAATTGCTGCTTCAAAATATCTGACAAGTCTTTCAAATTTTGATGGTGCAAAAGAAATTTACGCTCAAAACATAATTGAATAGGATTTTTATATATTGCTATTGAAATATTCACTTAATAGATCCGAAAATGGAATCGTTAGAAAAACCAGTAAAACTGTACAACGCCTTAGCTAAAGGTGATGTTACAATCAACAAAGGAGCCTTATTGATAGGCGACCTTTCAGCTAGATTGCAAGACATTATTTCTTGTGACATTATCCCAAGTATGGCAGAAGTTTCTCAAGTGAGAACTATTCCTTCAACTGGGAACACACTTGTAGCAGGTGAAACTTACTACATACAATTGAATGTTGCCCAAACGAGAACACAAGGTTGGGAAAGAACAACTATTCGTGTAAAAGCAGTAGCTCCTGCTGATGTATCAAATCAAGCAAACGCTAAAGCTGCTTTGTATTCGGCTTTAAAAGACAGGATTAATGAAAACAAATCTTTAAATGTAGTAGCTACATTGCCAAGTGTTGACTTAGTGTTGACTGACAAAGCTGGTTACTGGGAACAATTCAGAAAAGGTTCTTCAACTATTAGTGTTCCAACAAACAAAAGCGGTGTTGGATTTACCACTTTAGCAGCTACTACTGAAGCTGTCTATTCAGCAGGAATTGGTACATCTCTTTTGAAAAAGTCTCCAGGCATTGATCCAATGATTGGTAACGCTTACAAAGGTACTATAGGTGCTGATGCTTTGAAAAACGCAGTATCAGGATCTACTTACTACACAATCATACTTGAGAGTATGGTAGGTGGTAATGGAGTTGGTATGGAAAGTGAGCATCGTGTGTTGAAAAGATACAATCAAATCTTCTTTATTAAAGAAGATGCAGATGGTATTGATTTAGCGTTGCAAGTGTTTGCTGAAGCGCAACTTCACAAATACACAAAAGACACTCCAAGCATGGCTTTCTCTGGTTTATTCAGAGCTCAAACAAGCGGTATAAATGGAGGTCCAGCTATAGAGACAGATGCTGGAAGCAATCAAGTTAAAATTGGCGAAAGCGAATTTTTCTCAACAAACATTGGCGCTGCTGCCTCTGTAGCAAACGCTGAAGTTAAAAACGACCTTGGTATTGGTTTTGGTTTAACAAGCGCTGAAACAAACGCTAAAGGTCGAGAGTTAAACACAGGAATTGATACTGATGCTGCTGGTTTTATTGTAGGAAAAGGAGCTTTCAGTATTTCTGTAAGAGCTGTAATAGCTACTGTTTCAGCAGGAGCTATTGTGATTGGATTCAGAAAAAAAGAAGCTGTTAACGCCAATATTGCTGCTTATACTGATATTGCTGCTATTGGGAATTCTGGTGGTGGAGTTGATGTTGATGTAGTTGGTAGAATTAACAGTACGACTGTCAACTCTATAAATTCAGGTGAAGATATTGCTGATGGAGTAACATTTGAAATGTCTATTGAAGTTGGTAGTGACGGTATACCTCACGCTTACTTTGGTGGAAAGAAATTTATTGTTGCTGCTGCTAGTGCTCAAATGGTATTTGATGCAGGAGATGAACTTGTTGGTTTCTGTCATCATGTAAATATTGGTGGAGCTACTTCAACTCCAGTAGTAAAACAGTTGATTTGTGTACCTCACGTTATTAATTCAAAAAGAGGAGTAATTCTTGCAGGATAATCCTAGTTCAAAAATCGTAAATGAAGGGGTGGCATTAGTCACCCCTTTTTTTATATATTATCCTCATGACTTTTAGAGAACTTATTGCAGATATCCAAGCATCACCACAAGGGAATTCTATCACTTTAGATAGCAGACTTTCAGAAAACGATTGGGTAGCTTATTTAATAAATGAAGCTAGAGCAAAAGAAATTGGCGACACATTTCAAAGGAATGGTGATATTCATTCTACATGGATTCAACCATTTGTTCCAAAAGCAATAATTAAAGTTGGAAAAGATGAAACTGAATTGTACGACCATGATAAAGATTATGGTAAAATAGAACTACCCAGGTTAGTTCAATTTAAGCAACGTAATTCAAACCATTTAAATATGGCAGTGCGTAACGTCAACGAAGTAAAAACAGGCGTCAGGTTCTTTCCTACAAGCCATGAGAGGATGATGTTGTATAAGACAAGCAATTCAGAAGCTTCTAAAAAGAACCACTACTGGATGATAGGGGATTCTATGTACTTGAGTAAAGTAGCTAGTCGAGTTTCAATGAATGTTATTTTAGCAGACCCCTTAAAAGGACATATTTTTGACAATGGCCAAAAAGAAACCGGAGAACTAATTATAGGTACAACTTACAAAGTAAAAAACGGTAGTATTTCACACAATAGCATTGTTGTTAATGCGCCAGACACTTTTGTTGCAGTAAACGAAGATTTCACAGGATCTGGAATTGTTTATCCTACTTTGTTTGTCCGTAAACGTACAATTGATGATGAATACCCAATTAGTGAAAGTATGATTGAGATTGTCAAGATGAAAATTTGGGGTAAAGATTTTAAGATGGCTATTGAATCACCAAAAGATAAAATAGGAAATGCTAACGAAGAAGCGCTTAACAAAGCATAGTAATATCACTTACAAAGCTTTAGAAAAAAAAGACTACAGAGCTTACATGCTTGATTTAATGTACAAGAAAAAAGAAGGTACACATTACAAGCGTTTAACAAAATCCGCTATAAATGGCATGATAAGCATGTATATGAAAGAAGTTTCTAAAGAATTACTAAAGGGAAACATAGTAGGTAGTAGTAGTTTTTTTATCCGAATAAATCAAATTGAAGGACTAGATTTAAACTTATACGGATCTAATTTCAGTAGAAGAAAAAGAAACCTCAGTAATTTTAAACTGGGGCCTTTAGACAAGAAATTATTTATCAAAATTACTTCAAAAAAAGGTTCAACACTTCAACAGGCTAGAGCAATTGGTTCTTTTCGAAAAAAGATGTATCACCTTGCTTGTAGTGGTAAGCAAATGACAAAATTATGCTAGGTAGAAAAGTCAATATGAGCAACGTAGTTGAAGTTGTCCAAAACGAAGTAGGAGAAGATTGGGGTGCAGAACAACCAGTGTGGGAAACATGGGCTAAAACTGCTATGAAAAGAATTTGGGGTAAAGCAGACTTTGTTGACAAATGGGATGTTGTAGACATTCAAGACAAATGTTCTATTAAAGTGTGTAGCGATGCTGTAGCAGTAGCTGGACTTCTTATGGGGGATCAGCTTGACGGATGCAGAAATGTGTTTAACAACAACCCCAGTTACAGACTTAAAACTCCTGATTTTATACCAGGTGATAATGAATTTGGAAACGGGTTTCTTGTGGTAAGTCATGGTTCAAACACAATTTCTAGATGGCATGGCACAAATTGGAAATTTGCAAATGGAGATATTGTTTTTCAAACACCTGTTGATGAAACAAAAGCTACAATTTGGACAAAGAGTTTTGATAGAGATAATTTAGGTACTCTTATGGTGCCTGAGACAGCCGTAGAAGCTTGTGCTGTCTATATTATGCTAATGATGTCACGTAGGAGCCAATGGGGGCTTAAACAGTCTAGGATTAACAATCAGACAATTATGATGTATGAAGGCAGATGGAACGCTGAAATGTGCAATGCTCGTTCTGACGGATCTGAAATGACTGTATCAAGAAAAGAAGAACTTTTTGATCTTTTTCGCTTTAGAAATAGAGATAATTTTACAAGACCTGAGTAATGGGAAGGAAAGAAAACAAGATCAATAAGCAAAAGTTTAGCGGCCAAATGGACGCTTCCAGTGATTCTTTTGCACTAAAGCAAGGAAACCATAGGTCTTCTTACAACTTCCGTAGTATTTCATCAGAAAGAAACCAATTTATCTTTAGTACTGTAAAAGGAACTGAAGCAAGAGTTGGTGTCAAAGAAGGCTACAAAATAATTACATGGAAAGAATATGAAAATAAAATTTACACTCTTTCGAAACCTTGGACAGAATTACAAGCTTTTGATTCAATTACAAACAATGGTGGTAAAATTGAAATAGAGTTCCCTGTAAACGTCAACACTTTGTATGTTGTTGGTGAAGTAATATATTTTGAAATTGAAGGAGCTAATGAATATGATTATTTACCACTTACAGGAGCTTTTGAAATTTTAAGTTTTCCAACAACAAGTTCAGTAATTATTGATCTTTCTTCAGAGCTTTTTAATAGTACAGATTTAGATGCTGGCTCTAATGGTGGTTTTGTAGAAAAAATGTCGTGGGGTGAAGTTGGTGAAATAGTCGTAAGCAAAGAAAATGGATCTCTTTCTTATGCTCCTATTTACAATCATCCAAAACTTTACTTATCTTTCAAAAGATATGTGTCAAGAGAAGGCAACACTATTAATAAAGAAAACAATCGTGTAGTCCGTTGGTATTGGACAGATTACGCAACTGAACCAAAAGTAATAAATGTTAATTCCAGAATATTCAGAAAGCATTATAGCAGTGGAGAATTGGAAAATGATGTCGAGTACATGGTCGTTGGAGGATCTATTACTCACGACTCTGCACTCTACACACCCAGAGGACCTAATGGTCACATATTTACTGCTACCGGTGCAACATACACAGGAACAGGACAAATAATAGAAAACTACAATGTAGATTTACTTTCTTGGAATCCGTATTACCAGCAAGGAGATCTTCAAATGCGAAGGTCTCTTTCGGGAGGGTCTGTAATTGTAGGAACTTATTCTGCTGTCTATAGACAATACGATTCAGAAGGAGCAAGAACAGCTTGGTCATTTCCTACTAATCCTATTTATTTAGGTAAAGATCCTGGTTTAAAAACAACCCAAAATTATCATGCAGAAGAAGGTTCTACAAATCTGGAAAATTCTGGTCAATCAATAGAATTTGAAATTTTAGGACTTGATCAAAAATGGTTAAATGTACAAGTTGCTATAATTAAACATGTTTCAAAAACTGTTTATGACAATCCTTCAATTATTTATGATGAAAAAGTAACTTCTGAAAATTTAATTGTTACATACAGCGGAACAACTGCAACTAGCTTTTTTGACTTAGCTGACATAAATCAATCAACAAGATGGTTTAAGAAAGTAATGAGTTTAGATAATGTACGTGGTATATTGTTTCCATCTAATTTTGAATCAGGCAGTATATTAAGCAGTTTTAAACCTCCACAACCTGAAATTGGAAATGTTGTAAAACATTGCGTTACTGATGAAGTAGTGTCAAACCAAGGAGCTATTACTGTAACTGATACTTCTACATTAAACAAACCAATAATGGATAGTTCAAACATGGACAATCCTGGTATTTTTCAAGCGTTTCCATACCCTATTAATGGACATGAAAATAACGCTACAGGAAGACATGAAAAAGGACTATTTGAAAACACTTGGTATCAAGCAGCAGTAACAATGAATATTGGAGCAGCTACTGCTGTATCTTATAAAGCAAACCAAATTTTTCAGATTGATGATAGTCAAATACAAACTGTTGCTACTTCTGTTTTAGCTTTAGCTTGTACTCCTTTAATAATGATTAAAAAACACCAAGACATTACAGGAATTAATAACACTAATGAAATGGTCATTGGTGAAGTTTATAAAGTAGTAGGCGGTACTGTTTTAGAATACATTGATGGGAGTTATTTTGAATGGGTTGGTACTGCTATTACTTTTGGAGCTGGTATTACTGTTACATGGACAGGCTACAAGTTCTTTTTGAATCAAGGATACTTAGATGGTATGAATCCATTAGTCCAAGAAAAAATTGGTACTTATCCAAGAGGAGAAAAAGTGCGTATAGGAATTGTTCCAGTTGACTTAAAAGGTAATAAATTACCTGCAAGATGGCTTAACGATTACACTTTTCCATCAGTAGACGATAGTGCTTTAATGATTGCTGATAATAGTGTTGCTCGAAACGGAACATATGTAGCTACTTTAAGACATCTTGGTCTAAAAGTTGGAACTTCTGGTTCACCTATCGATGTTTCAGATATTATAGACCAAATAACAGGATTTCACATTGTTATTGCTCCTATTTTAAGAAAAAGAAAATGCATGGGTTTGTTGTATAGGACAAACAGAAGAAGTGTATCTAATCCAATACGGATAGGAGCAGAATTTTGGACCTACAATAGAGTTGATGGATTTAGAGATTATTATGAATATTTGAACAGTGGAAGTAATCAATTTGCTACAGATTATCCTTCAGGATATGACCAGGGTAAAGTTTTGTTTAGTCCTGATGTTATGCTTCAAGATGAAGATGATTTAAATGTAGTCTCAGGAGACGTTATACAGATTGAAAAATACTTAAACGATAACCAATACGAAGAAATTGACGAATCTTTACTAAAAGGAAATTGGTACGAAGACTCAAACACTACTAAAATAAGTGCTTTTTTTAAATATCAAAACGAAAGCGCAAGTCAAACATCAAATAAAACTGCAGTAGGATCTCACTTAGAAATAATAGACACTTACAAAATTGGTGAGAATCAAACAGTAAACTTTGGACCAAGTGGACTTTATAGTTCAATAGGAATGGTTTCTATGCCTACTGATGTAATAACTAATCAAGGAGGTGATGCAAAGCCTTATCGTTCAAACATAGACAACCATTTGGCTATTTATCACAAAAGCATTGAATTCTTTGGCTTATCAGATGATAACGCTAGAGATGGTGTATTAGCATCAATAATTACTGATGCAGAAAAGTCTTATGGGTCAGTAGAAACAACTCAATACGTAAGCACTGGGCATTTTCAGCCTATTACACCTTTAATAAAAACAAAGACTTTAGGACTCTTTTATGATATTGAAGTTTTTGGAGGTCAGACGTTTCTTTCTCAATACACTCAAAGGAGAAACAAACAAGCTCCAGCAAATGGTATTACTCCAATTGTAAATGAATTAGACTACGGTGGAGCTAGTTTAATAATCAGTTTCCCATGCGAAAGCAAAATAAACCCTTACAGAAGAACATTTGATTTTTCAGCAAAAGATAGAGAAGAAATGGATCCTAACGTTCCTGAATCATTCTTAATTGAACCAGGTAGTAAATTCATTGGAGACTTAATTAAATATTCAGCATTAGTTGATTTGGATTATGAAAACACTTTGTTTGAACGATCAATTGCTTATTCCGTCACTAAAATATTAGGAGAAAAATTTGATTCATGGAGAGAATTTCTTTTTGGAAATTACAGGACTACAGAAAGCCAATTAGAAAGAATTATTGCTGTAAAACGTGTTGACCAATTTTTGATTATTTGGCATGAAAAAGGACTGAGTTACTTTCCAGTTAATGATAGAGCTGTAATTTCTGATACTCAAGGAGGGAATGTAAGACTTGGTTACGGTGGTATTATGGAAGTAAACATTCCTTTATCAAATAAAGAAGGCCTTCAAGATCGAAAAGCTTTAGTTGAAACTGAAACTCATTTTGTTTGGTTAAATAAAAGAACAAAAAATATTTTGTCTATTCCAAAAAAAGGAAAGCCTGAATACTTGAATGAAAAAAATCTGTTAGATACTTTTTTGGATGACTATTTAAAAGAAGATGATAAAATTAGGAAAGTTGATGATCCATATTACAGTGAAGGAATTGTAGGAGGATTTAATCCTAAAAACAAAGAAATACTTTTTTCATTTTTAAGAGGTAGCAGAGCAGATAGAACTAATATTTTCAAAAGCAGAGATAAGTTTACCACTTTAGCTATAGATGCTCTTAGATTGATTCCAACTGGGTATTATGGGTTTGTAGCTGAAGACTTTATTTGGATGGATTCTTGGATGTACTCTAGCCTTCCTACCCCACCTATAGCCGTTGCCGAAACAGTTTATAGTATAAGAGACACTTTTTATTACGGTTCCACAATATATGTTTGTTTGAATGACGATTCTACTACTCCTGCAGATTTAAGCGACTTAGGAACTGATGCAAATTTTGCATCGATTTCTTTATTCCGAAACTTTCACCAACACAATATAGGAGATCACTGTAAATTTTATGGAGTTATTGATAATCCAACATTTACAGTTGTATTTAATCTTCCTCAAGAACTTTTTAAGCGTTTTGATGCCCATCAGTTAAGAACTAATAATGATGTAGACAAAATCACTTGGAAAACTGATGTAGGTTTATCTAGTACTGAAACAGGTGGTGGAGAAAATAGAGATTATTCTTGGGTAAACTCTTTACCTTTAACAAGTGCTGGAGCAAGAGCAAGAGGTAACGCAATTGAAATTGAATATTACTGGGATGCAGAAGGCAATACAATTTTGTTAGAAGGTTCAAAAGCAGATACAGTAATAAGACAAGTGGAACTAATGTTTGAATTTATAAACCAATATTAAAATGGAATCTCAACTTAACATAGATACATCATCACTTGGATCATGGGATAATTTAAAAACTCCTGGCAAAGAAGGTTTAAGTAAAGGAGCTAAAGGTGGTATTGCTGCTGCTGCTTCTGGTGTTTATACAACTTTAAACGGTTTAATAAGTGGTATTAAAAAAGGTGAAAGAATACCAGATGATTTAGATCCTGAATTGTACAAGCAGCTTACTGCAGCAGCAGCAGAAGATGAAGCTCTTACACAATCAATTGAAAGTTCTATAGCTTCTGGTTTAATGGCTGTTAATCCACTTGTAGGTGGTATTGTTATGGGAGCTTCTTTAGCAGGAAAAGCTGTTGCTGGTAAAGACGAATACGGAGTAGCATCAAGTGATTTAAGTGCTTACGCTGCAGGTGTGCTTAATCCTATAAGTCAAATTGGTGATCAAATAGCTGACATTAAAAAAGATGGAATTGGATTAGATAATCTTGCAATGTTTATACCTGGTGTTTCTGGAGTAATGGCAAGAAAAGATGCATTAGAAGCAAAAGGTAAAGCAGAAATAGAAACTGCAAATAGAAAACGTGACAAAGCAAGAGGCGATTCAGCAGATTATTTTTCTGAATTAAGAAGCTCACAAAGTACTGCACAAGGTCTTGCTCAAGGTGGCGAAGTAGAAGGAGCTGGTACAGGAAAAAGTGATAGCATATCTACCAGTCTTGACAAAGGTGCTTTTGTTGTTCCTACAGAAAATGCAAGCATGGCAAAAGACTTAGGAAAAAAGTTCCTTGGTTGGGGTAAAGGTGAAAAAGCTGAAAAAGGCGGTTCAGAGAACGTAAAACTTAGTGATGGAGAAGTAGTGTTCTCGCCTGAAGAAAGTCGAAAATTGGCAGCCATGGGCGTTGATTTAAATAGACTTGCTCCTAATGCCGAAGCTGGACGTAGCTTTAAGAAAGGTGGAAAAATAGAAAAAGAAGTTGTTTCTTCAAAAGAAATGAGTCTTTTTGAAAAAACAAAAGCAAATCTTGCAACTTCAGAAGGAAG
>Ga0307928_10000776_pt1 | contig 24081 bp, 31 predicted proteins | sample AceLakmetagen232_FD_201815 | JGI IMG/M metagenome (GOLD analysis project Ga0307928, IMG submission 201815) | Saline water microbial communities from Ace Lake, Antarctica - #232 | ecosystem: Environmental > Aquatic > Non-marine Saline and Alkaline > Saline | place: Antarctica: Ace Lake... | reverse complement strand
AACCCTAACACTGTCAGGGGATTTAACGCTGGTAGGGTATATATAGATGAGAGTGCTCACTTTTTAAAAGATAGAGAGATATTCCAGGCTATACAGCCATCTATATCGCGCGGTGGTAAGATTACTTTAATATCTACCCCTAAAGGTAGGGCTAACATATTCCACGAAAAGTGGACTGATGATGATGATTATAGCCATCACAGAGTTCCATATACAGAATGTCCCGATCCCAAGTATCAGAAGACAGTAAAGAAGCAGCGTCGTACTATGTATGACATGGATTTTAGACAGGAATACTGTTGCGATTTTATGGCTGATGATATGGCGATGTTCCCGAAATCGCTTATAGAACCATGCGTAGACTCAAACCTTAAAAATGTATTTTTTAGTGAGTCACAAAACCCATTCTTTATGGGTATCGACTTTGCTAAAAAAGTTGACTCGACTGTAGTATCTATAGCAGAGACAACAAAAGCAAAACTTATTGTTATCAGGCATCTCAAAGAAATGAAGAGGATGCCATATGAGACAGATGATCCTACATTACCAAGCCAGCTTTTAGAAATAACTAAACTGTTTAAGACTTTTAAGATACAAAGAATAAAGATGGATTCTACTGGCGTTGGTGTTAAACTAGAAGAAGACCTCATAAGAAAGTTTGGCTCTATAGTAGAGGGTGTTAGATTTGGTATCAATGAGAAAGAAGCGTTGATTACTAATCTTAGGATTGCGTTTGAGAAGAAGTGTTTGAGAATACCAGATAACGAAGAGTTGATTTCTCAACTTATGGGGTTAGAAAAACATACAACAGAAACTGGTTTACCACGGTATAAACATGTTTCTGGAAAGCATGATGATTATGTTTGGTCATTAGCATTATGTGTAAGTGCTGCAACCCTAGCGTCTATCGATATAGGCTTTAGTTATGTAGGAGAAGCTGTGTCCTACAAGGTAAATGAAAAGGTTTTTGAGAAACCCTCAATCATAGCATTTTAGGCGGAGATATGGCATTTTTTAATTTTAAGAAAAAAGTAGAAGTAAAAAAACCTCCTGTTGGTAAGATGACTGCCGACATAGGTAAACAGATGCAAAATTGGAACATGCTTGGTCACGGTACTTATAATCCAGATGATATTGGATTAGACACCTACAAGTATATGGCAAGTACAGATTCTGAAATTAAAGCTGCCTTTTCTTTGATAAAGCTCGCTACGTTATCCAGAAAATGGAAAGTAACATCTCTTGAGTCATCGCAAGACATAGTAGAGTTCATAAAATATAATTTTGAGCATGTAGAAAGCCGTCTATCTGGTTCTCTTGCTAAAATACTCTCTGCTATCATATACGGTTTTAGTGTAACTGAGATTATATGGACGTTATATCCTGAAGGCCAGTATAAGGGTAAGATAGGTCTTAAGAGATTAAAGTCATTGGATCCTATGACTGTAAGTTTTGATATGGATGTTAAGGGTAATCTCAAGGGCGTAACACAGAAATTAAGTGATACAGATGATAACAAGGGTACGCCACTACCAAAAGAGAAGTTAATTATATATACAGAAGATAAAGAGTTTGGTAATTTTTATGGTAGAAGCAGACTAAGGGCAGTTTATAAGAATTGGTTTATTAAAGAAACACTTTTAAAGTTTTGGAATGTAGCATTAGAACGCTGGGGCCAGCCTATTGTTGTAGGTACCGTACCAACAACTGATGACTTGGATAAGATGGTAGACATTCTTAACAATCTACAAGATAAATCATCTATTGCTAAGACAGAGGGTTGGGACATAGCTGCGCTAGAGACTGGTATAGGTCGTAGTTCAGGTGGTGATTATTCTGATGCTATTAAGTATCATAATGCACAAATATTAAAGGGTATGTTAGTTCCTGCACTACTTATAGATAGTGGTCAGGGCGCGGGGTCATACGCATTAGGACAAACACATTTTGATATATTTACTCTAATGGTTAAGAACTTAGAGAATGATATATGTGGTATTATAGAGAACTATTTAATAAGGCCATTAGTAGAGTATAATTTCGGCGAGCAGAAATCTTATCCCGAGTTTCAATTTGAACCTCTTACAAAGCAAGAACTATTCAACCTAGCTAGAACGTTTGCATTGTTGGTCAAGAATGGTGTTATAGGAGCAGATGAGCAGTTCATGAGAGATATGATGAGCTTGCCTCATCGTGACGCTGCTGAAGCTGGCCCGTCTACTCTAGCTGGTAGCAAACCAAAAGAAAAGGTTCCTATACCTCCTGCTACGACACAAATTAAGAAAATATCTGAAACTAAAGGTTCTCAACAGATTAAGACTCCAAAGAGTACAGCTGAAGGTTTAACAAAGCGAGAACCGCGTGGCTAAATTTCAGAAACCAAGGAAACCAAAGCAACTAAGCAAAGCTAAGAAACCGAAGGAGTTGAAATAATGCCTTGGACCATTAAAGATGTTGATTCTAAAATAAAAGGCTTAAACTCATCACAGAAGGCTGCATGGGTTTCTATAGCCAATGCTGCATTAGCTAATTGTAAATCTAAAGGTGATTCAGATTGTGAGGGTAGAGCAGTGAGGATAGCTAACGCTAAAGCTAAGACTATTAAAAATTCTAACGAAACAGTCGTAGAACTATTTAAGTCAAAAAGGATTAAGTGGAAAGATATAAAAACGGTTGAATCAGAAGAGGGCTTACTGGTTAAGGGTATACCCGTATTTAAGACTGGTATGCATCGTAATAAGAAATACGATGAAAAATACATAGACAAGAATATGATAGGGCAGTTTGATCCTGAAGATGACATCCCATTGCAGGCAGACCATTCCGATAGTTGGAACTCTACATTAGGCTGGGTTAAGAAGCTATATCGTAAAGGTAAGCTTTTGCTTGCTGATTTGATGTTAGTGGAAGATAACGCAGTTGCTAGATGGCAAAAGGGTTTAATGAAAAAGTGGTCGGTAAGCATAAATAGGGAAACTGGCAAATTGCATGAGATTAGTGCTGTTGCTTTTCCTTATGTTAAAGAAGCCGCCATACATGGCGACGTAGCGGAGGTAGGAATGAAGGACTACGAAGTAGAAGAAACAGAGATAGGTAAAAAACCTCCCAAAAGAGAAATAATCGAAATAGATGCACATGCTGAGAACGATCATCAGCCAGCTCAGATATACGATGAGCATGGCGAGCCTCTCTCTATAAGCATTACTCCTAAGAAAGTAGAAAAGGAAGAAGTTAAAGAAGAGAAAAAGGAAGATGATAAAGAAGAGCATGATGAAAACATTGAAACCATAGATTGGGCAGATGGAATAGATGTTTCTATATCTAGTAAAGGTACTCCTAAAACCACATTTCTTACTGTAAACGGTAAGAAAATTAAGGGCGCTACAGATGTATCGTTTAGTATGTATGGTTCAACTGTAAGCGTGAGATACACTAAAACTAAAAATAGTTCTGATGGCGTTGTAGAGAGTCAGAGTTATGAATATAGAACACCCTATACCGATAGACCAGTTTACGGTGAAGACCTTACCGCATCTTCTCAAGCTTTGTCTGACTCCTCAGATGATAAGGCAAGAGACAATAAAGCTTCTGACGAACATGACCCCGCCAAAGAGCATGTTGGTCTAGCAAACGATAACGAAGATACGGAGACAAATACAATGTCTGATGAAAAGAAAACTGATGTACAGGAATCTTCGCTTTTGAAAGAAGCGATGGAAAAAGAAGTTAAGCTTTCTTCTGATATAAAGGAGAAAGATACAAAGCTGGCTAAAATGTCTGATGACGTTAAGGCTAAAGAATTAGAAATAGCACAGTTTAAGGTTGACAAAGAACTCGCTGACCTTAAGGCCGCTGGCAAAGTATTACCCGCCCAGGAAGAAGGCATGAAGGAATTAATGCTGGGTCTTTCTGAAGAGAACAGAGGTAAATTTATCGAAGTTCTTAATGCAGGTAAGCCAAAGGTTGATTTGGATGAGCATAGCTCACAAGAATCAAAGAAGGACGAAGATAGCAAAGTTGACTTAGAGTCAATGAGTGCTGAAGAAATCGAAGCTAATATCGAAAAGTATGCTAAGGATAATGGCGTACCAGTAGATGACGCTAGAGATATATATTACGAGAAAAATTCTAAGAAATAACTAGAACTTTCTCAATTGTAACATGAAGGAGAAATAACAATGTCTGTTTCAGAAACGTATGCAGGTAATATCGTTGCTGTAGCGGGACCTTGGGAATTTCAAGCCAAAGCTTCTGGAACAATCGGTGAAGGTGAAGTGGTTGAACAGAATGTTGACGTACTCGATGCGCTGACTGTTAAGCAGGGAACTGCTAATAGTCAGAAGATTATCGGCTATGTTGACGCTGATTGGGAAGCAAATGATATCGCTACTGTTTATCAGGGCGGTATTGCTAGGCTTGTTGACTCGGGTGCTGGTATAACTATCGGTGACCAAGTTGTATGTGCTGGAAGTGGTGCGATTAAAACGTATGCTTCTGGTTTAGGTGCAGCTACTACCGTAGGTATAGCAATCGAAACAATAAGTGCCTCAGCTTTCGGAAAAATTCTTGTGAATATTTCCCACAATGATGGTTAAACAAGGAGTTAAAAAATGATAGGTTATGAGATACAGGCTGACTTACATCCTAAAAAACTCACTGGTATAGCCATTAAGAAAACTCAAGGCGTTCTTTTCATGACAGCTATTTTGCCTGAAAGATCGTTCCCTGAATTTAGTGGTTATTACAAGAGTTATGGAGGCGTTGCTTACGGGCAAATGGCTCCAGAAGTAGGTGAAGGTGGAGAAGATACACTTCTTAACACAAGTTATGACGAGGAAACTTTCACCATGAAGGAATATCGGATTGGTGGAAAGATTAGCGAAAGAGCAGTCAAGTTTCTGATGAATAAGAACTCAAAGATAGCAGTATCTGCGGGTCGTTCTCTTATTACTGATGAAGTTGAGTTCCTAGCTGATACTCTCGCACTTCGTGAAGAGAAGGTAATCATAGATGCTATAGTAGCTGGTGCTTCGGCAACTGCTGTTGCAGCGTCTGCAAACTGGGTAAGCGCGAGCTCTACCCCAGTAGCTGACTTACGTAATGCTGCAAAGAACATTCTTACACAGCAACATGTACAGCCAGATACCCTTATAATTAGCCCACAGGTTGAATTAGACTTGATGAATCATGCTGATATTAAGGACATCTATAAGTATTCAGGTATAACAACTAATATCGAAGCTCCAGTAGTTTCTGGTAGAAGTCGTTCTATCCCGAACATTGTAGGTCTTGACGTATTTGTTTCAGACTGTGTTTATACTAGCGTTAGTCAGTCTAGTGCTTCGATTCTTGATGGCGCTACTGAAATCGCTATGCAGCCAGATACTAATGCTGTAGTCTGCAAGAGAGGTCCTTCATTGGGTCTTACTTATGTAGCAGAACCACTTACAGTACGTAGGTGGGCCGAAGAAGGTATTAGGTCTATAAGAGTACAGCTCTTTAAGACATTTGTACCAGTTGTGTTCAGAGGCAAACAAATATGCATGGTAACTAACGTATAAGTTGGTTTTCACATATAGGTGGGGCGGGTAAATTAATTCCCGTCCCACCAAATCAAAGGGAGATGATATGCCAAGACGAGATTCTACTGGTCCAAATGGTAGGGGTGCAAAAACGGGCGGGCAAAGAGGCAATTGTCCAGGAGCAACATCAAGAGGAATGCCAGAAGATGGTAGAGGCGCAGGTAGGGGAAATAGACGAAAAAGAGTAAAATAATATGAAATGTCCACGCGATGGCAGCACATTAAAAAAACTCAGGATGTCCTACGTATGCCCAAGATGTGATTATAAAGTAATTCAACCAAACAAAAAGGTATATCCTGAATTAAATCATACGGTTGTTACTCCAGAAAATATTGTTTGGAGTAGCTATACGCTTACCAATTGTACTTTAACAGCTGGTGTCATCAGTATGGACTCTGGTCAGCTAAGTGCCACTATAGTGTCACCACAGCTTGCCAATTTAACACGCAACGAATCCACAGGAATGTGGCGTGACATAACAAAGGTTTTATATAAAAAATTAATAGCATCAAATAATGGTGGACGTATACGTTTACATGCATCTAATGATGGTAGTACCAGATGGTTAAGGATTAAAGACGATAAGCAGGAGTGGCGTCTTAATGATGGTCATGAGGGGGATTTTGGTGGTACCTATCAGAAGAAGTATAGTGACTTACGATTGAAGTTTACATTGACTCGTAGTAGTGCTAGTGATACATCACCCACTGTTACGAGTTTTATTTTAGAGCATAACTATCTACCAGAAGATAAAAAGGTAAAATCTAGGGATAATGTTAACGATTTAATAATGGGGAAATAAAATGCGTAAAGATTTTAAAAGGGAAGAAGAAATTAAAGAAGAGTTGACTGGGCAACAAGCAGAAGACGAAAAGTTTGAGCAGATTATAAGCAACTCATATATCTTCGGTCAATTTATGCTGATGCATATGATATTAAAGATACAAAAACTTAAGGGCAATGAAGCCGTGTTTAAGTTCATCAAAAAGAAGTACGTAGATATGGGTAAAGCGAACACGCACTTTTTAACACAAGCCATGAAGAATGATGAGCTTATTATCAAATATTATGAAGACACGCTACAGACAAAATTCTAATGAGAGATTATTATATTTTTATAATTATAGTAGTAGTTGTGGCATTTTTTATAATAAGATTATCGTGTAACTAACACCAAACAGGGAGGAAGAAATGGCAGACGAAGCAAAGAAGATGGAAGGCATGGGAAAAAAAGAAGCACAGGCAGTACCACAGCAACGCACCATAAAAGATTTATCAGTAGATGAGTTAAAGATACTTGTATATGATAAGAGTATCGCTCTTGGTTCTCTTCAGAAAGAACTAGAGATATTGAATCAAGAAATAATAAGTAGGAGAAATCCTACAACGAAATAAGTAATCATCCTCACGCGGGGGCTGCGGTGCGAAGGTTATTCAGGTAACAAGGAGATGTAAAATGAGTAGTGTTGTTATACGTGGTGGAGACGGTAATAGGTATCCAGCATTAGTAAATTCATCAGGTAAACTAATGGTAGATACGGAACTTTCCGTTAGTGGTATTAATATAGAAAACGTAACTGTTTTCAGAGATGAACTTGGTAATTTATCACAAGCATTGGTAAGTTCTTCTTCATTTCATCAGAAAGATGACATATATGATAGCACTGGTAATGCTCTCACATCTACAGGCGGTGCGCTTGATGTAAGCGTCTCAGCCCCAGATGGTATAGGTATATCGTATCAGCCCCCAGTAATTGTATCTGGTATAGTAGATGTAGATGCTAATGGTTCAGATGTAACAGTAGATAATGCAGCTGGAGCAGCCGCTGTTAATATTCAGGATGGTGGCAATTCAATAACGGTAGACGGCGGTGTATATTCTACTACACCAATTGTGGTGTCTGGAATACAAGATACAGTAGCTGTAAGTGGTTTAGTGGGATTAAATCCTGGAGAAGGAACCACCATAGGTAAAGTAAAAATTACAGATGGTACATATGATGCGACTGTAGCTGATGATGGGTACCTAGTAACTATGAGTGTAGAACACCACAACGTACACGAAGGTACTTGCTACGCAGCAACTGCTAGTGGTATAGTTGCTTCATCGGGTAATAGCAAATATTGGTTAATACACGCTCCAAATACAGCTACTAGAGTTCATTTAACATCTACGCTGTATGTAGATAAACAGGTAACCGCAACTTTACTAGAGAACCCTACGGTATCTAGTTCTGGAACGCCTATTTCTGCATATAATATGGATAGGAATTCTGTTAATAATACATCTCTTAGCTATTACAGCGATCCGACCGTTGGTGCAGATGGTACTGTACTAGAGGTTGCGTTTGTTGGAGAAAGTTCCAAGATAGGTGGTAGCGAAAATTCAGATGGCAAGATGATACTCAAACAAAACGAAGATTATCTTATAAAGGTAACTACTCACACTAGCGACACAAATATGTCGCTTAGATCGGACTGGTGCGAAGAATAAAAATCGAGCCAACGCATTGTGCCCATGCGGAGAGGGGTGGTCCCCCTGCCATCCCTCTCTGGCTCTTACATAGGGAAGGGGAATATGGATAAACCACGCATATTATTAGTAGGTGATTCAGCAGCGATAGATACTGGAATGGGTGTAGCATGTAAAGAGCTGGGAATTAGACTACACAATAGTGGAAAGTATGAAGTAGCACAGTTTGGTTGGTTCTGGCACTCAGCTAAAGAGCGGGGGCTTAAATGGAACTTTCCTTGGAAACAATATACAACATCTGACACAAGAAATCCATATGGACATCCAGTTGGTTGGAATCATAACTATGACGACCCAAAAGGAAACTTTGAGAGCTCTCCTTTCACACAAACATTAGATACTTTTAAACCAGATGTTATAATAGCAATAGCTGACCTATGGATGGCTGACCACATTTATTTCTCACCACGCAGAAATGAATTTAAGTTCATACATGAGTTTCCAATAGATGGTGGGCCAGTACCACCCAGTTGGGTAAAGTTAATTAAGAACGCTGACTTACCAGTGGTAATGAGTAAGTACGCATTGAGAGTGTGTCATGATGTAGACCCATTTGTTCATATAGAGCAAATACCACGTGGCGTTAATACGTCTACATTTAGACCATATCCCAATAAGAGTGAACTACGTAAGAAATATCTACCATCTACAGAGGGCGAGTTCGTAGTAGGTGTATTTGATAGATATCAAGATAGGAAGCAGATACCACGGGCAATAGAAGCATTTGCTAAGTTTAAACAGCTACATACAAACGATAAATGTTCTCTATATTTGCATTTAGACCAGAATGATGGGCATTCAGCAAAACAAAAAAAGTTTCTTTTGGGAGAGAATGGTATCATTGGTAGATACAATATCACTCAAAGTGTATTGGTTAACAATAGGGTTACAGTAGAAAAAGGTGTAGAGCTTCAAGAGCTTGTAGGCCTCTATAATTGCTGTGATGTTAAGATATCAGCAGCACAGGGCGAAGGTTGGGGACTTACCACGACCGAGGCGATGTCGTGTGGTATTCCATGCATAGGACCTGATTATACTACGTTTCCAGAGCACTTTGAAGGAGATAGAGGACTTTTAGCTAAGGTGGCTACGTTTATAGTAGGTCAATACAACGTGGACAGAGCTTTAGTAGATACAAATGACCTTGCTCGATGCATAGAGGTACTTTATCGCTCTAAAGAGCTTAGAAGCCAAATATCGCTCAAATCAAGACAATATGCATTATCATTAGACTGGTCATCTGTATATGGTCGATGGGAAAACATCATTGACACATTATTGCATAAAAGAACATATACTGTTTCATCTAGACCAGAGTCAATACGTATAGCTAGAGACAAACAAGAAATCAATATACAGGGTGCAATATACGAAAATACAGGTTTTAGCATTGTAACAGCTGGTTTTGCTAAAGGCTTAAGAGATTTAGGGCACAAAATATCCATAACACCTAGGATTGATAAGCCAGCAAATTATGATGTAGGTGATTTACAACAGCTCATTGACAAAGACAAGTATAACGATGTTGAGATAATCAACCACATGCCTGACGAATGCGTTAGACGCATAGATGAATCAGTAGCACGTGTTAAAATTATATACTCCCCATGGGAAATGACTGAGGTCAAGGATGAATGGATAGATATGATTAATAGGAAAGCAGATGCTTTCTGGTGCAACTCTACATTCGTAAAAGATATATTTGTAAGAAATGGCGCATCCGCAGATAAGATAACTGTCATACCTAATGGTATCACTGTTAATACAAATTCTAGTGCGGCAGTATTGGATACAGATAAAAAATATAGATTTCTCGCATTAGGTAATCTTGGTGATGTCAGAAAAAATACAGCTACTTTATTACAAGCGTATCTTGCTGAGTTCAGTGGAGATGACGATGTGTGCTTGGTGGCTAAATCACAGCCAGGGCATGTTAATTCGGATCCAACTGAATTGTATGAGACTATGATACGTGGTATAGATAATCCCGCAGAAGTAAAGATTATACATGAAGATATGGACGACTTATCACCGCTGTATAAAGCTTGTGACTGCCTTGTTACGGTATCTCATGCTGAAGGGTTCTGTCAGCCAGTATTGGATTCATTAGCATCTGGAATGGCAGTCATAGCCCCTAACTATGGTGGGTATCTTGATTTTGCATCAAACATAACTAGGTTTATGGGTATTACACATCGGTTATCAGCCGCTATTAAATCACCAGTTTATCTACAAGGTGCTAAGTGGTGCGACATAGACTTTAAACCATTAATGCATGCTATGCGCAAGATGTATGGCGCAGGGATAGTTAATGATGGCGAAAATAGAGTACCAGACTATACATGGGAAAATACAGCTAAAAAAATTGATGAAGCACTTAAAACACTAGAGAAGATTCCGAGAAAGACTAGAATATATTATAAAAACTTTTGTAAAAATATGTGGAACGATGACAATCGTACCAATATCATGCGTTACGCGCCAAGTTTGGTAGAGTTTACTGACAATTGTGGTGACGCTGATATACAGATTATTGATATAGCTAAACTAGCAGACTTCACAAATTTGTGTTGCAAGAATTATATAATAAACTTTCATTGTAGAGGTGTGTGGTCAGAAGAAAAGATAGAAGATTACTTACCATATTTTAAAAATGCTCTTATGGTATATTCACACTTAGATTTACAGAGCGAGTTACCAGAGCTTACCAACTTTATTAGGGGGCCGTGGGGTACAAATCATCGCAACTTCTACCATATGGTTGACAACACGCACAAGTATATAATATTAAATACTGGTAGCGTTGCAGAGACAGAGGGCATATACGAGTCTATCATAGCAGCCGATGCTGTAGATAAAAATATTATACACACTGGTCCAAATTTACAGCTTAAGAACAAATCATACCATGTATGTAGAGAATTCTTAACGATATCTAATTTGTGTTATATGTATCATACGTGCTCATACACATCTGGAATGCGACGAATAGAGGGATTCGAAAAAACCGTTGCAGAAGGATTGATGTGTGGCTCTAGACCAATATGTTTTGATACACCACTATATAGACATTGGTATGGAGACTTAGTAGAGTATGTTAAAGAGGGAACTAAAGAAGAGACTACATCTGGTCTAATTGATATATTTAAAAAAGAACCAAGAAAGGTTACGAAAAAAGAACGAGAGATAACAGCTAAGATGTTCTCTTGGGTAAACGTAGCAAAAATTTATTGGAAATCATTAAACACTTTAATCAATGGGGAGAAGTAATGGAAAAAAACTTTACAGATTTCTTTTACAAACAGTTTGAGGATAAGAACATAGCATTTTTATCTCCATACAAGTGCGAGTTTGGAGAAAGACAAGCAGAGCTAGTCAATGGCATTACTGGTGTCCCATTGACATTTAAAAAAGATGGTGCTGATTGTTATTATTTTCATGATTTGAATAATATATCTGATGCACAGCTTGGACAGATAGTAAAGCAGTATGATTACTTTATTTATCCAGTATACGCAGAGTTCTTTGACTTATTAAAACGCATACGACCACTATTTAAAGGTACGATAATTGGTGTGACTGATATACAAACTCATCAGCTATCATACTGGCCCATACCTATACTACAACATTTTGTGGAGTCGCTACGCCTATATGACTACATAATGTGTACTAACATCGACGAAGTTGATACGTTCAGAGTTGCTTTAAATGACCATACTAAATGCTTATACACTGGCTGGGCGATGTATCCTGAACAGTTGCACTATCCTTACATAAAAGAGAATCGTAAAGAAACTAATGGTATATGCGTAAGCATTAATAATCCTGGTGATTTTAATAGAGACTTACTCACTAATCTAGAAGCTTACAAGAGAATCAAGAAACTTTTTCCTGCAACTAAAGGGTGGATGTATTACATAACACCTAATAAGAAAGATGATTTAAGAAAGCTCATAGATGATGTTGGTGCAGAAGATTTTGAGCTAGTGGATGAGTTACCATATAAAGAAGCGGTAGAGTATCTATCTAACGCATATATGGCAATACATCTATATACATTTAAAGTAGTTGGAAGATTAGCACAAGATTGTGCAGCTTTAGGTATTCCTATGGTGGGTACAGTTGCTAACTTCCCCAATAGAATGTGCTTCCCTGAAACATCAGTTGCAGATTATGATATAGTTCATGCTGTAGAAATAGCGGCACGACTGATGACAGATAAATTGTTTTATAATAAAGTTGTTAATAAAGCTATTAATGCGTCACATTTCTATAACTTAGAAAATACGCAGAAAAGGATATGGGGATTTCTTAATGGGCAAATACAACATACTACTATGTAGTGATGTAGGAGATACACAAAGCTGGGGCATATCAGCTATTGGTAATGCTACTGGGTTTTTACAGAATCGACAGAACCTATCTATATGGGTAAAAGACCACTATGGTTCATGCCCTAAGTTTCTTGTTGACCATATCAATAGAATATATAAGTTTGATGTTATTATTAATCAGGGTCTTCCAACGCAGATGTTCTTTCTGAATAAAGTGCATGGAGACATATTTAAGGTTACACTAAACTGCTGGGATTCAAGTCTTATATCAAAAGAAGCAGCAGATAACTTAAACAGCATAGCAAATGCTAGTATATGCTTATCAAAGTTTACAGAGAAAGCATTTAGAGATGCTGGTGTAACCATACCTATCCATGTTGGCGGGCAAGGAGTAGATACCAATCTATTCACATACAAGGAGAGAGCAAAGCGTGATAAATTTAGATTCTTATTTGTGGGTGTGGCTCAAGGACGCAAGGGAACAGATGAACTGCGATATGTCTTTGAAGACGCATTAGGTGATAGAGACGATTGTGAATTGGTAGTGAAGTCTACTGGTTGGGGTAAATTACCAGAAAAGTCAAGGTGTAAAAATGTTAGATTGGTACATAATGAGCTCAGTCGTCTTGAGCTCGCTGATTTATACCACAGTTGCGATTGTTTTGTTTGCCCTACTCATGGTGATAGCTTCATGTTGCCAGGATTGGAAGCTATGGCTACAGGTATGCCGCTTCTTATCACAGGTTTCGGAGGGCCAACAGAATACATCTCAGAGCAAACAGGCTATCCGCTCAAGTATAAAGAAGTGGACTGTGGGTACTTACCAGGAAAACAAGCTGAACCCGATAAAACGCACTTAGCATATTTATTAAAATACATATTAGAACATCAAGACGAAGCAAAAGAGAGGGGAAAATATGGAGCGCAATGGGCAAGAGAATATTGGAGTTGGCAAAAAGACGCAGAGCGAATCATACAGTTCTTTGATAAAACGATACAACGGTAAGCTAGCAATAGGTGTAGGTCCTAAAGACTTACATGCTGAAGGCTATATCAATGCAGACATTAGAGAAGCACCTTATATGGACTTACTGTTTGATGCGAGTCAAACACTCCCATTTGAAGATGAATCTCTTAATGAGATACTAGCTGAGAGCGTTTTAGAGCATATTAATCATAATGTTATTGGAGTGGATCCACTTTTTAGAATGACTAATTCTATCAAAGTCTTACGTGAATGGCGTAGAGTTCTTAAGCCTGGAGGACTATTGGTACTTAGATTACCCAATCTTAGAGGAGTTTTTAAGCAATATCTTGCTGGGAATATGACTGTTATTGATTTCATTGGTTATGTATATGGTGGTGGGGAATATGCAGAAAATTATCATAAAGCTGGATTTGATAGTAAGATAATATCAGCATGTTTAAGGGCGGCTGGATTTAAAGAGTGGAAGATAACTGACGCTCATAATCCAGCTAACGAACTTAAAGAAGACGTGTCGTGGGAAATGGGTGTGAGGGCTATAAGATGAGAGCTGCAATGTGGAAAGCTAAAATAGCAAGTAATGGTAAGAAGGATATTGTTGGAGTAGAGGTTGGCGTAGATAGGGGTGTTCACGCGTGGGGCATGCTTTATGATTGGAAAGAGATTAAGACATTACATTTGGTAGACAATTACAGCGAGAGACCATTATCTAGCCATGGTGATGCCAGGGTAACGCTTGAAGAGTTTAAAGATAAGGTAAAGTGGTATTTGCAGGCATCGTTAGAAGCGGTATTATTGTTTGATGATAATTCGTTGGATTTTGTATACATAGATGCTAGCCATGCGTATTTTGATGTATTGAGAGATTGTATAGTGTGGTACAAAAAAGTAAAACCTGGTGGCGTGCTATGTGGACACGATTATAGATTAGATTGGCATAATATGAAGGAAAAGTCACCAACTTGGATGAATGCACATGGTGTTGTAAAAGCAATAGATGAATTTGTGAATATGAAAAATCAAGAATTTGAAATTAACAAAGAGGACAAAAAAATAGTACTTGAAACAAAAACAGATGGTAGTTCCAGTGATTGGTGGTTAATAAAATGACTCTAATAGATAAAATTAGAAACTTCGATTCTGGAAGATTAAAATTATTATTTGGGGCTGGCACATCAAACTGGAATAGCAAAGGGTATGTAAACGTAGATATTAGACAAACAGGAACTGTCAACACTGTGTGCGATTTATCTTGTCGTTTACCCTGGAAAGATAACGAAGTTGATGAGATATGGGCGGAGTCAGTATTAGAGCATATACCAATGGGAGCAAATTACGTAAATACCATTAGAGTGCTAAAAGAATGGAACAGAGTTTTAAAGACTGGTTGCATATTGACATTAAAGATACCAGACATGAAAGCTCTTTGTAGTTCATATTTAACTCATAGTGGAACTGTAATAAATTATCTATATGGTGGGCAAAATTATCCTGAAAATACACATGTAGCTGGATTTAGTATAAATAGTTTACAAGAGATATTTGCTGAAACTAACTATGAATTTATAAAAACTAATAAACCAGATTATATGCCTTGGGAGATAGAAATAATAGGGAGAAAAAAATAATGCCAACTTCATCACACTTTAGTATAACACCAATGATAAAAGAGATAAGAGAAACGAAGCCAAATACAATACTTGATGTTGGTTTTGGTTATGGCAAGTGGGGTTTTATGTGTAGAGAGATATTTGAAACCCAGGGTGATAGAATATATCCAGAAGATTGGGAATTAAAAATAGATGGTATAGAGATATGGAAACGCTATGTTGAAAAGCTTCCATGGGTTCCACATTTCTATGATAACATGTATAATGGTGATGCACTTGATGTTATAAAAACGCTAGGGCATTATGATTTAATAATCTTGGGAGATGTTGTAGAACATTTAGAAAAAGAGAGAGGCGAAGAATTATTACGCCAGGGCATAGAGAAGGCAGATAAGTGTTGTTTATTAAGCATACCAATAGGTGATTGGACTAACAAAAAAAGCATTCGTGATGGTAACACACATGAGCATCATCTTGCTATTTGGACAGAAAGTGAATTGGTTAGGATAGGCAAAGAGTTTGGGATTAATGTTGGGAATTATTTTATTCAGCGTCAAAGAGACAAAATGAGAGCAGAAGTTTGCGTAATGGCATTCAGAAAATGAAAATATACGAGAATATAAGACAAGATAAAAACTTTGTTGTTTGTTCGTTTTATACTAGTGGTGAATACTACGAGAGCGTCTTCTTGGACAAGCTATTCCCCAGTTTAAAGAAATATGACTTACCATATTACGTAGAAGAGTAGGAATACAGTTTAATGAAATGTATGTTTCTAATCACAACTGAGTTGTCTGAGAGATTGTTTAAATTCATCTACCCAAAGATGGAAGAGAAAATACTCTTTACAAAGTTTGATGATATAACTAAGTTTGATAAACCAGATGTGATTGTTAGTGCTTCTCATATAGATATGAATAAAAGTATCATTAACCACTTTGGTAGTAAGTCACTGTTTGTGGTAGAGGGATTAAACAACTGGAAATATATACAGGGTAACTATGTAGACAAGGTAGCTGTTTGGGGTGAAAACATGAAACAAGATTTCCTCAGAGGCGGCTGGCCCGAAGAGAAGCTCGTGATTACTGGTTGTCCTAGATTTGAGACGCATAAGCGTAGAGTGTTAATAGCGTTACCATCATACTCAAGGGTTGAATTAGATAGCGAGAAATTTATTGCCGATATGATAGAGTATTCTAAGGGGCACAATATTACTATTAGTGTTAAACGGCATCCTGGAATTTCAAATGAAAAACAGGATATTATTGAGTGCTTAAGAGAGTGTGAGGTTGTAATTACTGGTCCGTCGACAATAGCATTACACGCAATGTTAATGGATAAACATGTGATTTGCTTTGACACACATATGAATTTATTTGCTCGTGAAACTCATTTTATACCACTTGCAAGACATGTTAAGATATGCAGAACATACGCTCAAATTATAGACGAGCTCAAACATAGCGAGTTTCTAAACAATTATTTATATGACAGTTTTGGGGCAGCGAATAATATAATTAAACTTATTAACGAAATGGGGACAAAAGATGAGTAGAATCACAAAAGAAGAATGGAAAAAAGCAGAAGATGCGTGGCGTGGTGAGCGTGGAGCTGTAATAAACACAGAAGACCACGAGAGCATGCAGGTTAAAAGATATGATTTTGCAAATCTATTCACTGAAAACAAATTAGTGCTAGACCTGGGTTGCGGTAGCGGCTATGGTTCAGCAATACTATCAAAGAAAGCATGGTGTGTCCATGGGATTGATAAAACAGCAGATGCAATCGATTTTGCGAAAAGGCATTACAGTAAAGGTAACGTGGAGTGGTTTAATGAAGATTTTCCGCCTATTCTCAAAAAAGAAAAAACGTACGGCGTAGTTGTATGTCACGAGGTTGTAGAGCACATAGATGATGATGTGGGATTGTTAAAAGAGATAAAGCGCGTTATGGAAGATAATGGTATCTTTATTGGTACGACACCTATTAAAAAAGAGCACGAGAGTCCTGCTAAGTGGCACATACGCGAGTACAGTATGAAAGAATATAAGATACTACTAAAGAGAGTGTTTAGTGAGGTAGACGTTATTTACTTCGACCATAATAAAAGTATGGGAATATGTAAAAAATGACAAAAGAAGATTTTGTAAGTTTACTTGTGGACGAAGATTGGATGTGGGCGGATCATACCGAGAAGAAAGTAGTCGGAGTAGCATTTAAAAAAGAATTTAACGGCGAATATGTCAAGTATCACTTGTCAAATGAAGGCATAAAGCAACTCGACAAAGATATGTTGCTAGAAAAGTTGCGTTCACATGATGTATATCACATGTCACGGGTAGTAGGTTATTTTGCAAGGATAGGAAATTGGAATAAATCTAAATTAGGAGAATTGAAAGATAGGCAAAAGGGGGTATATTCGGTATGAAAAAATGCCATCTATGCGAACACATTAAAACAACTCATTTAATACACGAAGATAAGATTTGTTACATATGTGATTGTTCGATATGTGGACATCCTGTTGTAGCATTAAAAACGCATAGAAAACCTATTAAGAACGAATTAGAGCACATGCTTAACAAGACCAGGGAAATATTTAACATGCAGTTAAATGCATTTAATTTTAGCATTAAAGAGAACACAGAACACTTTCACTTTCATTTAACAGAATTTAAGGGGGGCGCAAGTGAGCCATTTGAAAACCATTATTTCTAATTGTGGTATACTGACATCATTCATGTTAGAAGGATTGTTTTTAAAGCAAGCAGTAGAGTTAAAGAAGGCAGTACCGATCGGTTCGTTAGTAATAATGTATATTAAAAAAGATTTACACACACCCATGATATGGAGAGCAGAGTTTAGAAACAATGGGTTTGAATTAGATGCACAAACAACAAATAAAATAATATCTCATAATCTATATAAGAAGTTTAACAAAACTCATGAGGTATACTGCTATAGGAGAAAGATATGATAGTATTATTTGCAACATTAATCGCATTAGCTATATCTGCTGTATTGTACAGATGTGGTGGTATGAGCAAAGATGCAACAGCTAAGCCTACATGGATACCCGTATGGGCAAGGGAGCGTCTTGTTAGACGCTGGGGCTGTCCATTACTATCTATATTGTACCTTATATTGTTCGGATTGAGTTGTGCATGGTGGGTTCATGCAATTGTATTTGTATGTGCGTGGTTAGCAATAACCACTTATTGGGACGATGTATTCGGGGAAGATAATTTTTATATGCATGGATTGGTTTTAGGGCTAGCATATCTACCGTATTTCATGGTTATTCCGTGGTATGCAATATTAACCCGAGCAGTCATCATGTCAATCTTTATGGGATTATGGTGCAAGTTTTGGATTAACGATGTAGCGGAAGAATTTGGTCGAGGTGGTATCATATCTGCTACATTACCTATAATGCTCATATAGAGAGGTCCCTATGAATGGCGACTCATTACAATTATATAACAAGCTTAAAGAAAACTTTTCAGTACTAAAGACACAGTTTGACGAACGCTGGGAAGCACATAATCAATCATCAGCGATACGAGCTCAGAGTTATTGTAGCAAGTTTGATGAAGTAAAAGATGCTATTGCAGATATGTCTAAGAAAATAGGTAAGCTTCCATGCGCCAGGCATACTGGAGATTTAAAAGCTACTGAGAGTAAAGTCAATTTCTTAGAAAAGCTTGTAGTAGTAGTTATAATACTTGGTATAGTATTAGGGGTATGGGTTCGATACGCAACCACGGGGTAATCAATGCGAGTATTAATATTGGCGGGCGGAAAAGGAACTAGATTATTACCACTGACAAAGTACATGCCAAAACCAATGGTCTCCGTACATGGTAAGCCATTTATATATTATATACTTAAGTGGTTAAAGAAGCACGATGTAGTGCTCTCTATAGGGTATCAAAGAAACTCTATACGTAACTGGTGCAAAGAGAATAAGATAGTTGTAGAATTTATAGATGAGATGGCTCCATTAGGCACAGGGGGAGCACTAAGAATAGCAGAGCCATTCTTTAAGACTAATAAAAAGTTTGCTGTAATCAACGGTGATACCTATATTGATGAAGATATAACACAGATAGGTAAGCACCACAAAGGTCTCGCGACAATTGTTAAAGCGAGGTCTATGCTTGATAAGAAGATGAAGCCAGCGGGGGTGTATATCTTCTCTAATAAGATATTCAAGTATATGGAACGACCATATGAGTTTAACCTGGACGAAAGACTTAAATGTGTAGATTGTAATGAGTACACATCAGATAGAGAGTTTTTAGACGTGGGTTCTCATCAGGGTCTTAAGTTCGCAAAAGAACAGAAAGTGTTTAAGGGTAAACGATGGGAAAGCATATAGTACGTTCAATAGCACCCTTGAGATTAGGCATAGCTGGTGGATCAAGCGATTTAAACGTGTTTGTAAGGGAGTTCGGTGGGTTTGTCTTAAATGCTACTATCAATAAGTACGTGTATGCCTCTCTAGAGCCACGTACAGATGGTAGGATAAGCATTAAATCGCATGATTACAATATAGTAGTCAATGGTAGAGCGAACAAGAGCATGCCATACGATGGCAACCTTGATTTGGTAAAAGCAGTAATCAATAGAGTGCATGTCATGCATCCAGCTGCAATACCTGGATTTGACATCATAGTAGCATCTGATGCACCACCAGGAGCTGGACTTGGTACGTCATCTACTGTGGTAGTGGCTCTATTGGGGTTATTCCGCGAATGGTTGGACTTGCATCTTAATGATTACTCACTTGCAAAACTAGCTTGGGAAATAGAACGTAATGACCTTGCCATGTCTGGTGGGTCACAAGACCAGTACGCAGCAGTATTCGGTGGGTTTAACTTTATGGAGTTTCATAAAGATGGTTCTGTAATAGTAAATCCATTAAGAATAAGGGATTGGGTAGCAAAAGAGTTACAGCACAACATGTTATTGGTTTATACTGGTTTGACGCACGTATCATCAGATTTAATCAAAGACCAGGAAAAAAAGATATATGCTAACGTAGAATACATAAAACACATTAAAAACATAGCAGTGGCTGCTAAAGAGGCGCTATTAACAGAAGATTTAAGCAACTTTGGTCAATTGTTATCGTTAGAGTGGCATTATAAAAAGAAATTATCTGGCAAGATAACCAATGAGGTTATACAGGCCATGGAAAAAGTAGCACTTGATAATGGAGCAGAGGGTTTGAAAGTTACTGGTGCTGGTGGGGGTGGAATGATGATAGTATATGCAGACTGGAAGAAAAAACATGATATAGCAAACGCGCTTAGCAAACTAGGATGTCAACCTTGGGATTTTGCATGGGGGCGCAGAGGGGTATATACATGGAGCATACGAACATGAAGATACCAGAATTAGTTAGAGATAAAGTAGATAAGATGGTAATAGAGACTGGAAAGATAGAGATTTTAGGGACACATGACGAGCAAACAGAGGGTATTACAGATACTAGCAATGGTAGGAAAAATAAAGATAAAAAAAGGAAAATAAGAATATGTGAGCTGAGTGGTGCGTGTCCATTTAAGAATGTTTGGACTCATACCGATAGGTGTTATGCATCTTTCTCAGTGTGGAACACATGTCTTCATAAAGGCGAAGAACGTAAGGTATAAAAATGGCAAGAACATACTCATACTGTGACCCAGATGATGATGTCAGAAAACTATTAAAGAAAGTTACTGATGCAATCACTAGCGATACAGACGTACAATATTTTATAGATAGGTCGGATGATTATATAGACGCAAGACTATATCAATTATATTCAGTACCTTTTACTACAACACCTCCTATGATTCGTACTATATCTATGCACTTATCTGCGTATTATATATTAAGGATGTTGTATGTCCAAGCTCGTACCACAGATAATGACGCCTGGATGAATTCATTTAAAGAGTACGCATATGATTTGTTAAACGATATAACCAAGGGTGGTATTCTATTGCTTGATAACAGTGGTAATAAGATAGGAAAGAAGACTAGCCGTGGTATTAAATCCTCTACAGAGGATTATGAGCCTACATTTAATGAGCAAGAACCAACAACATGGGAAACGGATCCTAAGAAATGATTAGCGTAAGAGTCACCAGAAATGACATACCTAAATTGATGAGAGGAAATTCTTCTATTGCTAATAGTATGGATACATTATTAGGTAAAATTGGTGAGATGTTATTAGATTCCGCTCAAGAAGCAATGGATAGTAGCGGTCCTGGGTGGGTTCAACATAAAGCAACGACGACTAAAAGATGGGGTATACATAAGTTATTGCATACACCAGAAAAAGGTAACTATCAGAGCAAAGATGGTACGCCACTTAGTGACATACGGTCAAATTATAACTATATGGTGAGTAATGTATTTGCGGGAAAAGCAACTCTTGAGATAGTAGGTTTAAATGAACACTCTCGCGATATGTATGATACTCACAATCAGGATGGCATTAGAGGCTCAATAGTAATCGCTAATAATGGTGCTAGGATACCATCAAGACCATATTTTAGATGGAGAACTGGTCATAGTCAAAAATCAGAATTACGAAAAGCTAACACAATAACTACTCAATTTATAAAAGATACCCTAAAACAATATGGTATTAGAGCTGGTGGGTTTTTTAATTAAGATGGGAATTTAAAATGACTACAAATTATGTTGCATTAGTAAGTGGAATAGTTAGTACATTGCAAGACAGCCCCCATTTATCTGGTACTGTGGGTAGCACAGATATGTATTATGGTGGCCCTGAACAAACTGCATTCGTAAACTTTCCTTGTATCTCTGTAGAGCTTGACAGTGCAGTTGAGGTTGATATAGCAATGCCCGCTAGAAAAGAACTTGTATCAAGAGTTATAGTAACAGCTTATGACAATTCACCAGATTATATAACGGGATTACAAAGTGTACAGAATATAACACAGAGAATAGATGATGCTTTACAAGCGGGTTATACCGTAGATTCACAAGCTCTCTATAGTCAGGTTACAAATCGTAGATTTGGACCTGCTGACTACAATAACATACCTTTAATGGCTTGTCAGATGGAATACCAAGTCAAAACAAGGTTTGTACGTGCTACATAGAAGGAGAACATTAATATGTCACCTGCAATTGGAAGTAATGCTCAAGTTGGATTTGCAGAAGAGACTGTATGGGCTAGTGGTACCCCAACCATTAATCATTTCATACCTTTCACTTCGGAATCCTTGATGCTTGAAAAAAATATAGTTACTACCGATGCAATTCGAGGGAACTCAGAACGTTCTATTTTTAGAGAAGGTGCTAGCAAAACAGGCGGAGACCTGAATGCTGAAGTACAGCCTACTCAAGAATTCTGTGTTCTTATGAAACATGCACTCGGTAGAGCAGAAACTGCTGGACCAAGTGGTTCACCATCAGCAACTTATGTACATGACATCTATCCATCTGGCACACTACCAGAAGGACTGAAAGTCGAAGTATCAAGAGATGCTGGCGTATTTAAATATAGTGGTATGAAAGTTAATACCATGACATTAAACTGCGCGGTAGGTGAGCCCTTAACATCCACATTTAGCTTACTAGGTAAAGACGAATCTACATCAGCAAACAAAACAACTGCTGATTCTATTTCTACTCTTAATCCTATTACGTTTGATGAGGGTTCACTATATGTAGATGGAACTGCTCAGGAAGTATCTGGCTTTACTCTTACTGTCACTAATAACTTAGCTGAAGATAAGGGCGAGTTAGGCAGTAAATACAGGGCCGCGATACCCAGAAGCGGATTTAGAGACGTAACTGGTTCTTTAAATATGGAGTTTGACAACTTCACAATGTATAACAAGTACGTTAATGGTACTACTGCTGCGTTAGCGTTGCATTTTACGTCTGACGATACGATTAGTACTGGTACAGATACTTATAAAATCAACATAGATTGCCCAAGATGTATATTCACAGGTACTACACCTGTGGTTGGCGGTCCTGACTTGATTTATCATGATTTACCATTCATAGCATTAGCTACTGATTCTCCTTCAGAGGATTGGAAGCGTTATGAGTGCAGAATAAAAGTGCAGAACGCATCAAGTTCTGTGTAGGTTGATTAACAAAGGGGGGAGGCATTCTGCCTCTCCCCTACAAATAGGAGGCACATAGATGTCTATTTTTGCAGAGGATTATACAAAAGATATAGTAATAGAGGACACAACTATAACCATTAAAAAGCTATCTCTTAGTGACCAGATGGAAGCATCTAAGAAGTTTAATTCTGGTGATGAAGCTGGTGGTAGCGTAGAGTTATTGGTTAAATCTATAGTAAAGTGGGATGTAAAAGATAAGGATGGTAACGCGGTACCTATAGATATAAAGAACATAGGTAGGATAAGGGGTGAGATAGCCACTAAGATTACAGAAGCTATTTCTGAGTATAACTCACTTAAGGCCGAAGAAGTAAAAAACTAAAAAGGGCGGTTAAGGCATCTTTTTGTAATGCATCTTTAAAGAATCCGCCCCCGATACTAGATATATTCTCTTTTTGTAGAGAATTCCACTGGACCATAGAAGAAGTCTATCAACAACCATCAAAAGATTTACAATCGTTTATGATTTTACTTCAAGAAATACATAAAGAAGAAAAGGCTGAACAAGCCCGCAGTAATGCCAAGATGAAAAGTAGGAGATAATAATGCCAGTTGTCAATTTAACCATAGCAGCCCAAGCTAAAGGATTAGCGCAAGCGAATGCCCAGTTAGCAAGGATGACTAAAACCTTGCGGGGTCTTGCAGCAGCGTCTGGATTAATGGGCGGTAAGGGTGCGATTCGTGGAGCTGCTGGTTCATCTTTTCTTGGTAGAATGGGATTTGGTGCAGATGATATAAAAAAACTAACTACTTATCAAAAAAATTATGATATGGCTGTTAGGACTGGTTTACCTGGGTTGGTAGAGTCTGCTAAATTTAGAAAACAAAATGCAGGTGCGTTGAAACTTTTAAGTAGTAACAC
>Ga0307928_10000773_pt1 | contig 24108 bp, 49 predicted proteins | sample AceLakmetagen232_FD_201815 | JGI IMG/M metagenome (GOLD analysis project Ga0307928, IMG submission 201815) | Saline water microbial communities from Ace Lake, Antarctica - #232 | ecosystem: Environmental > Aquatic > Non-marine Saline and Alkaline > Saline | place: Antarctica: Ace Lake... | reverse complement strand
CCGCTGGGTGGTAGATGCGACGTGTACCTGTTATACGGCAAGTGGATAATTAGGTCCCTGTCTGGAGACGGCCGCGGAGAAAAGGCGACAGGGCAGACACCCGCCGGTACTCTGGAATATGCAGACGTTGGCTGCGGTTGCCAGTGGAGTGCCGTCGTAACGGAGGCTACACCGTGAGCCGTGAAATGTCAACAACGCTCTGTGAAAACTGGGAACCGGCGGACTGTGCGCGCGGCGGCTACTGTTGCGACCTGGACCGCACTGTCAGCTTTGGCACCTGTGCCGACTGTCTGTTGCGGGCCGGTAGAATCACTGCGGTCCATGCCGACGAAATCCGACACACCAAACTGCCGGGCAGATCCGGTAAACCATGCACCAACTGTAGGGGGTTATCATCCTGACCGTTTGCCAATACCCGTCTCGACGTGATACAGTATCCGTAACGCAAGGACACGAAAGGGCTCGCACCGATGCAGACCGTAGGACCAACAATTACCATCATACGCGGGTCAACTAAATCCCTGCGTGTCGCCTGTACCTACAATGACGCTGTGGTTGACATGACCGGCGTTGCGGACATTCGTTTCCAAGTGCGCAAAACCCAGGAAACCGAAATACTCCTGACCCGTTCGGTATTGGATGCTGGCTCGGAGATTACAGCCGCAGCTACCTATTTTGACTTGACACTCACACCCACCACGACCGCACTGATTCCCGCCGGGGATTATTGCTGGTATGGGATTGAAGTCGAGCTGACGACCGGCGGCATCATCCTACCCTATCCGCCCGGTCAAGTCACCACGCTACCGGAGGGGAGTGTCACGACCGCATGACTCTAACGTGGACCATCACCGAGGATACCGTCACGGCAACGCTGGCCGGGACAACTGCAACGTGGACGCTCACCGAATTGGGCGCGTCGGCTGTGCTGTCAAATGGTGCCTTGGCTGAATGGACCATCACTGAGGATGGTGCAACGTCTGAACTATCGGCGGGGGCGTCTGTAACGTGGACGGTTGACGAATCACACACCACGGCAACCGTGACCGGGGAAACCATCACGGTCAATATTACAACCCCGGCAACGGGCGGTTCGGGTGCCGTATCATCCGTATTCACCCGCACCGGCGCGGTCGTTGCCGCTACGGGCGATTACACTGCGGCGCAGATCACCGAGACGACCGCCCGCGTATTTGTGACCCCAACCGAAAAGACAGCAATCGGTACGGCAACCCAGCCGGGCGACTTGGGTACGGCGGCAGCTCAGAACGTGGAAGCATTTGCCACGGGTGCAGAGGGCGATCTGGCGACAAGCGCAACCCAGCCGGGCGATCTTGGCGGCGCGGCAGTTTTGGACGTTGGCACAACAACCGGCACCGTAGCGGCTGGGGATGACTCGCGTATTGTGGATGGCGGTACGGCACTGCAACCGGCGGGCGACGGGTCCAGCCTTACCGATCTGACCCACGGTCAACTGGGGGGAGTCGGAGCGTCCGACCATCACGCTAAATACTTGGACTCCGAAGCAGTCGCGGCGATGGGCGCGTCGGATGATACCAACCCGCTCAACCACGACCGACCCACCGGGGCGCTTGCCGACCTCGACACGGTTGGTGCAACAGAGATTGTCGACGACGCCGTTACCAATGCCAAGCTAGCCAATGTTGCCACCGCGACAATCAAGGGCCGAACGACAGCCGCGACCGGCTCACCCGAAGACCTTACGGCGACACAGGCGCGGGCGGTGCTGAACGTCGAGGATGGCGCGGAAGCTAACAACATATCGGATGCCAACGCCGCCACGCTGACCGGGGGTGTGGCGTCCGACGCGGACAGTCTACATACACATGCCGCGCTGGACAAGTCATCCCTGCTCGACTGGATGGCCTACAACATCTGCGCGCTGGCTCTTGAGGTCGCCGACCTCCAGGCCGTGGCGATCTTCTCGCTTGTGGATATATGGGTGGATGATTTCCAAAACGCAACCGGGATCGACTCCGGCAACACGGACTGGTTGTATGATGCAGCAGGGAACTACTACACAACCGAAAGCGCAGACGGCAACTATACCGACGTAATCCTCAACTGGCGCATGGAGGTGGAGGGCGTTGATGATTCGGGCAACGGCCACACCTGGGCATTTACCTATGTAGGATCCTCCCTTGCAACGACGGCCCCAGTGCCGCAGGGGCTTAAATTTGCCTATTGGCTGAAAGGCCTCTATGGGGGCCGGATTGAGAGCGATGCCGACGTGTTCACCGGCCTGCACGACGATGACCTATCCGTGCTGTTTTGGTTCAAGGACAACATGACTAATAATTGGCGGTTTAAGCGGATGCTCTCAGCCAGTTACAATAAATATATTTCGGTTGCCTACCTCTGCCAGACTGACTATGAGCGGATTGTCGTGTACCTGCACGGAGAGACGACCGGCGATGTGGCCGTAACATTTAGCAGTAGCACCTATGACGATTTCCTGGAGGATTTCATAGATGGGACCGGCTATGGGGCATGGGCACACTTTGGGGTTGTCTACACGCAGGCAACCGCTACTATCACTCTCGTTGTTGATGGTGTGCTGGTTGCAACCCTGGCAAGCGGGCTGGGGGCTGGGGAGGCGCTGGGTGATGCCGCCTATAGTTCCGAGCTATGGATAGGCCAGGAGGTAAGCGGCGGGGATGCAACAACGTACGTTAATGCCGGCTGGTGCGATGATGTGGCCATTTATGCCTGTGCGTTGAGCGTTGCGGATATCGCAAAATACATGGACCGTGGGGCCGGTGCGGCGAGCTACGGCATAGCCAGCGGTGACCTCATAAGCGAGACGTTTGTCCTGTCGGGCAATCCTACGGGCGGGTATTGGTCCGCCCACCTCTATAAGATTGACCCCACGACACTCAACACCGATTTGTTGATTTATCTCTCGTGTGACGGGGGCTCCAACTGGGAAGAGGCTACACTGGTGGAATGGGGAACCCCCTCGGGAGGCGCGGGCTATGCCGTGATTACCGCTAGCCACACATTCACTCAGTCCGACACGGACTTGTGTTGGAAGCTCGTCATGGCAAACGAAAAACAAATGCGGCTCTATCGCGCAACCGTGGGAGCGTACTGATGATAAAGCACCGGACATTCACGCCACCCGCAAAGATCGCCAAGGAATTGCGCGAGCAGATGACCGCCCTACAAGAGCGTGTAGGACGCGCGGAGGGCCGCGTGACCAAACTGGAAAAACCACAACTAACTAAACCGGGGAGAACCCAATGAACGACCGAACCGCCCGCTTCTACATGACCCTATTCCTCATGCTCACATTTGCCGTGTTGGCCGCACTGTTCAATGGGTGCCGATACCAGATAATGAATATCGATCAGATCCGTATTGCCTCGGACCAGTACTGTCGAACGGGATGCACCGTGACCGGCACATTCGATTCGGGCAAGGTGGTCGAAGTGGCTGAACAGGCTGGCAAAGGTGCGAACGTCAGCGGCATACCGGGGATGTGATTTGAAAGCTAAGGCCGGTTACAGGCGAGACAAGCACATTTGGAATATTGGATCGTGGCTGAAGCGATACTTCGCAAAGCGGACGTGCCGCCACCAGCCAAAATACCGGAGCTAGCGTTCGCATGATTCCCCCACTCCACACGGCAACGGTCGACGATATCCGCCACATGCTCACGTCATCCGAACTGTGTTACGGTGACTGCTGGGGCGTGCGTAATGGTGAACGTGGCTGGGCCAATTGGGTGATTCGTCGTGTGCAGTATCGGGCGCTGTCACACGAGGGGATATGGATGACTGAGGCGACCCGCCGTTATTACGCTGGCATTACACACACCCTCACGATGGCACAAAAGCGCGGAACGGGCAAGGCGGTTATGGCCGAGATGTCTGCACCACGAGCACGGACCAGACCACTTGAATCGCTCATTGGCTGCGAGGTACTTATCAGACGGCCTTTCGCAATACAGGGCGTATCGAATGAGCTTGAGGCGCTTGGACTGATTGCCGAGTATGCGATGCAGGACGTGGCAAACCAAACGCGCTATTCATTCCGTGAGCTTGGGGCGTACCTGTTTGACTGGGCCATTTTCCAAGATGCAAAGCGGGACGTCTGTAGCGGGCGGTATATGCACTGGGGTAATCGCTCGGGTCACTTCGATGCGGAACCGCACGAGTGGTACCCGGCCCGATGCATGGCAGACCGGGCGTTGTTTTTCAATGTGGCACGATTTCGAATAACTGGATAGGGGGCTGTGATGCCGGAACAAGACCTTGACCAACTAGCCGAATTGATTGCAGCCAAATTGCAGGAGCGGGGGTGCGTCAACGTCTGCCCGCTTGGGATCAGTCCAGCCAACGTGTGGATGGTCAAACTGGCAACGTGGGCAGGCGGGGCGTTTGCCATTGCTCTCATCGGGGCATTTGCGAGCGGAGTCGGCTATATGTTTTGGCATGGATTCAAAGCGGCAATTACCGATCAGTAACATAACCTGGTACTGATCGCGCTTTTTGGTTGATCGTTCCCGCACGGGAACAGGTAGCGACAGGAGGACGCATGACTCTACGCATTCGATTCTGTGGCGACACCCATTGTGGACATGTGGCCGGTCTGACTCCCCCGGCCTGGCACGTCCGTAAAGCAATGGACCTTCCCGTTTACACGACCCAGAAAGAGACGTGGGGTCTGTGGCGATCACTCAACCGCACGTCACCCCGGCCCGACTGGGTTGTTGCCAATGGTGACTTGATTGACGGCAGAGGCGAACGGGCGGGCGGCTCTGAATTACTCGCTGAATGTGCCGACCAGTTCAACCAGGCGACAATGGCGGTTAAATGTTTACAGGTGTGCAATCCGAAACGGGGTTACAAGATCACCCGTGGCACTGACTACCATGTTGGCAGTTGCGAGCAATACGAAAATGCCGTGGCTGAGAAATTGAATGCTGAGATATCCGACCGGCTGCAACTGTCGCACGGCCCGTGGCTATTCGACGTGCGCCACCATATCGGGGGGACAACCGTTCCGTATGGTAAGGGCACGCAGATCAGTAAAGAGCGACTATGGGATTTGCTGTGGAGCGAACACGATGGCACCAAACCGGAGAATGTAGTCATCCGGTCGCACGTCCACTGGTCAACTCACATGTGGGAACCGACGTGGCAGGGGTGGGTGTTACCGGCACTACAGGCACCCGGTACCAAGTTTGGCCGTAAGAGGTGCAGCGGCGTGGTTCACTGGGGTTTTGTGGATTGTGTCATAGACAACGAGGAGAGTATATCATGGGAGCCGAGAATCACCGTGCTGGCGTCCACCAAGCGGAACCCGTCAGAACTATAGTCTTGCCTGAGTTTGAGCAAGCCGCCGTGAAGACGTCCAAGAAATTCGACTGGCAGGCCAAATACAAAGACACCGAATACAAGTGTTGCGAGGTATTGCTTGCCTACCACGGACGGTTGACCGCCACCGAGCTTGCCAAACTGTTCGGCACGACATACGCCAGTGTGACCAGCGCACTCGCCAGCTACAAGCCACCCGCCCGATGACCCACCATCCCGATCACCTGCTCCGCGTGTGCCGGTACAACCGCCCGCCCCTCCCATCGCTCGATTGTTCGGGCTGAGTAGCCTACGACGGGTGCCAGTTCCGATACGGTCCGGTAGCCCAACTCACGCCGTAGCTGTTGGAATTGCTTGCCGGTCATTTGTGCACGCGGCCGGTAAAAAGGTCGATTGAATCTCGCGTGCGTTGGCAACGTTGGGCTATTGCTTGGCTAGGGTCTTTGTCGTCACTGATGGCGTGTTGAGCCTGCCAGGGCCACCGGTACGGGCCGCCTAGCTTTACGGTGCCTTTGTATACGGTAAAACCTTCTGCTTTGTTAAATTGCACTTCGTACTGTCCCATCATCATCTCTCCTTGGTTGTGTGTCTCTCTGCGGTTCCTTGTTTAGCACTCGTGGAAAATCGCGCTACCCAGGATGAGGCCGTCCGCGCCAACGACCGTAAACGGTTCGTCCAGCCGTTGGTTTTCGCCGTCGAACGGTTTGGCCGTGCTGCCCCACATTCTTCGGACCATATTGCACCGGCTGTACCCGGTGATGGTGTCGTGTTCGTGCATGCGGTCCCTGAGTTGTAGTTTCTGTTTCATTAGCTCTCCCGTTCGTTAGTTGCGCTCGCGTCCGTTGCCCAACTGAATCCCCAGTTCTGCCGCCTCAATATCGGCATCCTCAATCGTGTCGCAGGTTTTGCACCATGCCACCTGCAAGACACTGAACCGATAGCCGCGCGTTTTCAAGGCGTCTTTAATCGCAAACGAGTTGTATACGGCAACGATTATCTTGGTTGCAGTTGAGCCCATCTCAACAAACGGGATTGCCGGGGGAAGAGACACCCGACCTTTTGCCGCCGCCCAGTTCCATTCGTTGGCCTGATGAATTAAGTGTTCCTCAAATTTAACTTCTGGTGTTTTTTCAGCTTCCGGTGTGGCTTTGAATCTCATTTGCTTTCTCCTTTGTGTGTCTCTCTGTCCATGTAACTATTATACTACGCAAATAGCGTACTGTCAAGCCGTGTTTGAAAGAAAAGTGAAAGAAAGTTTGGGCGGTGGATAGATCTTTTGTCCCGGTCGGGATGTACAGACAACGTTTCTTCAAAACGTACCGGCCATTACACAGGACCGGTTCACGGCCCAAGTAGATGCAGATCCGATACGTTCCGTAGCGTTGTTTGTGGACTGAGACAGCACACCTCCATCCGTACTATACCGGGGCGGGTCGGTCGCGCAATCCGTTTCGGGACCAGCTGGCGGCTCCAACTGTCGAGGATTACTTGGCTGTTCAGGCGGCATGTTCCCGCAATCCGTTTCGGGAACATCGGGGAAAACGTCGTGCTTCTTCAACGCTAATTCCGCTTTGGACGCATAATCACTCCAGCCGCCATCCTCATCATATTGCACACAGTTCAAAAGGTTGCCGAGTGCCCCGGCCAACCTATCCGCATCGGCGCGGGCGGCTGCAAGCTTCCGGTGCAGTTTGGTACGGTCAAGATTCAACTCTGCGACTGTCTCAGCTAGGCTCTCTTTGGTATTTCCGCTCATCATCTCGCCTCCTTGGTTTGCTCGGTATCGGGCCGGTGGTTACTGTGCGGGGTTGGGTTGCGCAGGCCGTTTTCCCATGCGCTCATCTGCGCTCGACTGATTCCCGCCTTACGTGCGAACCGTGAAGCCGTCTCGAATCCCGCGTCTATTCTGAGGGAAACAATCCGGCGTCCTACCTCTATTGCATTCTGTGTCTTTTTCATCTCACATCTCCTTCTGTTTCTCTCTACCCACAATGTACCCCGCGTTTCGGTGCGTGTCAAGAAAAGTTTAATAAAATGTACAAAAGCGCTTGACTAGACAGTTTCGCCGTGGTAACATTACATACGGCGAAGGTGCCTAACAAGCAAAACGGGAGTCCCCAAATGACCAACAAAGGCAATCGCAACGAAGCAGTGAAACGGGAATTTCATCTCAGCGTGAAGATCAGCGAACAAATGTCAATAGACTTGTCGAAACGTGCGGACGGGGAAGAAACGTGCGTTGCAACGGTGGTGCGCCAAATCTTGGCGGCTGGATTGAAACACAGCTAAGGGGATAGGGGAAACAATGAACGACCGATCAAGACAGTGTTTTTTTATCCCAAATGTATCCACGGCGCAACACGGCGCAACCGAGGGGGTGGAATGATGGGCAAGGCGGCACGAATCACCGGACAGAAAATCCGCAAACAGGTACGCGCGAATATGCGAACCGTTGCGGCTGAGTTTCGTGGGTTGGTCAACAGGCAGAGTCTACGCGACCGGCTGACGATTGCGTGGCGAATCATCCGAGCGAGGTGGTGAGATGATCGAAGCAATCCTAATCACCGTGGCGTGTTTCTCAATCCTGGCCGTGGTGGTCCGAGTGGCCTATCTGATCGACCGGCGCGAGTGGATACCGAAACGACGGCTCAAGACGTGGAGGGGCTGACCATGCCTGGAACAATATGGCTCGTGATTGTTGGACTGTTCGCACTGGTCGTCATCGTTGACCGGGGGTACAGGACTGACCGCAACGACCGAACCGATAAGGGAGAGTGAGATGTTTTGGATACTTTTCAAGGGGATGGGCTGGAAGCTCAAAACGGACGCAGACGGCAACCCGATTGAGTTCACGAGTAAGCGGAAAGCCCACGACTGGATACGCACGGAATGCCGCAATGACTACCTGTCAGACCCAGAGCCAGACAACGCTTCCGAGGGGCTGAGTTACGACCGGGAATACTGCTCACAATATGCGGTCGTTAAAGCGTTGCAGCGGATTCAGCCAACCATTGCTATCCGCAAAACTGTTGCCATTCAGTTGACCGTAAAGGGGGCGTGACATGCGATACAACAAGAGCGAGAAACGCGTCATGGCCGAACTGGAGCGGATTTCTGAGGGCCGGTCGTGGTCGCTTCAATATGAGCGATACAACAAGGTGGCGTCAGGCAATACGAGGTGGCTTGCTAACACGTTCAGCCCGTCCGGTGCTTGTATCCAAGGTTACGGCAAGACCGCGCTACAGGCCGTGCGGCAACTCAAGGCAAAAATTGAGGCGCAACATGTGGGAGCATGAATGTTCGTGCGGCCATTGCTGGTACGACTACTACCGGCGCGGTTCATGTAGCGAGTGTACAAACGGGACTGTGGGTAGCTGGTATGTGGACTGAATCAAGGAGGATTGAGGGATGAAAATACAGCAAATCATAACCCAGTATCGACGCGACTTTCAGGCCGTGTACGAATGCGAGCACTGCGGCGCAACTGAAACGGGGAGCGGATATGACGACGCCAACTTTCACAGGAACGTGATTCCCGCGATGGTCTGTAAGGCGTGTGGCAAAACGGCGGGTGACGAATACCGCCCGCTCGCCACGAAATACGCAGAACATGAGGTTGTCTGAATCAACCGGGAGGATGTGAGATGAATCACCAACGAGCAGTCGAGTGGGACAAGTGTCCCGGACACCTTGAGGCGATGCGAAAAGCCTTGCAGGACGGGCTATTGCAGGAGGCCGCGTCGGGCGGGTGGGTGGCAACCAACAGTTTGCTGTGTAGCACATACGGGCCTGACAGCTATCGCCGGGGACCGGAGCCGAAGTATCGCGCCTACACCCTGATCGAGCTCCTGCAGGTTGTAGCCACTGATGGCGGGACTCTCATTCACCAAGAACAATCGGGCCTCGAATGCGAAATGGTGCACACGGACCTAGAAAACAGAGTACAACTCCGCTTTCTTGAGCTCCGCCACGACCCGACACGGGGACCAATCTGGGTTACTCTTCAACAACTTTTCATGCTCTATCATTGGGACGATGATGAAGTTATGGGTATTCGCCTGCAGGACGGGCCGGTTGAGCCGACGCCGGAACCACCGCCCGCTCAGTTCGTCACCCGCGAGCAATTCTGTGCGTCGGTTCGGCTGGTCCGGCAACTTGTTGGCGAAAATGGCGACGGGGACAGTTGGGACAGGATAACAACCAGGCTCGACGCCCTCCTTGCCTCGGTCGAGGCGGGGGAGTGACGATGGCCCGAACCCCGCCGGTAATCACATTCGACCCCGAACCCCACACCTATACGGTCAATGGTTCGGCGGCTCCGAGTGTCACGCAGATACTGGATGACCTCATTCCCGGCTGGCACGCTGACGACTGGTATCTCCAAAGGGGCAATGCTGTACATGCCTGTGCCGCCATGATCGGGCAGGGGCAGGAGTTTGATAACGACCCGACTATTGACGGTCAGGTATCAGCTTGCCGCCGATGGTTTGCAGATGTCAAACCGGAAGTGCTGGCAGTTGAAAAGGCGGTTGCCTCTGTGCTGTCCATGTACGCCGGGACTCTGGACCTGCTGGCAAGAGTAACCGGGAAGCTGGCAGTACTTGACTACAAGGCAAGCGTCGGACCATCGGCAGTATTTCAGCTCGCCGCCTATGCCAATGCACTGAAAGAAAGCGGCATAGCCCGTCCGCGATTTGGTGCCACCATTGAACTGCGGGCTGACGGCTCTTACCGAATGAGCGAACTTCACAGACTCGAAACCCCCACAAGGGAGTTCCTTGCTATGCGTTGCGCATACGGTGTGCGGCAACGACTCGGAATAACAGGAGGATGATAATGTCAGAGGCATTGCAGCCACGAGAACTGGAACAGGACATCGCACCCGTAGTGCTGGCGGCCAACGGGCTCACCATCATTACCGCAGACGACCGGCAGAGGGCTATCGAGGTAGTCAGGCAGATCAAGGGTGCGATGAAGCGGGCCAAGGAGTTTTTCTCACCGCTCAAGAAATCGGCAGACGAAGCCAAACACCAACTGCTGGATGCCGAGCGCCAGGTAACGGAACCGCTCAAGCTGGCAGAGGCGACTATCAAGGACAAGGCACAGGCATTTGACCGTGCCGAGGAAGAGAAGCGGGAAGCGGAACGGGCCAGGCTCCAGGCTATTGCCGATGAACAGGCCCGCAAGGAACGGGAACGGGCGGAACGGGCAGCGGCAAAGCAACGTGCCATCGAAGCCGCCGCGCGAGAGCAAGCGGAAGCCAAGCGCCGGGAAGCGGCAAAGGCGGACGCAACAGAACGCGCCCGGCTGGAGGCAGAAGCCGACAAGGCGGAACGCAAGGCCAATGACGCGGCTGACAAGGCAGACGCCAAGCAGGAAAGCGCCGCCGCTGTTTCCGCCCCGGTGGTCCAGGTTGCCACTGCCGCCAAGTCCAAAGGGGAAGCTACACGCACCACATGGAAAGCGCGTTGCACGTCCCTTTCTGCCCTTGCTGATATGACCGCCGGGAATATTCGCCTTCCGTTCCTCGCATTCGACCAGACAGCCGCCAATCGTTTTGCCGCCGCAACCAAAGGCGTTGTCACGATTCCCGGTATTGAGTTCTACTCAGAGCAAACTCTCGCAATCAGGAGCCGCTAAATGGAAACTGCAATCACCAAGGCAACGGAACAGCACCTTACTGCCGCCGATGTCCGCGCACACGTCAACTTGATACAGGAGGTGATGGCCGCTGTAATGAAACCCGGCGTGCATTACGGCACCATCCCCGGTTGCGGAGGTAAGAAAACCCTTTTGAAAGCCGGGTCTGAAATCATCCTCACCACGTTCCGCATTGCCGTGGACCCTAAAGTGGAGGATTTGAGCACTGAAGATACCGCCCGCTACCGTGTTACCACCCACGGCGTGGCAATGGGCAATGGGACTTTTGTGGGTGCCGGTGTCGGCGAATGCTCCAGTGACGAGGAAAAATATAAGTGGCGGGCGGCTGTCTGTGCTGAGGAGTTTGAAGAAACCCCGGCGAACCGCAGGCGGATCAAGTGGGGAAAGGGGAAAGGGCAGAACCCGGCGTATAAAAAACAGCAGGTCCGCACCGAGGCGGCAGACGTGGCAAACACGGTACTCAAAATGAGCAAGAAGCGGTCTCAAGTGGACATGACGCTAACCAGTACTGCCGCCAGTGACCTTTTCGACCAGGACACCGAGGATATGCCGGAGAGCTTGCGGGGGGAACAAGGCGAGACACGCGACCCCGTGGAGATGCCGACAGCCAAGCCCAAGGCCAAGGCACAGCAAGCCGCGCCATCGGGAGCGGCCAATGAAGTGACCGGCGAGGTCGAGCAAGTCACGAGCAAAGAGGGCAATACCAACGGGCGGGACTGGACCCGGTACGGCGTGAAGATCGGCGGCGTGTTCTATGGCACCTTTGACTCCGAACACGCACAAGTGGCAGAGGACGCCAAGGAGAACCAGGAGCCCGTTGTCATCACCTTCACCACAGATGGCAAGGGCTACCACACCATCACCGCGATTGCCCCGGTCATCGCCACCCCACCCAACGCACCCAGCGACGACAATGGCGAACCGCTGTAGGAGGCACGACCATGACCAAGCCGAAATACAACACGCTGACAATCGAACTGCCCAGGCGGTGGAGGTGGATTGCGCGGGATGAGGACGGAGCGGTATGTGTGTTCACGAAAAAAGCAAAGGCGGTACGCGCCTATGGTAGGTGGTGTGTCCCGTGCGGCGAAGAATTACGGTGCAAGGAACTCCCGCCCGGCACGATCCACCTGCCCGGCCTGCCGTGGACTGAGACGCTGAGGCGGATTGGATCAACCGGGGAGGATGAGAGATGAAACTGCGCGATTTAGTTGGGCGACACGCTCTGAGCGGAGTGGACTTTTCAACGCGCACGGTGGACGCATACGGCACACCCGAAGAATGCCAGTGCATGCGGTTCCGGCTGGACGGTGTTGTGTATGTGGCAACAGAAAATCCAGACGACGACTACCGATCCAGCATGAGCGAGTTACTGACTGACGATCTCCCGATTGCCAATGCATTCAATCCGGTGCCCGTTGTTGCGTTTCTTCGGACGGAAGACGCATACGGACAGGTAGATGATGTTTTGGAATTGATAGACGAGGAAAACGGCGCGGTCGTGCTGGAGGTTGGAACGGGCGATACCGACGACTATTACCCGTACTATGTGGCGTCGTTCAATTCCCAAGACATGGCGGTCAATAGCCCAACCGGGGAGCCCACCCAATGACCACCTGTACCACTCATCACGCGCGGCCCAACAGGGTCGCAACGGATCGGGCAGAGGCTTGGATTGATACGCACCAAGCCAGACCGGGGCAAGTCGGGATAATCCCACCCCGGCTCAGACCAACCGCCCTGCTGCTGTGCCAGTTGAGCGTGTCACAGCAGGCCGGGAACGTGCCATACATCGGGGCGGTGCAATGAGAACGATACACGTCCGAGCGCACGACCGTCACATACCGGGCAAGTCCCGCACTATCCCGACAAATCGCGCCACGGTTGACCTATCCAAGCCGTTCTTCACCGACCCGATTTACCCGACGTTGACAAGCCGGTTACGCGGGCTGTTGCGGACCTTGACGAGTCAGAATGAGAAGAAAGGCGGTTGAGGATGAAAATTAAGCGATATGAAACGGAGCAAGATATTCCTTTAGGCAGATGGTGCGTAATCGACAAGAAAAACGATGACTGGGTTTGCATTCCATTAACCACGGAAACAGAAGAAGAGATCCTGGAAATCATGGGCACAGACATGGATGAAATGGTCGACGCCTCGACAGTACACCCAAGCTACCGAAAGAAAGCGGAGGCCAATCCTTCCGACAAGCAGTTATCGACAAGAAGCGGGCTGTTGCGGACCCTGACACACTGACCAACCAGGAGGATTGAGACGATGACACGCGAGCAAATCGTACACGCCGACCAATGGCGGATTAAGCACAGGGACCATGTGGCCCGGTTAATCGCGGGAACCGAGAGCGGCGGTCGGAATTACGAGCCGAGTCGAGAGGATGTGAACAGACCGGAACTGTGGAAACCGGCACACTGGCGCTGGTTCACTATCAACGCATAACCAGGAGGATTGAGACGATGGCACACCCGACGAACCAGACCGAACCGAAAAAAACGACACGGGAAAAAGCGGCGGCACTCCTTAAAGAATTGGACGCCCTAGACAACGACGACAACTATGTAGAAGACTGTGCGCGATGTGGCACCACGGGAAGGGTAGTAAGCATACATGACGAGATGCGGTGCCCGGACTGTGGCGGTCTCGGCATAACGCTTGATACCGACCGCCTGCGCCAAGACAAGGTAGAACTAATCGCGGCGTTTCTAAGACCCGCCGCAACCAACCAGGAGCAATCGAAATGACACCAACCGAACTATGCGACCTCGCACGAGACAAAGCGGCCCAGATGTTCAGCAACGCGGTCGGGTCAAAATGGCCGTCCGTCTGGAAGAAACTGGAATCAACCGTCAGAGACAATGACTCCGATGTTCTGCCGTATGTCGATCTGACCGTAAAGCTGCGGGTGTACCGGGTGGACGATACGATCCAGTTGACCGACCTGGCAACCCGCATTGCCCGCAAAGACACCGAGACAGACAGTGAGTTTGACTCCGTGACGATTGACCCGAACCAGCCGGAGCTATTGGAGGCGTAAACATGAGCTTGAAAAGAGTTATCTACCGCGTCGAGTCCAAGCAACCCGATAAGTTGACGTGGACTTGGGAACGCAACTTTTACGACCGGGAAGATGCGACGTGGTTTGTGGTTTATCTCCGCGTCGTCAAGCACCGGCCCTTGGTTCGTGTTCTTACCGTCACCACGACCGAAGAGTGTAACCCCAACGCGGCAGACCTGGAGGGTTGAACGTGCCAGCCGCGCGAGCCTACTACAACGACAATGAGCCGAGTTCTGTGGAGTGGTTACACGGACTAATGGCCGAGGGAATAATTCCCGCCGGCGATGTGGACGAAAGGAGTATTTGCGATGTCTCACCAGGCGACTTGGACGGCTACACACAATGTCACTTTTTCGCAGGGAGTGGCGGATGGGCTTACGCATTACGATTGGCTGGATGGGCGGAAGATCGACCCTGCTGGACGGGATCGTGCCCTTGCCAGCCATTCAGTGTTGCCGGAAAGGGTGGAGGGGTTGACGACGAACGACATTTATGGCCCGCTTTTCGGTGGCTCATCTCCCAGCAGCGGCCTGCAACATGCTTTGGCGAACAGGTTGCGAGTAAGGATGGCCGCGTTTGGCTCGCCGGAGTACGCGCTGACCTGGAGGCAATGGGATATCGGGCTGGGGGAGCCGATCTGTGCGCTGCGGGCGTCGGGGCACCGGGCATCCGGCAGCGGTTATGGTGGCTGGCAAACGCCAAAGTTACCGAGCGGGGGAGCGTGCCAGAGAAACTCAGCCGGCGGGGGGCTCCGGAAGCTGGAAGATCAAGTGGAATTGCAGCTGGCGGGCTGGCCGACGGCCTCAGTTCGGGATTACAAAGATACTCCGGGGATGGCAACGACGGGGATCAACCCGGACGGCTCGGTGCGGAAACGGCTGGACCAACTGCCGCGTGTGGCCGTGTTGACTGGTCCCGCGCAATCTGGTGGCCATGCCGAGATGGAAAGTCTCGCCGCGTACCTGCCCGATGGGTGGACGATACCGGACAATGGGAGATTGAACCCCGCCTTTTCCCTTTGGTTGATGGGATATCCGGCCGCGTTTCTGTGGTGTGCCCCTCACTCCGCGGCAGTACCACGCACAAAGAAGAAACCAGACAGGCCAACAGGGTAGCGGCATTGCGGGGAGCGGGCAATGCAATCGTGCCGGCAGTCGCGGCGGAGTTCGTAATGGCGGCAATGGATGTACTGGAGGGAATGTAACGTGCTGAAGATACGCAACTGGGAACGATTCCAACACTACAAACACCGCAATCCGCCGTGGGTCCGGTTGTACGTTGAAATCCTGGAACAATTCGACGAAGCCGGGCAGCCCAAAAAGTTCTTTTCTATCAGCGACCAGGCCAAGTTGACATTTCTCGCGCTTGTATGTCTGGCGAGTCGTTATGGCGGGGTGATTCCAAGCGATGATACGGAGTGGTTGAAGCTCCAAACCGGATTGCAAACCATTGAACTGGCGTCACTTGTGGATGCCGGGTTTATCATTAGAATAGACGACGCTAGCAAGCCGCTAGCAGACTGCATGCAAGCCGCTAGCAGGGTATGTCTCTCAGAGTCATGTACATGTACAGAGACATCTACAGAGGCAGAGGCAGAAAACACCACGCCCGCACGCCCGCACGAGGGAACACCGGACGAACCGGACGAACCGCTCTACTTCCACCGGGGCCGCATTGCCGACCCAATGAACAAGCGCGACTGGTTCCGTTCAGAGTTTGAGGGATGCACCGGAAAGCCGCTCAAGTGGAATGATGCTGAATCGAAGTTCCTGGACCTGGCAGATCAGATCACCGATATGGCCGGGGCATCCAAGGCAATGCAGGAGCTATCAGCCGAGAAAGGCGGAGTCACCTACTACAAACTGCAACGACTATTGGAGCAACGGCACTGTCTGAGAGGATCGAAAGCACCGACTGCACCAACCGCCCCGGTCACACCACAACTGTCAGCCGAAGAACTGGCGGAGTCCAAGGCGGCCCGGGCAAAGGTGATGGCTCACCTCAAACCGGGCGGGGGTGCGGCGTGACGACTAAACCCTACTACCAGGACAACGCAGTCACGATCTACCACGGCGATTGCAGGGAGATTGTGCCGCAGTTGGGCCGGTTTGACCTGTTGCTGACTGACCCGCCGTATGGGATTGACCTCTCAAGCCACGGCGCGGGGGCTCTTGGTCATCGGGCAAAGCCAGCAAGAAGCGGAAAGGCGCACTACTTGGTCATCGGGGATAAATGCCAAGACGCCGGGGTGTGGGCTATTGAATGGGCCGCTTCGGTTGATATCCCAATAGCCGTCTTTGCGTCTCCGTGGAAGCCGTGGCCCGGCTACTGGCGCAATATGCTTGTGTGGGATAAGGGACCAGCCGTTGGCGGTGGTGGACACACGGCACTGTGTTGGAAGCGTACATGGGAGCTTATCCAAATTGCGAGAAACGGACCCCTTCAAAAAGGTAGAGACGGGGCGGTATTGAGATACTGGGGCAAGCCATCCGACAGCAAGTACCACATTGCCGCCAAGCCGCTTGTGCTAATGGCGTATCTCGTAGGGCAATTAAGCGAGCAAGGCAACACCATCCTCGACCCGTTCGCCGGTTCCTGTACCACCGGACGCGCCGCTAAGGACTTGGGTAGGCAATGCGTCTGTATCGAAAGGGAAGAGCAGTACTGCGAAATCGGGGCGCGGCGGATGGCTCAGGAAGTCTTACCCCTCCAATTCGAGGCCACCGAACCGGAACCAGCCGAAGAACCGGAGCTAGGGTTGCTGGAACAAAACGGGGGTGCGGCGTGACGACCCCGCACGAACCGGAACAGGGCACGACGCACACAACGGCCAAGTCAGCCTATGCGGTACATCTCAGTGAAACGGCGGACGGGTGGACCGTACATGTTCTCCGTGGCTGTGACGAACCGCGCGAAATGGTGACGTATCCGAAGAGACGAACGAGCGAACCAACCGGGGAGGGATGAGGCGATGGAGATGGTTCATTTCAAAAATCCAAAGGGTATCAACAATGATACCGCGTTTGGCGTGGGGTCTCTTGGTTATATGCACATCCCGCAAGAGCGTTTCTGTATGCTGGGATGGCATTGGGTGTTTGATTTCCGGGATGATGTCATTCAAACGATATTGGAGAACCCCTTTGGCAGTGACATACCCATTCAAGCGTGCCAGGTGTGCATGCGGCGATGGCACGCTAAAGGTAGAGTGCATATCGGCACGCTGACAAATGAAGCCGTATTCTGGCCGGGGGATTTCCGTCCACATCACGAGCGGATGATTAAGGGGTATTTACGGAGTCGCGCACCCTTACTGCGAGACGAACCAACCCGGACAACCCCGGACGGCCTGCCTTGCAACAGGCGAGATAACAGATGGACGGACGCCACTAAATGACCCGAACCGCCAAAGCAATCCTCGACTCGTCCAGCCCCGACACGAGACGGGCCAACCCGCACCTGTTCTGGAAAGCCGAACCAGTCACCCCCGATGCGACCCCCCAAGTCAAACAATCACGAAAGGAGCCGAACCAGACCGAGGCGGACTATCGGCGCAAATACATCGACAGGCGGGATGACGTTGAGGCGTGTGTGTTCCAGGGTATTCAGATCAAGCTGCGCGGGGGAAATCGGTACACCACAGATTGGGTGGTATACACCACGTCGGGGCAGATTGAAGTTCACGAGTGCAAAGGGGTGGGTAAGAACGGCTATCACCATCCTTCATACAACCGTGCCCAAGTCGCATTCAATGAGGCGGCTGTGTTGGCACGCTCAATCAAGTTCGTGTGGGCTGAACGGCGCGGCGGAGTGTGGACGGTGAAACAATCCACGCTGCCCGGTTTGTCAATTACCGTATCGGGGCGGTACAGTAAGGGTAACACAAAGGAACGCTTGATATGATAATTCAGCTCGACTCACTGATACTGGACGAATCAACCCAGTGTCGCGCCGTGATGCACCAGGACGTGATCGACGATTACGCAGACCGGATGATTGCCGGTGATGAGTTCCCGCCGGTTGACGTGTTCGGTACACCTGAAAAAAGCTGGATCGGTGACGGCTGGCATAGGGTTCTCGGTACTCACCAGACCGGGTCGGATGCTATCGATGCGACGATGCACCCCGGCGGACGTACCGAGGCAATTCGGTACGCACTGACCGCCAACGCGATTCACGGACTGAGGCGGACCCCGGCAGATAAGAAGCGGGCGATTGAGGTGGCATACACGGAGTTTCCCGGTAGTACCCAGCAGGAGGTGGCAGACTTGGTTGGGTGTACACAAGCCCGGGTTTCGCAAGTAAGGCCGGAGCTTATAAATGCTTATAAGTTGCCCGAACGGACCATCGGCAAGGACGGCAGGGAGCGTCCGACATCGTACAACAAACGCAATCCGACGCCACCGGCAGAACCGGGAGAGCCGGAACAACCGCAACAGAAAGAATTGGAGGTGGAGAAAGAGCCACAATGGGACGCTGAGCGGGCGTCAATGGCAATGAAGTATGCCGATATGGCGATTAGCCAACTTGAGCGCATACATACCGGCGATGTGAAACGCGCCGATGCGTTGCGATTGGTTGCCGATTGGATACGAGACAACTAACAGGAGGTGCTACCATGAGCAGAACCATTCACGAAACATCGGACTATGACAAGTTCGAGCCGCACAAATTTAACCGGGACACAAACCCGAAACGCCTGAGTGAGTCGATGAAGGCGTACGGATTTCACTGGCAGAACGCTATTGCGTGCGTCAAGACCACGACCGGCAAGTTCAAGATCATGCAGGGCCACAACCGGTTCGAGGCGGCAAAGGCAATGGGTTTGCCGATTTTCTACACGGTTGGAGATCCCGAAAAAACGCCGCCGGTTCACGCGCTCGAACCATCCAACAAGCCTTGGAACACGCGGGACTATGTGACTGCGTTCAAGCGGTCCGGTGATGACAACTGCAAGGAGGTGCTCGCATACTGCGACAAGACCGGGATTGCCTTGACTTGTGCTATTTCCATGTTCGCCGGTGAATCCGCAAGCAGTGGGAACAAGGTGGCAGATGTAAAGCGCGGCACCTACCAGGTTACAAACAGGACGCTGCCACGGCGCGTAGCAAGTGTGATCCAGTTCATGCAGGAGTCGGGGGTTGACTGGGCCATCAAAGCCCACATGGTCAAGGCGGTTTGTCTGTGCATTATGCTGGACGAGTTCGACGACGACCGATTCAAGCATAAGGTCAAGACGTTCCCCTATCTGTTCGAACCAGTCCCAACCGTTGACGCCTGTCTGAAAATGTGCGAACAGGTATACAACCGGATGAACTCCGAAAAGGTGCCGCTCGCATTCAACGCGAAGCAGGCGGCGGGAGCAAGGGCAGCGGTGAAATATAGCGGGCGGTAGCACCTCGCAACGGTGGGGCGCGTCACCGTAAAAACGCGCGACAATTTCAAGGAACATATCGAACCATGACAATCCGCCCGGCCAACCTACCCTCCTCACTCCTCCTCCTCGGGGTTGGTCGGGCTTTTTTTTCACTAACCCGCAATGACGCGGACAACCAGGAGAAAGCGAATGGAATTCAAACACAAGCTGGGGCGGAAAGTAACGTCCGAAACAACGGGGCTGGCCGGAGTCTTGATAAACCGGTCGGAATGCCTGTATGGGTGCAATCGGTATCTGATTCAACCGCCCGTCACGGAAGCCGGGAAGGTGCCGGAATCGTGGTGGGTGGACGAGGACGACGTGGTTATGGTTGGGGCAGGCGTTACGGCCAAACAGACAGACAACGGCGGGCCAATGAGCCGGAAGTGCTGACAATCTCCCCCCGCCCGGTCACGTTTACCGAGCTTTTCGGACGGCACACCCACACGCGCACCAAGCAGGCCACGCGGGAAACCGCAGATGGACCGAGCCGGTGCATATTTGGGATCAGACCGGGCGGGTTTTTCTTTTCGGGATGGCCCAATTGTGACAACTAAGGCGGAACAACCAACCTGCACGCTCTGTGACAGACCGTTGCAATCCGGTCCAGGTGCCAAGTACTGCGCGGAATGCTCAAAGGTAATCTTCCGGCTCAATCAACGGCACGGACTTGGCTCGGATCTGTGGCACTATCACTTTGCTCGCTACATGCGATATCTCGAAGCGGTAGCTGCAGGCGACCAAGCCGGAATATACAAACTGATGCCACCGACCGGGAACAAACAATTTGACGCCGTGTTGAAAGTCTACCAGATCGCTACGGTCGCACTGGAAGATGGTGCAGAGCGGGTGTCCGTGCCGTTCAGGACTGCCGACACCGAGCTTAACGGACTGATTGCCATACTGAGGGCGTTGGAGCGGGCTGAATCACGCCACCCGCTAACGTTCCAGGAGTGCGCATTGTACCACCGGGTAATGGGGATTAAGCCGTTCATTCCAAGCCGTAACGGTAAAGAGCCGTGGTCATATCAAGCGATTGAATTTACTGAACGGTCAGCCCTTAAAAAGCTGAGACGGGCTTTCCGCAGGGGTGTATACGAGGAAGATCGGGCAATGGAGGCGGCACAAGTACAATGATCCTATCAATTCTCATGCCAGCACTAGCCAACCGGGACTGGGTACGTCTTGCCTCGAAGCTCAAAGCGCAATGCGACCGGGAGGGCCGGTGCGAACTGCTGACGGTCGTTGACGGCGGTGCGATTACAAGCGGAGCAAAACGACAGGCGCTGGCAGAGATGGCCCGTGGTGACTACCTCGCGTGTGTGGATGACGACGACGACGTATCACCCAACTATGTATCCTCGCTGGTAGCGGCGTGCGGGAGTGGGTGTGACGTGGTGACATTTGATTTGGAGATGACCAACGCGGGTCAGTCGAAACACCGGCAGTCGTTCAGTGTCGCACACCGTGACGGCGGACAATCGGCCAATGGCAAACGGGCCATGACAGCCAACCACCTCTGCGCATGGCGTCGGGACATTGCCCGCTTGGTCGCATGGGATACCGCATTGGGATATGCCGACGATCAGCTTTGGTACAAGCCATTGATTGAGGCACACTCCGATTTGACAGAGATGCACATTGACGAAGAGCTTTATTACTATCGCTACCATCCGGCAACGACAGCCAACCAGCAGTCAGGGCGGGTGATGTACAGCAAGGCCCGGTATGCCGGTGGCTGCGGGGTGTTCGTGCTGAATGGCGAACCGGTACTCTCGACAGCCGGGATGACCCGGTATGCCGCAACTGGACTGGTCGAAGTCCGCGACAACAGAAACGTGCAGCGAGTCGTTCCGGTGGCTGAGATGGCCCACGTTGCGACCGTTGCCATAGTGTGAGGGGGTGTGTGATGAGTGAAGAAATTGCAAACCAGCATGTAGACGTGTTTATGGGTTTTCTTGAGCAGGGCTATGACGGCATTACTAAGGCGGGTAGAGAATATGTCAAGGCCATTGACGAAAACCCCGACTATGGGCAAGCGTTTCGAGACAGGCTGCCGCAGTGTGCCGCCGGGGTGTGGGCTGACTTTGAGCGTATCGGGCGGGGGCAGGTGCTCGCCGCGCTCCAGATCGAAGGGTCTAGACTGTGCGCCCTGCCAATGAGCGAACAAATCAAGTACCGGGATGACCACATACAAGTAGCCCTTGACAATGGCGACACGCTTGCCGTGATGCACTACGACCTAAAGCCGGATCAGTGGCGACAGGTCAACGGCGGCGATCACATTCGGACATTGCCCGCACAGCGTGCATGGCTTGAGGAGCAAAAGGCAAGTGATGCGAGGCGCCAACAGACCCCGGCGGTGGTGGTCGAACCGTATCGGGTCTATCGCGGACGGCTTGAGATTCTCGAACCGGTCACACTTGACCGCAAAACCCTTGCCCGGTTGCTGTCTGAGATGGAGTAGCCGCCATGAAGCAGTGCAATAAATGCGGTGAGTGGAAATCGATTGAGGCGTTTAGCCGCGACAAAGCCCACAAAGACGGGCGACGGTCTGAATGCAAGGCATGTCTTCGCGCATACCGGGCGGCGCACCGGGATGAGACCGCGGAATATGACCGCGCATACCGGGCGGCGCACCGGGATGAGCTCGCGGCAAGGGACCGCGCATACCGGGTGGCGCACCGGGAAGAGCAAGCGGCAACAGCCCGCGCATACCGGGTGGCGCACCGGGAAGAGAGGGCGGAATATAGCCGCGCATACCGGGTGGCGCACCGGGAAGAGAGGGCGGAATATGACCGCGCATACTGGGTGGCGCACCGGGATGAGAGGGCGGCAAAGGACCGCGCATACTATGTGGCGCACCGGGATGAGAGGGCGGCAAAGCGCCGGGATCGTCGCAAAACGGAGCGATTCTGGCGAGGTATGCAACTGGTTGCGATTGCCTCAGAGATGACCAAACAGGAGAAACAGGCGTGAACCTTCCCGAATGTCTGGCAAAGATGAAATCACCCGGTGAACAGCGTGGACCAGCCTGCTACGGGGTGATGCAGATTGTCGTTACCAGCCGGTGTGATGAGGCGCGGTGCTCCAACTGTACCCAGCTGATTCAGTACAGGCCGGTCGAAGATATGACGCTTGCCAATGTGAAGCGGGCCATTGACAGCGTAGCGGAGTACCCCGGCGTAGTCGGCATCTTCGGTGGCAATCCGTGTCTGCACGCTGACTTTGACGAAATCAGCCGGTACCTGTCGAAGCGGATACCCGACCAGCACCGACGCGGACTGTGGGCAAACAACATCAACGGACACGGCCCGGTTATCCGTGACGTATACGGGTACTTCAATCTGAATGTCCACCGCAGTACCGCACATGCCGACGAAATCCGGCGCGACCTTCCCGGCGTCAAGATTTGGGGTGAAATGGAACCGAGTATGCACGGGCCGGTATTGGTCGCAATGTCTGACCTGATACCGGATGAGTCGACCCGATACGAACTGATAGCCAAGTGTGACGTCAATCAGCGATGGTCCCCCGCGATGGTGCAGATAGATGGCGAGCTAACCGGCTGGTTCTGTGAAGTGGCGGCGGCGATCGCGGCGGTCGATTGTGACGGCTCGCTCGGAGTTGCACCGGATGCCGGCTGGTGGCGACAGGCCATGCCGTCCTTCCGCGATCAAGTGGAGATGTACTGCCACGACTGCGGCGCACCATTGCGGATGGCCCCTCGTGCCGACTCGGAATACTGCGACGATATAAGCGAGCGGTGGAAGATTCAACCGGCGCGGGGCTGTGCCAGGACGACGGTGGTACACAGCGAGGTTGACGGGCATTGCCGCGAGTTGACAGACTATCTCAAATTGCGGGGTGAATGATGAACGTATTTGTCTTCGGAACTGGACGATGTGGAACGGTGTGCTTCGAGGCGGCCTGTCAGCACGCTACGAACTACACGAGCGCACACGAGAGCAACAACAGCCTGCTTCGGTATCCCGACCGGCACATTGAGACCAACCCGCAGTTCCGCATGGTCGGGCCGGAACTGATAGCGAACCATCCCGGCGCCGTGTTCGTCTGGCTCACCCGTGAAACGTCGAAAGTGGAAACGAGCTATGACCTGCTGGACCAGGGAGAATGGCTCAGTACATGGGCGCTGTTCATGAACAGTGTGAAGCCGAACACGCGAGCACACATGGCCCATATCGCCGTGCGACAGATGTTGCGTGACTGTCAATCGCTGTGGGATGCGGTCTACCCGACCAAGCGGTATCTGATTGACATTGACGCCCCGCGTCAGCAGTTCACGGCGTTTTGGCTGGGGATTGGCGCTAAGGGTGACATGGATGCTGCATTGGCTGAGTTCAACAGACCAAGAAACACAAGCAAGGATCGGGGTGACGCATGACAACCACCATAGCCAATATTATGCAACAGTCTTTGACGGCGGCCTTGACCGGATTTCTAATCGCTGGCAGTATAGGCATGGTCCTGTCCGCCATAGTGGTTGCCGGTGAACTGCGCCACCACGTATTAGGTCCATCCGAACGCTGGATGACTTTTGCGTGCGCAGGAGTCTTTATCGTTTGGTGGGCTGCACTTGCGGCTGTCGTAATGTCTT